>JABAOF010017900.1_pt2 | contig 18716 bp, 17 predicted proteins | sample 7062171 | NCBI WGS metagenome assembly JABAOF01 (sample SAMN14538628, study PRJNA623070) | marine sediment metagenome | biome: marine biome [ENVO:00000428]; feature: marine pelagic biome [ENVO:01000023]; material: deep marine sediment [ENVO:00002113] | place: India: Gulf of Khambhat ...
ATCTGAGAAGTGCTTGTTATACCGGATTTTCCATCTACTAGGATTATCCTTGGAGTTTTTTGAAAAGCCTCTACAATTTCTCCCTCTCTCACATCTTTCTTGAGATCTGCCATAACGCAGTGAAGGTGCATTATAGTCGTAGGAACTGCAACAGCCATGGTGGATATGTTTATGTGAGGCATGACAGTTTGTACGTCTGGACCATGGTGAGAGGGAACATGTAGAACAGGTATTATGGCGTTTATTGGACCTCTTTTTGAATCCCAGGGATCTGCCGCCCTTCTCACCATTACCGCCTTAACTTTCTCTACCCCTGCTACATTATCTACTGCATAAAGACTTCTACATAGACCGGTGGTGTTGCAGGAAACAACCCTGACGAAGTCCCTTCCAAATGCTCCGTCATAGTTACAAAGAGCGTTAAAAGAAAAACCTGCCACTTCGTGATCTTCTCCTCCCTGAAAAATAGCCTTTATACCGGCTTTTTCATAAATTGGCTTATTTTCCGCACCTACACCTCCTGGAGTACAATCCACTATGAGATCTGCCTCTTTTATGAGATCATCAACCACTCCTCCGATCTCTACCCCAGCATTTTTGAACAACTTTGCATTATCTTCTGAATCTGCATATAAGGTATAGCCCTTATTGAGGGCGAATTGAGCTACATAATCCGGCTTTCTCTTCGCAACGCCTATTATTTCCATATCATCTTGAATGGCAATTGCATCGGCGACTCTCTTGCCTATGGTACCGTATCCATTAATACCTATCTTTACCTTAGCCATTATATCACCCCTCTAAATTTTTTGGCGGATTCTTTAAGAGTTTCTATCGCTGGGAGTTTTTCTCCGATTAAAAAAGAAATTAAGGATTTTCCACCCGTACTAATGTAGTCTACCTTGTCTGTGAATCCCATTTTTTCAGTTGCTGCAATAAGATGTCCGCCTCCAACTAAAGAAAAACCATTCGATTTTGAAACCGCCTCTAGCAACCTTTTAGTTCCGATTTCAAATTTTTTGTCTTCAAAAACTCCTGCAGGACCATCCCAGACTATTATTTTTGCATCTTTTATAATCTCTGAGTATTCCTCGACAGTATTAGATCCGATGTCGTATATAGGGTATGATGAAGGGCACTCCTCCAAAGTGACTTCCACTCTCTCCCCATTTTTAGAGATTGCAAAATCAGAAGGTACCTTTATTTTGTCTCCGTAACGAAGAAGAAGTCTCATGGCGTGATTTACCAACTCTATAGAAGTTTTTTCTTGGATTAATTTGATGCAAGGGTCTCCTAATTCATGACCCTTCACATGATTGAAGAAGTTTCCGACCAAACCTAGAGTTAATACCTGATCAACTATGCCGCTTTTTAAAAGATTTTCAACCAACCTTGTAGAGTCATCTACCTTTATTCCTCCCAGAAGAAATATCGCGGGCCTCTCCTTTCCCTTCGTGACTTTACTTAATGTCCTGAGTTCCGTTTCCATAACCCTTCCGGCGCACGAGGGCAATAAAACTGGAAATCCAACCAAAGAGGGTTGAGATCTATGTGCAGATGCGAATGCATCGTTTATGTAGTAATCTGCTAGCGGAAAGAGTCTTTGTACCAAATGAGTTTTTGTCTGTTCTTCAGGAGGTTTGTTTAAAACTTCTTCCGCGCAAAATCTAAGGTTTTCGAGTAAAAGCACATCTCCCTTTTCTAATCTTTTAATGGATTCTCTAGAGCATTCTCCCATAACTTCGTCTACATATTCTACTTCATTTTCTAATATTTTTCCTAATCTTTCTGCATGCTCTTCTAAAGAAACGAATTCTGGGTCTCCGGGTCTTCCCTGATGCGCCATCAGAACCAATTTTGTTTCTTTCAAATCTGCGATTGTTTTTGAATGTGTTTTTATTCTCTTATCATCCGTAATTTTCTTTGATATAGCATCTATGGGGCAGTTTATATCTATTCGACAAAATACCGTCTTATCTTTAAGGTCAAAATCATCTATTGTTAAAAATTCTAGTTCCTCCATATTCCAAGCCTCATTCTATCCTGTTTCACCTTTTGTTCCTTCCTCTTTCTCTTCTGGTTTAGACATCTTGTAGTCCTCATAACTTAGCCATGCAAAACCCAATCCAACGCAGATCAGAATCAACCCGAAGATTCCTGTGAATAAAATCCACAAAGACTTAAAAAAACGAACATACCACAATATACCAACTAAAAATACCGAAATCCCGATGGCAGTTTTGGCAAGATTCTTGGTTTCTTCCCTCAAACCATCACCTCATAATGATAACTCGAGATTGAACAAATAAATCTTTCTCTGTGAGTATATTGATGAATGATAACTCTAATTATCCGTTTGATTAGTGAATAATGCCTAAAAATACTCATATAGATCCTTTTTACCCATACTATCGTCCTATATATTAATTATGATCTTTTTAACTCATTAGACAAATTTGACAAAATAACATCAAATGTGTATTCAAATTTATATGTAGTTTTCATCATAATAACGGAGGATATAGTGACAAATTTGTATACAGAGATTATATTTAGTTTTATTAACATAATATTTATTGAGAAAAGGAATTTAAATGAAAAGTAAAACTCTGGATATAAGGCAACTTCAATTAATAGAGGAGTATGCAAACTGCTTTGACGTAGTAATGAATATGCCTGAATCCCTTTACGCAAAATACCAATTGAAAGATTTAAATAATGTCATCAAAAAAATTGGAAAAGATCTAAGAATTCAGTTATCCATCGGTAAAAATCAAAAAGAGATGGATATAAAAATTCCGAAGTAATAGAAGAGGTTAGGTTGAGAAGAGAGGATTTTGGAGCATACGAGGTCGTTCCTTACTTTAATAGAAAAGCGCTATTTAAGTTGGTGAGACTACACAGACAGGCTTTAGACACCGCTATAATTTCGGTACTGTGCAGAGAAGGAATTTTGAAGATATTTAAAGAAGATGAAGAGTCTTTAAAGAGTAAAATATGGTTGGGCTTGGAGTTGGAGATGTTCTCCATGTTGGGCGGTATACAAGTAATCGATGATGAAATATTCTCTAGAGAGATGATTAAGAAGATATCAAAAGAATGCGTCCATTTACTGTACTCGAAGATTCAAGGAAATTCTTTCATAAAAAAAGAGAGGGAGAGGTTATTGAGGCAAATTCTAAGCGTGCATGATTTCAAACACAAAGTCGCTTTTTATGACTTGGATCAGGATCTATGGCGCTTCTTTACCGTAATAGAGGCAGAACGACTACTTGGTGTTAGCGGAGAATTTGTACACGACCTGATAGAACTATCTGTGTTACTGAAGAAGTTAAAAGTACTTAGAAAATACAAATACCTCCCCTCAAATATTGAGTTTGATTACGAGAATTACGCGTCTGAATTGGTGGAAATCACTTCTTCTTGAAGAATAACCAATTTTTCTCTTCTCCTTTGAATCTGATCAGGACAAATTCACCTTTCATCTTTTTACCTTTTAACTGAAAAACCATCCTATCATCCAGTTTTTCCTCGACTTCGTATGTACCGTTATCCCAAATTTCTACGGATCCTGCTCCGTAATGTCCTTCAGGAATTGTACCTTCAAATCCAGCATAATTAACAGGATGATCTTCTGTTTTTATGGCTAATCTCTTTATTCCTGGTTTAGTAGGTGGTTCTTTAGGTAATGCCCAACTCTTTAGCACTCCATCCATCTCCAACCTTAGATCATAGTGTAAATGGCGAGCATCATGTTTTTGAATAACGAATATTTTACCTTCAGAAGGTTTTACATCTCCTTTAGGCTCTGGAGTCATAGAAAAATCTCTCTTTTTCTTGTATTCATTCAATTTCATTTACCATATCCTCCAACTAATCGGGTTATTTTCTATCAGAGTAATGTTTCTCTCATAATTTTATTTATTAGCGAAAGGTAGACTTCTAACATATAAAATTTACATATTATGGCAAACTAATGTTTTTAGTGGAATTAATTTCAGGTGAGAGATTTACAATGCGCTCAATAACTAAATCAGAAAAGACTGCGGATTTGCTTGAACAAAAGATCAATGAAAATCTGAAGGACATAAAGCATAAACTCTTAGTGTTGAGTGGAAAAGGAGGTGTAGGAAAGAGTACTGTGGCAACAAACCTCGCTTTTATTCTTTCATTAAAAGGATCTGATGTTGGTTTACTTGATGTGGATATTCACGGTCCCAGCATACCGAAGATGTTAGGAATAGAAGAAGAATCCCTGCTCCCTACAGAATCTGGTCTTGCTCCCGTTTTAATCCCTCCTAAACTAAAAGTAGTCTCCATGGGCCTGGTAGTACACGATAGAGATGCGCCCTTTGTTTGGAGAGGAGCAGCGAAAATGGAGATGATAAAACAATTTTTGGGAGAGATCTACTGGGGCAAACTAGACTATTTGATAATCGATCTTCCACCAGGCACTGGAGATGAACCCATAAGTATATCACAACTGATACCCAGGTGCGACGGAGTAATAGCTGTTACGACGCCTCAGGATGTTGCATTGCTAAGCGTGAGAAAATCAATAAACTTTGCTAAAAAATTGAAGTTTCCAATTATTGGGATAATAGAGAACATGAGCGGCTTTGTTTGCCCCCATTGTTTTGAAAACATTGATCTTTTTAAAACTGGAGGTGGGGAGGAGGCAGCAAAAGATTTCAACATACCATTCTTAGGAAAGATTCCCATAGATCCTAAGATCGCGGAGACAGGTGATGAGGGCAAGCCTTTCGTCCTAGAATACAAAGATTCTCCGTCTACAAAGGCTTTTGAAGAGATTGTTGAAAAGATAGAGAAAATTGTCACGAGAAAAAAATATATGAAGTTCTGGAAGTAAGCATCGTGGCTATGCAACGTGGCTCGTTGCATGCAGCGTGGCTCGCTGCACCCGCAATTTTATCCAAAATTATTTTACAACGGCACAAGAGAGTCGTTTTCTACTCTAAATTCTATATGGGGGTTTAGAAAGGGGGTGATGCACAATAATCGAAGATTATTGGCACGCCCAAAATCTATGATTTTGGTGCGTAAGGTAAAATAGCATAANNAAATAGCATAATTTCAGTATAAAATGCAATATTACCCCCTTCTTAACCGACTAAAAAGGCAATTATTGCAATAATCATCCCCAATTTAAGGTAGTTAGATACAACTCCTGCGATTTCGGTTCCGTCTCGTAGCAATATAAAAATTGAATAAATGAACACAAAATCAGCGAATAAAACCACAAAAAGATATCTAACTCCAAACATATTAAAGAAATACGGTACCGGACTGAGTAAAATTGAGATTACTAAAAAAAGAGAAGCGAATAAAGATGTCTTCTTCTCACCGATAACTAATGGCAAAGTCCTCGCAAAGCCTCTATCTCCGTGGATGTCTTCAATATCTTTTATCAATTCTCGACTCATTGTAGAGAAAAAAGCAAGCAAAGCAAGTATAAAAGGGACTGTAAGCTTGTTTACGCTTGCACCTCCGAATATTAAGGTAGAGGCTCCGAGATAACTGATGCTTACATTTCCGATAAGTCCTTTTCTTTTTAAGTTGGATGCATAGACTACCAAGAGAACAGAGTTGAAAGTAGCGATTAAAATACACAGAAAAGTTAACTTCAAACTCAATCCTACTCCTATTAAAAAAAGTAAAAGAGCAAAAATCAATGCTTGTTTCTCTTTTACTTCTCCTGCGGGTATAGGTCTCTCTGGATTGTTTATTTTGTCTATTTCAACATCGAAATAATCGTTAATCGTATTTCCTGCGCCAGTTATCAAAAATGCGACGGAAAAGGCAACAATCATTGTAATTATATCCAACGTGCCTGTAATTATTATTCCAATTATAACCAACATCCCTGCTAACAAACAATTCATAGGTCGTAATATCTTAACGTAACCATGCATGAGATCACGCAAAGAATTTTCTTATCTCATGTCCAATATCTTTTGCGGGAGATATCATGAACCATTCCGGGAGATGAGTTCTCAGATTTTTAACCCTTTTATCTAAAATGACGACGACTCCTCTATCTTCATCAGATCTTATCAATCTGCCCGCACTCTGCAATAATCTTTGAATCGCGGGTGTTGTGTAAGCATAAAGGAAGCCTCTTCCGTGAAATTTTCTATCCAGATATCTCTCCAGTGCTTGTTGGTTTATTGTAGGTCGCGGATAGGGTATTCCTACTATGACAGTGCATATCAACTCCTCCCCCGGGAAATCTAATCCCTCTGATATTCTTCCCCCCATTACTGCTAATAATACAGAATTTTTATCCTCTTTAAAATCCTCTATTAATCTTACCAGTTCTATTTGCTTGAGTCTTTGCTCCTCAACGTATATCCTTTTGTTTACGTCTTCAAGAACCTTATAACTCCTCAATCTATTCATAAGTTCAAAACTCGGGAAGAAGACTATTAAATTTCCTGGAACAGAATTACAGGCATCCCTAATTCTTCTCGCTAAAAGTCTGTATAGATTAGGATTTCTCTTAAGGTCTTTGAATCTTGTTGTTACGTTGAAAGAGTATATGATCTTTCTATTATCTACAGGAAAAGGCGAAGGATAACTTTTCATTAAGGCGCCTTCGTTTAAGCCTACAAGATCTCTGTAGGCTATTAGAGGAGTTAAAGTGCCAGACATGCTAATTGAAGAGCAAACCTTCTCGAAAACATCTTTTGTAGATATGCTTGCATCTAAACAGTTTATTTCTAATACAGGATAGTCATCTCTCCTATACATCTTTATGAAGTCTTCTCTCTTCGTGGTAAGCCAGTCTTTTATAAAAATGCCAACTGAATAAATATAAGATACAGGAGGGTCTCCCCTTTCTTCTTTAGTATCCTTTATATATTCCCCTAGACTAACAAGTATTTCGGATATCTCTAAGAGTTCTTCAAGAGATATTCCTAATGCTTCGCACAGAGCAATTTCATATTCGTTTTTCAATAAAATTTCTTCTTCGTTAAATTCGTGCATCTTGTCTTCACAAGAGTTAAAAAATTCATTATGGGTTATTTCCCCATATAAAGTATTTTCCATCCCTCTTGATTCATTCAAAGCCCTTCTGATTCCCCAGATTCCTAATCTTCTACTCAATCGATTCCTCGCAAAATTAGCAAGGTTATGCGCTTCATCCACGATCAATACTATGTCAGAAATCCTTTTCTCCGTCCATTTGAGTAGAAGTTTTCTAATGTCTGGATCGAACATATAATGGTAGGGTCCGACTATAACTCTCGCATGAGGAGCGAGTTCCTTATTCATCTCGTAAGGACATATCTTTAGATTCTGACACGTCACTATAAGTTCCTCGGCTGTAAAACACTTTAATCTCTTTGAGAGATCCTCTATTAGATTATCTTCCATGTTTTCATAGAAATTGCATGTATGATCCTTTTTTCTCTTCTTACATAGTCTTGAGAGTTCTTCTGAACCTAAAATAACCTCTTTAAACAGGAGACACATGTGCCTTCTTCCTTGAAAGGCAATAGAACTTATCTCAACATCTTTTCTCTCTATTATTGTCTTTAATTCCTCTATAACCTGCTGTTGTTGTGAGTTAGTTCTTGTAACATATACTATAATCTTATCTTTATCGAGGGCATATTCCAAACAGGGAGTTAGCGCACAGATAGTCTTACCTGTTCCAGTACCTGATTCAAGAATCAAATTGCCCTCACTTTTAAGAGTACTTGATATTAGCTCCATTATTTCGACTTGATATCTCCGGGGTTCATACGGAAATAAAGACAAACTTATCACCAAGATTCATCAGATCTTCAATCTATCAAGGGTCAAATACAGCGATAATGCAGACAAGAAGGCAAATACTATACAAAATGATAAGTAAAATGCCAAAATTACCTTTAAATTGCTCGAAATGGAAAGCGAAAAGAAATCAGAGTACGCGATTCTTACTATTATCAACGTTATGGTTAAAAAAAATCCGAAACTATATAATAAAGCCTTAGCAGTAGATTTCAACCTCTTTATATCTTCTATGTTCTTATAAAGAGCATATAGTTCTTCTTCACCTTTTTTAAGTGAAAAAGTAGATAGCGAATCAGTAAGATAGTTGATGGCTTCTTTTTCTGCCTTGGCACTGTGATTTTCCAGTTCTTCCCTTACAATCTGTCTTATTTTTTCTTCCATCTTAAATCTCTCTAATTGCTTTTTCTATGTCTTTTTTTGTTATTTCTTCCCTTCCATCTTTTAAAGCAATCTCTTTGGCCTTTTCGATGGTTTCGTGTATTATTTCTCTTAAAAAAAGACTTTTAAATGTATCATCAAATTCTTCTAATAGTTCCATGAGGTGATAGTAATTCCTCACTAAGTTTCTGTAAGCCTTAGATAAGTCTTTATCTCTCGCTATCATATTTTTATCGATCTTTTCGAGTTTAAACTTTTTAAGAATCTCAATAGATTCTTCTAAGCCTTCTACTGTATCTTCTATCGACTTTTCAAGGTCTTCTATGATTTCTTCTGCCTTCAAAAATACCACCTATCCAAAGACGGATACTCGTCTCAAATAATTTATACCTTAGGTCTATTTGTCGAGATGTCTTCTGGGGTTATTATAAAAAATTTTAAATATAAATGATGTAAAGAAGAAGAGTCCAGTAAAGAAAGAGGTTTGATAATGGAGCGGAAAATATTCGCTGTTTTGTTTCTAACTGTATTCGCTTCTATGCTAGGAGTCGCCATAGTGGGTCCACTCATGCCCATTTATTCCCAGAGTTTGGGCGCTACGGGAATCTGGCTTGGCATAATATTTGCCATGTTCCCTATAGCGAGGGCTATTTTTATGCCAATAATTGGAAAGCAATCCGATAAGAAGGGGAGAAAACGATACATTTGGATAGGTCTCCTTTCATACTTCATAATGTCACTCGGATACGTTTGGTCCCAAACGGTCTACGAGTTAACGATCGTAAGATTTCTGCACGGTATTGCTTCTGCTATGGTACTGCCAATAGCCATGGCTTATGCAGCAGAGATTGCGCCAAAAGGCAAGGAAGGTCAGCATATGGGGACTTTTAACATGTCACTGCTGTTGGGCTTGGCAATTGGACCTCTAATAGGCGGCATACTTACAGATACTTTCAGTATAGCGGCTCCCTTTTACATGATGGGTTTTTTAGCAATAATTTCGATGGTAATGGTTTTGATCTCCCTTCCTGACGATAAAACCTCATTAAAGAAGGAATATAAAAATATTTCATTTAAAAAGATGCTCAAAGATAATAATGTTCGAGGAATATGTGCCTTCAGAGCCGTGAACGCCTTCGGAACAGGAGCAGTCTTCGTATTCCTTCCAGTATTCGCGATAAGCTCTCAAATGAGCCTCTCGCAAATAGGTTTTTTATTATCTTTATTTTATTTACTAATGACCATATTGCAGAGACCCTCGGGAAAGTTGGCTGATAGATTCGATAAAGCGGGAATCATCCTCGTAGGTAGCGTAGGAGCATCTATAGCCATAATTATGCTTCCAAAATTCCATAATTTCTTAGGTTTGTTGGTTGTTAGTGTAGTGATGGCTCTTTTTGGATCTCTTTCATTGCCTGCTGCCACTGCCTTCGTCGCTGAATTAGGTAGAGTTCATGGCATGGGCTCTACAATGGGTATATTCAACGTAGCCATGAGTATTGGTTTTGCAACAGGTCCCCTTGTTTCTGGAGTACTCATGGACCTTTTAGGTCTATCATATGTTTTTTACTTCGGTGGGATGATGGGAGTATTCGGTAGCCTTCTATTTTACTGGATGGTTAAATCGTGATATCGGAATTCTTTTAAAGGAGTGAGCCTGCCTTTAATTCGATTTAGATGCTTAATTAAATAGTGATTTATTAATCGCTCATATTTTCTCTTTTTGTAAATAGAAAAGTTGTATCTGATAAAACTTTTATATAAAAGATTTTAAAAGAGATTCTATGTCGGTGGAACTCGTTTTTCTTGGCACAGGAGGAGGAAGATTCGCCACGATTACTCAGCGGAGAATGACCGGAGGGATTTTGTTAAATTGTGATAAAAAGATACACATCGATCCTGGTCCCGGTGCGCTCATAAGAACTATACAGTTTGGATATAATCCCGTCGGGATAGACGGGATAATCGTATCTCACTGTCATCCTGACCATTACACAGATGCTGAGGTTATGATAGAAGCCATGACAAGAGGAATGACGAGAAAACACGGCGTATTAATCGGATCAAAAAGCGTTATCAGAGGATTTAAAAATTTTGGACCGTCCATATCAAAGTATCATCTAAAACAGGTAAAAAAAATTTATACTGTTAAACCAAACCAGACTCTGGATTTTGGTAGCTTAAACATAGAGGTTACTCCTACCATACATACCGACCCATCAGGAGTAGGTTTTAAATTCTTTACTGAAAATGGTATTATATCCTACATAGGAGATACGGAGTACTTCGATGATATATCAAAATACCATGAAGGTGCTCGCGTTTTGATAGTTCCAAACACAAGACCGTCCAACGATAGAATAAAATACCATCTCTGTAGTGAGGACACCGTTAAATTGTTAAAGGAGATAAAACCAGAAAAAGCGTTTTTAATTCATCTCGGAATGAAGATGATTGATATCGCTAGCATAGAGGCAAAAACTATAAGCAAAAAGAGTGGTGTTGAAACTATCGCTCCAAAAGATGGCGCCAAAATTTTGATGGAAGAAGGCATCAAAATGGATGCGGCAAGGCAAGGCAGTTTGGATTCATTCTTAAGGTGAAAAATATGGAGATGCCAAAAAACTATGATCCGAAGAAGTTAGAAGAAAAATGGCAAAGAGAATGGGAAAAAACGGATATATACAAATTTAAGCCAGATTTATCTCCAAAGTACTTCATAGATACCCCTCCTCCATACCCAACAGGAGAACTCCACCTAGGCCATACATTAAACTGGGTATACATAGACTTAGTGGCTAGATACAAGCGTATGAGAGGTTATAACGTCTTGTTTCCTCAAGGATGGGATTGTCATGGTTTACCCACAGAAGTGAAGGTAGAAGAGACCTATGGAATTAGAAAGAGGGATATTTCGAGGGGAGAATTTAGAAAACTCTGTATAGAATTCACCCAAGAGAATATAGTAAGGATGAAAGATCAGATGAATAAACTCGGCTTTTCCATAGACTGGAACTACGAATACATAACCATGAACCCAGATTACGTAAGAAGGAGTCAACTTTCTTTTATCGAGTTATACAAAAAAGGTCTAATCTACAGGGGCAATCATCCTGTAAACTGGTGTCCAAGATGTGAGACTGCAATTGCTTATGCGGAGGTAGAATACGAAGAAAAAGAGGGATTGATGAGTTATATAAGTTTTTCACGAGAAAACGGAGAATATGTAACAATCGCTACCACACGACCAGAATTGCTCCCTTCTTGCGTTGCAGCAGCCATAAATCCCTTTGATGAGAGATACAAGGACTTGGTGGGTAAAAATTTAATCGTACCGATATTTGAGCAAAAAGTGAAGGTAATCGCTGATGAAGACGTGGATCCAGATTTTGGTACTGGTATCGTTATGATATGTACTTTTGGAGACAAGGCTGACGTTAGATGGATGAAGAGGCACAAATTGGACATAGTAATGTCTATCGATGAGCAAGGAAAGATGACGGGGCACGCCAAGGAATATCAAGGAATGGATATAGATGAGTGTAAGAAAAAGATCGTAGAAGATTTAGAAAACATGGATCTTTTGAAAAGGAAAGAAGAAGTAGAGCAAAACGTTGGAGTTTGCTGGAGATGTAAAACTCCTGTAGAAATTTTAGCGAGAGAGCAATGGTTCGCTAATATCTCCAAACTCAAGAAAAGGATGACGGAAGTTACAAATTCCATTGTCTGGGTACCGGATCATATGCGCCACAGGTTGATTGAGTGGATTGAGTCTATGGAGTGGGACTGGGTCATATCAAGACAGAGAATATTTGCGACCCCGATACCGGTTTGGCTTTGCAGAGATTGCGACTACGTGTTATTAGCGTTAGAAAAAAAACTGCCAGTAGATCCCATACAAGATAGTCCTCATTTCGATAGCTGTCCAAATTGTAACTCAAAATTAATACCGGAAGAAGATGTTCTCGATACATGGTGGGATTCTTCTCAGAGTGCCCTAAATGTTGCTGGATGGCCTGAAATAAACGAAAAATTCAAGAAACTATACCCTGCGGACTTGCAGCCAAATGGACACGATATAATAAGGACATGGGACTTCTATTTGATGTGGAAAAGCATAGCATTATTAGATGCGACGCAGTATGAGACGGTCCTGATAAACGGCATGATATATGGAGAAGACGGGAGAAAGATGTCTAAGAGCAGAGGGAATATAGTTCTGCCCGATGACATAATGAATAAAATGGGAGCAGATGTTGTAAGGCAATGGGCATCTAACAGCATACCTGGTTCTGACATACAGTTCATGTGGAAAGATGCTAACTATGCTTTTCGTTTTTTACAGAAGATGTGGAATGTGTGTAGATTCGCCTTATTACATCTAGAAAATTATACTCCTGAGGAAGATGTGAGTTACAGAGTCGTAGATAGATGGATATTGAATGAGATGAACTTTTTGATAGAAAAGGTGACAGATGAGATGGAAGCGTACAGATTTGGTCCAGCCCTCCAAGAGATAGTGAAGTTTGCTTGGCATGTATTTGCTGATCATTATATTGAGATGATAAAGTATAGGCTCTATTCAGAGGATGAATACAAGATTTCAGCACAAAATACCCTATATTTAGTCTTATTAAACATTCTTAAACTATTATCCCCCTTCATTCCTCACTTTACCGATGAAGTATATCATTATCTTCCACACGCAAGAGGATCCATACACGAGGAGAAATGGCCTGAATATGAAGAAATAGATGAGAAGATAATTGAGGATGGGAATGTGGTAAAAGAAGTAATTGCATCTTTGAGGAGATATAAATCAGAAGACGGAATTCCTTTAAATGTTTATCTAAAAAAAGCAATTATCTTTACTAAAGATGAGAATTACTATGATATAATCTCAAAAACTATTTCGGACATCTTAGGAACCATAAAAATTAAAGAAATCTCAGTAATACATGGAGAACCTCATTTTGAAACGATTCCGACAAAAATAAAACCAATACTATCAAAAATTGGACCTAAATACAAAGAAAAGGCAAAAGAGATTATTGATAATCTGAGCATGAAAGATCCAATTTTTATAAAGAAAGAAATTGACGAAAAAGGTTTTTTGGAGATTTCAGGTGAGAAAATCACACCTGATCTTTTAGAGTTCGATATGAAAAAGACAACCAAAGAAGGAGATTTGATAGAAGAAGCAGATTGCAATATAAAAGACTTACTCGTTTATGTGGAGAGATAACTCGTCTAGATTTTCACCTCATTCAAGATTTCTCTTATAAAATCATCTTTCCTATCGCTGGGAACAGTTGCTCCAGCAGCCTCAGCATGTCCTCCTCCACTGCCCTTTACTTTTTTTGCGACCGCTTGCATGAGCAAACCAAGGTTATAATCTGAGGTAATTGGTCTTCTCACGCTAACTTTATACGTATTTTTCTCTTTTCTCATTGCAATGGCAATTTTTCCTGTAAGTCCGCTTGCAAATGTGGCTGCTTTACCTAAATAGCCTTCATAAGGTATTTCAAGAAGTACAACTGATTGAAATTCTTCTAATTTTTCTTTGACCAACTCATAAACCGATTCTTCAACTTTACTTGCCTTTATTGCTCTATCGACTACTCCATCAATCTCCCTAGGATGATCTCCCTGAGAGAGTTTCATTATCAATTCAAGTCTAAACTTTTTGTCCTTTGCGTCGAAGGCAAGGGCTTGAGTGAGTAAGCCCGCATCCATGTACAACATTCTCTTGTCATACTTGGATATTATGTCTAATACAAGTTCTGTATCGTCCATGTAGTCTCCTACAGCACCATATACAACCAATCTTTCTAATTCTTGATTTGGAAAGGTTTTGAATGTATTCTCCGTGGCGCAAGCCTTGGTATCATGTACTACATTACCAAGAATGTCATCTTTTGATATTCCAATCAACTGGTGGTGATCGATATAAGTGACCTCAGTTTCCTTACTTATTTCACGGAATAAATTTATTACCTCATTCCTTATCGAATAGTCAATTGCAAGATCGCATATAACAAGCCTATCATATTTTCTGATCAACACGTTTTCCAATTCTCTATCCAAATATCTGGGCTGCGTAAGTAGTACATCAGAATAAGGATTTGTGCTTACCACCAAAGAGGCTGAGCATATACCATCCGCATCGGTATGTGACAAGATTAACATAATATCCTCAAAATTTATACCATCATTTAAATATTATTGTGGTAAAAATTCACTTAAACTTAGGAGGCAAATTTGGATAAGGGTAAGGAGGCTTTATTACCTAAACCTGTACCTATATCGGTCCCTTCTTTTTACTGAGTATAGACTAAGTGGCTTATCTCTCCTTTTGAATATTCTGTATCCGAAAAAAATTATCGCGAACGAAACTGGAAGTAGGATTATAAAAATGTTAATTCTTTCTGTTAAAGGTTTCTTCTCTTCCGTTTTTGTAACTAATTCAGGTGTAGTCTTGTTTACTTCAACCTCTTTTTTTATCTCTATTATAGGTCTTATTACATCATAAGTGAAGTTGTACGCCTTTTTTATTATCCTGCCATCGGTTGCCTTACACTCTAATATTAGATATCCATTATTTTTACCCAAAGGAGGATGCCAACTCGCATTATAACTCCTAGTATCATTTGATGCAAGTATCGTATTCCATGTGCGCCTAAATCCGGAGGTATTTAAGATTATTTTGGCGTTTTCAATAACAAATGAGTTCGGATTTCTTATGTTAAACGTAAGATAATTTGGTTTGCTTTCATTAATGACTTTTTTAACCTCGTAATTAAATTCTATTCTAAATTCTTCCCTTGAGAAAGGTCTTCTCGCCAACCATTTGAATACATTCAAAGCAAAACGTTCATTCTCATACAATAAATCCTCGTGTTCGTGCCTCAACTCAGCCACGTTCAAACACGTATTCTCAAACAAATAACCGCCCCCAATTACCATCACCCTTCCTGCGCCATCATTAATTGCAACTACAGGAAAAGGTCCATATTCTTCTTCTGGGTCATGTAAATGGTTATAAGACGCGCTTCCATTATTCTCCAAATTATCTGCCCAACTTGATCCGCTAGTCCATGCAAGAATCTCTGCATTTCCGCTAACGGTTAGGGGAGACCCGCAGTCCAATATAATCTTGTATAGATCTTTTGTAATTAAATGATCAGAGAAATTTTTGACCTCAGCGATTACTTTGGGATCCAGAATAAGGTTATGTCTAATGCTGATCCCGTAGGGTTCTGTAATATCGTTATAGATCTCGGGGGCTCTTTTATAAGCGTCTACTAAAACGAGTAAACTTCCTCCAGTGTCAACAAAATTTCTAATCGCATTAATTTCACTCTCGTTAAAATTCATTCCAAAGCCAATACTCGGCAAGACTAAGATGTCAAATCCCTTCAAAGAATCTTCGGAGATTGGGTTACGATTCTCGAATACGGTAAAGCCATTTTTCTCTAAGTTCTCGACCAGTCTAGACATTCCGTACATACTCGAATCGATGGAATGCTGTCCGTGGGAAGCGTCTATCAACACTTTGGTAGATGCTACAGGAAAGATTATGAGCAATATTACGGTTAAAAAGGTTCTCAATGATATCCCTCTCTCTGCCATGGATTTCTGTAAAGCGCGAACATCCTAGATAATGGTCTCGCTAAATGTCTTCTTGCAGAAGGTCGAACCTCGTAATATCCGGACTTGATTTTTCTGGGTAATTTAATTACCTTTTGTTCGCCCTCTCTTTTCTTCTTCTTGCATATTTTACATTGAAAACCTTTTCCTTTACNNCTCCTTAATTTCTTTTAGATTCATAACTTCGATTTTTTCGAGGTTTATTGATTCTTTTTTTACTCCGCCGAAGACTCTTACCATGTCCCCTTCTCTTAGATATCTTATTTTCTTTCTAAAGTAACCTGTCGGTTCAAAAGCAATGCATACTATTCCATCAACCTCAAAAAAGGTATGTCCTTTCTTTATCACCCAAGGGTCTCTGGTTACAAAACCTGTTAGCTCTACAGAATCATATTCTCTTATCTTATCCCTCTCTGCCTTATCCTTTTGTACATTTCTTATATGGGCGTCTGTTGCCTGATTCGTTAAGAATACATCAGAAAAATCATAGTTTTCGCATTCAATGATCTCAAGGCTTTTTCTTAAACTCCATAGATCTTCTCCCCTGATTCCAAATAAAACTGGGTCGGGTCCATTAGGGGCGATTACAATCTTATCGTTCTCATAATCGTAATTATCGAATGTAAAATGATTCAATCGCTTTACACTTTCTTTATCGATATTTCTTCTCGAATTCCAATTCTTTTCTTTTCTATAAGCAAGCAATTCATAGGTATAATCATGCAAGGGAAAAGCAATCGCGGCTAAAGCGCCTATAATACCTCTTTTATTTTTGTATCCTATTGATTCACACTTATTCTCTTCTATAATCTTCAATGCATCTTCTAACAAAAGAATCTCATGTAACGCCCTAACAGAAAATTTTATCATATTTTTTTCGATTTTATTACAGAAAACAATACCTGGATTAGTGTTTGGATCTTCAAAATCAGAAAATTCTTCCAAAGTTTTGATAGAGATCTCTTTTATCTCATCGTTTATATCTCCTTTTATTTCCAAAGATACTGCTCCGTTTCCTCTTGTTTTGAATGGTATATTCGGATTTAATCTTATCAATCTTGGAATAGAAACTTCATAACCTTCTTTTTGTAATCTACTTTTTAATATAGAGCAAAGATACGTTGTACAGAATCTTGAAAGCGAATCTGTATCGTCTATCCCTATGTACATTTCTTCACCTTACACAACTCTGGTATAAGATTCTCCGTTGTCAAGAAAAAATAGATATTGGATACTTAAATCTTCTATATTTTGCAAAAACTATCAATGATCTCCAACGTAACCTTCCAGATAGTGGGCGTATTCTGATCTTATGAAATCCTTGTGGGACATCGGAGGGATTTTGACAAATTCTTCTATCGGTATCATATTCTCGTATTCCCATTCACCAGTTAGTATCTTGACATACGCATCTTCTAAATTCCTCGATTCATCATTGATCTGGATAACATTATAACTGTTGTACCGGAATCCCCTTAAAGTGTTCATGGTCGGAGAACCGCAAGTTAAAACAGTAGTAAATTGCGTTCCGTAAATTCCAGAAGAATACCTACTCGCCCAAGGATGATGTTGATGCCCGGTTAAAACTAAATCTATCGAGCAATCAGAGACCATCCTTATTATATCCCCCACATCTTTTATTATATTGTTTTCTAAGCCTCCAATGGGGATTGGTAGTAGGTGATGATGCATTACCAAAATTTTGTATTTTTCATTTCCATATCTTCTAAATAAGCTCTCTGCCACTATATGTTGACCGTGTCCGATTACTCCTCCTGATTCATCTCTCCGTGCTGTACAAATGCCAATTAAAATGTAATTGTCGTTGATAATCAGAGGTTTTTTAAATTTTTCCCCTTGAATATCATCCATATCCAATGCTGTCTGTAGGTCATAAAAGTAAGAAGAAAAGGGAATATTTCCTCCATAATAAAAATCATGGTTTCCAGGCACCAAGATCGTTTCTATTTTTACTCTACTCAATATTTCCGAGGCTTTTTCATAGTTTTTTTCAATTCCCGTCTCAACGATGTCTCCTGCGATAACTAGCAGGTCGGCATCAGATTGTTCAAGTTCATTAAGTAAGCATTCAATTCGGGATTCTTTCTCTTTATTCATGTTATAACTTATGTCTAAATCTGCGGTGTGTATTATTTTCATGCTAAATCATCTCGCATTTTTACGAAATCGACATGAAACTCGGCTTTTGTACAATCTTTGTATTTATATTATTCGGTCGTGGCATCTCAGGGAGAATTAGATAAAAAGCAGCGTGACACATATTCCACTATAATAGGGGCTAATAGGGGCTACTCGTCTCCACGGTCAGTATAAACTATCATATAATCTTCGTAAAGGTTCTTTTCTTTAAAATTGTAAGTCAAACATTATGTTGTAAAGAAAAATTCCAATAATCTATACCTCTTCAAAAGAAGATTTAATCTGCTTATTTTTCTCTTTTTTAAATCGATACCCAATTAATCAAGTTCCACTTTATAATTCGTGAGAGGTGTACGGCTTGACTGGTATTGAGATGCCAAAATCATTTTTAAGGCTGAATGTAGTTGCTTTTAATCTTATTGCTGCTTTCGTAGGCAGTTTGGTTATAACGGCAGCGAGATCAGGGCATCTCCAGTCACTCGTCTGCTACGAATGCAGGGCTTGTATGACTGAGTGTCCAAGGGGGATAGATCCCACAGGTTTTGAAATCGCAGCAAGATCTTATAACGCGGATAGGTACCATATCCTTAAGGGAGTCGAACTTCTTGTAGAAGAGGCTTTTGCGGTAGATCAAGGCATGAGAGTGAGGGCTAAATTTGCAGACGGTACGTTAGATTCTAATAAATTAACGGTTTCTGATGTAAAGAAAAGGATAGAGAACAAAG
>JABAOF010029541.1_pt1 | contig 18703 bp, 16 predicted proteins | sample 7062171 | NCBI WGS metagenome assembly JABAOF01 (sample SAMN14538628, study PRJNA623070) | marine sediment metagenome | biome: marine biome [ENVO:00000428]; feature: marine pelagic biome [ENVO:01000023]; material: deep marine sediment [ENVO:00002113] | place: India: Gulf of Khambhat ...
CAGAGCAGGGGAGTATTACTTCTTCTACAAAAACGATGGATTGCAGAATCAATCCGTGATTTATATCCAAAGAGGGTTGGATGGAGAACCCGAGGTGTTTATTGACCCCAACAAATTGTCTGAGGATGGTACGATTAGAATAAGGTTAGTTGGTTTTTCCCATGATGATCGCTATGTGAGTTATTCTCGGTCTGAGGCTGGCTCGGATTGGCGGGAACTTCGAGTCAGGGAAATCGAATCAAAAAAAGAATTAAACGACCGCATCCAATGGGTGAAATTTTCCGATGCTTCCTGGTATGGTGATGGGTTTTATTACAGTGGCTACGACAAGCCAGAGGAAGGTCAGGAATTCACAGCCAGAAATAAGTTTCAAAAAGTCTTCTATCATAAACTGGGTGAACCTCAAGAAAAAGATAAACTTATCTGTGAAGATAAGGAGCACCCGTTTCGCTCTAATGGTGTGGAAGTAACTGACGATGAGAAATACATGTTTCTGTATATATCTGAAGGAACTCACGGCAACGAACTTTATTATAAAAATCTTCCAGGTGAAGGGATTGAATTTAAGCCTTTGATCCAAGGATTTGAATACGACAGCTCCGTCATAGATAACGTGGAAGATAGATTCCTGGTTTATACAAATATTGATGCTCCTAATTACAAGGTTATCCTGATAGATCCACAAAACCCGGGCAAAGAAAATTGGCAGATCATCATTGCAGAAAAATCAGATGTCTTACGTGGCGCATATGTCATGGGCGGTCAGTTGATTTGCCGATATTTAAAAGATGCCACTACAAGGGTGTATCAGCACGATTTATCGGGAAAACTCGTGAGAGAGATTGAACTTCCATCCCTGGGGAGTGCAGAATATTTCTCTGGAAAAAGAGAAGATAAAATTCTCTTTTACGAGTTCTCTTCGTTCACCTTTTCTCCAGCCATTTATAAATATGATATCGCTAGCGGTAAATCAGAGGTCTTTCATAGTTCTGAAGTAAAGTTTAATCGTGAAGATTTTGTGTCCAAACAGGTGTTTTATATGAGCAAGGATGGAACAAGGGTCCCGATGTTTATTGTCTACAAAAAGGGATTAGAATTGAACGGAGATAATCCGACCTACCTTTACGGATATGGAGGTTTCAACATAAGCATGACACCTTATTTCAGGCCGACTAATATTGTCTTATTAGAGAACGGATGTGTTTTCGCTATGGCCTGCCTGCGCGGTGGAGGAGAATACGGTGAAGAGTGGCATAGAGCGGGGATGCTTTTCAAAAAGCAAAAGGTGTTCGATGATTTTATTTCGGCAGCCGAATATCTGATCGAGAATAAATATACATCAAATGATAAACTGGCTATTGCCGGAGCTTCCAACGGCGGTCTCCTTGTAGGAGCCTGTATGGCACAACGTCCAGATCTCTTTAAGGTAGCGCTGCCAGCAGTGGGTGTCATGGATATGTTGCGTTACCATAAGTTTACCATTGGCTGGGCTTGGGCGGTGGAATATGGCTCAAGCGACGAGGAAGAACAGTTCAAAAATCTTTTCGCTTATTCGCCTTTGCATAATCTCGAGGAAGGTGTTTCTTACCCTGCCACTCTAGTTACTACAGCCGATCATGATGACCGGGTGGTTCCAGGTCATTCTTTTAAATTCGTCGCCACCTTGCAGGAAAAGCACAAAGGCAAAAATCCCGTCTTGATCAGGATTGAGACGCGCTCTGGACATGGTGCTAGCAGTACCACAAAGAGGATCGAAGAGATAGCCGATAAATATGCCTTTATGTTTTATAATATGGGCGTGAGGATTGATTAGTGGTTGAGGTTCATGTTTAGGGCAGTCATGAATTTTCTGATCGTTCTTTTTCCATGCCCAAAAATATCAATATATTGTTCTTTCTGGAGAACTTTGCAATCGATATAGACTCGTCCTCTCGCTTCAGTGATCATAATCGATAAACGCGGCGGTGCATCCTGGCCAATATGCCTTCCGCTTTCTGCTCCTATAAATCCGGCGGCTTTATCTATACTATCTACCGTGAAATCAATATCGTTGACGGCTTTAATAGATGCCATCCAGACATCATCAAATGTATGACCCTCCAAGAACGTCGATCTTCTGTTTATAGTTTGATTGACACAACAGACAAGGAATAAAATCAGTATGGTCAAAATAAGCTTTTTCATAATATCCTCCAGGCTCGAGCTTTTTATCTCATCCTCAATCCTTCATCTATTTTTTTGCAATAAATGTGCCAATCAAAGCCTCTGAGATGTTGCTTAACATAATATAGCTAGCCTGTCCTTCACAAATGACAGGTGTCATTCGAAAAAGCCAGAAATTCTAATGGAGACGGTAAATTACACATTTATGATAGTTTATAAAATGAACAGAAAATAGAAGGCTAAAAAAAAGGAAAATTAGAAAAATAAGGAACAAGATTCCATTTCTTATCCGGAGGACATGAGAAATTTCTTGACGGAGATTTCGCCTATCGAGTATGCTGGAGACAATCCAACCGTTGAGGCTTTGCGAAGTGAAGAAGCAAAACCGGATACTGGTACCAAGAATATCAGTTTTTTCATGCCAATTAGACAATCATACTAGCGGCATTTGGCTGCAGGATGTCTAAATTGTATTCCGGATCAAATTTAAGAATCTGTCGTGGTCATTATGGTGTTAATACGCTATTTAATGTGGAGGAGGTCCTAGGATGAAGCGTTGGAACGGATGGGGCAGTGAAGAAATCAATATGCCCTTGTCTTCTGCTGCTCAGACGTTTTTAGCTGATGTTATCGGGCCTTCCCGTGCTGGACCCACAGCAGATCTTAAAGATATTGCCCGTCGTGTACCCACCAGCCTCTTGCCTGATCATCCTATCGTAAACACTGATCCTGGGCTTCGCCTGAGGTACTCTCGAGGACAATCTTTACCCGACTGGATAGCCCTGCGGTTTGGCAGTATCGATCGCTTTCCCGATGGAGTTGCTCACCCTTCTTCTGAGGAAGAAGTTGGAGAACTCATCACCTATGCTCAAAAGACAGATACCAGAATTATTCCCTATGGCGGTGGAACGAGTGTTGTCGGACACATCAATCCCCCTAAAGATGATCAACCTGTCTTAACGGTGGCTCTAGAAAAGCTTCGCAGAATGTCCCAGCTTGACAAGATGAGCCGTCTGGCTGACTTCGAGGCTGGAGTTACGGGGCCATATCTGGAAGCACAGCTACGGGCTCATGGCTATACCCTTGGTCACTTTCCACAGTCTTTTGAATACTCGACTTTAGGGGGTTGGATCGCTACACGATCGAGCGGACAGCAGTCTCTTTACTATGGCCGTATTGAAGACATGTTTGCGGGAGGGAGAATGATTACTCCGGCGGGAAAGCTTGAACTTCCGTTTTTCCCAGCCAGTGCTGCCGGTCCAGACCTAAGACAGATCGTTCTGGGTTGCGAAGGTCGACTGGGCATCATTACTCAAGCCACAGTCCGAATAAACTCTTTGCCAGAGCGGGAAAGATTCCACGCTGTCTTCTTTCCAGATTGGAGTCTTGGAATGAAGGCTGTGCAAGATATGGTCCGGGCTCGCCTCCCCCTATCGCTGTTGCGCCTGAGCGATGCCATCGAAACGGAAATAACCTTACTAATGGCCGAGCATGAAAGGCTTGTTCGGCTGCTCCATCGACTTCTTCGTGCTCGTGGATTAGGAGAAGAAAAGTGTTTGCTCATATTCGGTGTCACTGGCAGCAGCGAGTCTGTGAGGAAAGCTAGACGCTTAGCCCTTGATGTCGCTCGTGCTTATCGAGGGATTTATGTGGGACGAAGGATTGGGATTGAGTGGCGGAAGAACCGGTTTCGTACACCCTATCTCCGCAATACACTCTGGGATCAGGGATATGCTGTCGATACACTGGAGACAGCTTTTCTGTGGAAATCCTTACCAGTTGCTAAAGAAGCCATCATCAAGGCCTTAAGAGAAGGGTTGAGTGATAGAAACGAGCGTGTTCTCGCTTTTGCCCATATTTCCCATGTCTATTCCACTGGCGCTAGCATCTATGTCACTTATCTCTTTCGCATTGCTGAAACTGCAGGGGAGACGCTCGAACGCTGGCAGAAGCTTAAAAACAAAGCTAGCCAAGCGATCGTAGATCATGGGGGCACGATCAGCCATCAGCATGGAGTGGGTGTTGATCATTTGCCTTGGCTGAGAGCCGAAAAAGGAGAACTGGGGCTGCAGACTTTATCCATGCTGGCAAAGGTTTTTGATCCGAAAGGGATCATGAATCCAGGCAAACTCATAGGTGAAATAGAACCAGGATGAGAGACAAGGAGTATCACTCGCCATGGGCGCCAGGCTGGCGTGAGTCTGCCTGGGATAAATTGGACCAGCGCTGGGACCTGATCGTTATCGGTGGAGGAATCACTGGTGCTGGTATCTTGGCAGTTGCAGCCCGAAGCGGACTGCGTGTGCTTCTATTGGAACAGGCTGATTTTGCGTCTGGCACCTCCAGCCGATCCTCGAAAATGGTCCATGGCGGCTTACGTTACCTTAAGAACATGCAAATCAAAATGACACGCGAGAGCGTAAAGGAACGTCAGCACTTGCTTAATATAGCTCCAGGTTTAGTCGAGCCGCTTGGTTTTATCTACCCTGTCTATGAAGGCAATCGCCCCAGCCCCTGGTTGATCGAGGTGGGATTAGGCATCTATACTCATCTGGCTTCAGACGCTGGACAGTACCGCCGGCTCGATCATGTCGATATTGGTATGATGTCCCCTGGTCTAACACAGCAGAGACTAGTAAGAGGATTTCATTATACCGATGCCCAGACAGATGATGCGCGACTCGTCATGAGAGTGCTTCATGATGGATTACGCACTGGGAACGGACAGGCTGTCGCCCTAAACTATTCCCGTGTCCTCAGTATTTTACAAAAGAAAAATCGAGTGGCTGGAGTATGTGTATGTGACGAGGTCAGCGGAAAGACGGCCGAATTGCTAGCGGATCTGGTCATCAACGCTTCAGGAGCCTGGACAGATAGTCTGCGAAGTAAAGTAGACTCTAAAAAACGGATTCGCCCCTTGCGCGGTAGCCATCTCTTTTTTAAGCTTGAGCGTTTCCCTATCTATCAGGCTATTGCTTTCAGCCATCCAGATGATGACCGCCCTGTTTTTGCTTTTCCGTGGGAGGGCGTAATCCTGGTCGGCACCACAGACGTTGATCATGAACTTCCATTGGACAGAGAGCCTTCGATTTCAATCGAGGAGGCAGAGTATCTGCTGCGTGCCGTGCAAGTACATTTCCCCGAGCTGGAACTGACCAAGGCTGACGTCATTAGCACCCAAGCCGGTGTGCGCCCTGTTATAGATACTGGTAAGGCCGAGCCTTCTGAAGAGAGCCGAGACCACGCTATCTGGTCTGAACAGGGATTACTTACAGTAACAGGAGGGAAACTTACGACCTTTAGGCTGATTGCCATGGATGCTCTAGAGGCTGGGCGAGAACTGAACAAGAAGATCCCTGCCCCCGATGCTGCGGTGGAAGCATTGGATACATTCGACACTGACCAATTCATCCCTGGAGTAGAGACGGACGTTTCGCGACGCCTTTGGGGACGCTACGGGGCTGCAGCACAGTTTCTAGCCGAATCTAATCCTGACTTGCTTAGACCTATTCCTGGGACGCCATACCTTTGGTCTGAGATACTCTGGGCTGCTAAAAATGAAGCTGTCTATCACCTTGATGACTTGCTGTTGCGACGCTTCCGTTTGGGCATTCTGCTGCCTGATGGTGGTCAAAGCCTTCTCGATCGCCAAAAGGCTCTACTTCAAGGTGGTCTAGGCTGGGATGAGGATCGATGGGAAACAGAAGTCGATAGATACCTGAACATATGGCGAGTTGCCCACGGATTGCCACCAGAATGGCAGAATCAACTCAATAAGAAAATATAAAGATGAGCACTCTTATCATCATCAATCCTAAGGCCGCTGGTGGCCGGTCCACCACCATTTTTAAGCAGATTCAGAATCGATTAGAGGAGGTGTTTGGCGAGCTCACTGTGGCTGTCACTCAAACGCCAGAAGAAGTATCTGAACATCTCGATGGAGCTGTGGATGTTGGTGTCACTCGCCTCATCGCCATAGGTGGAGATGGCACCAACCATGCTGTGGTTAATGCCCTGGCCAAACGTCCCGGGTTGAGGATGACTGTTGGTTGCCTTCCTGTGGGCACTGGTCGCGACTGGGCCAGGTCTCTGGGTGTGCCAGCTGACCCTCTCGAGGCAGTAGACTGGCTCGCTCGTGCTATATCTGTCCCTTGCGATCTTGGGAAAGCGGATTATCTAGATTCATTGCAGGGAAACAAATCCACAATGCGAATCTTTTTGAATATAGCCAGTGCTGGTGTCAGCGGAGAGGTCGATGCCAGAGTAAACCGAGCTCGCCGGCGGACATCCCTAACCTTTCTCCAGGCCACAATTGCCACTCTACTTAAGTACAAACCTCAACGAATCAGTGTCGAATGTGATGGGAAGATGTTCTATGAGGGCCTCAGCTATTTATTAGTGGTCGCTAATGGGCGATATTTCGGCCGCGGTATGTGGGTCGCACCAGGTGCCATGATCAATGATGGTCTATTCGATGTGGTCTTGGTAGAAGGCATGCCACGATTACGCATCCTTTTTGCCTTGCAAACTGTATTTAGCGGCAAGCACCTCAAACGCAATGATGTCCATCACAGGCGTGCCACTGAGATCTATGTCCATTCTGAAGACGGACCTCTGGGCATGGATCTCGATGGAGAAGAATCTCAAGGTCAAGATCTTCATTTTACGATCATGCCCAGAGCGATCAATATCCTATTGGACCCGACTTCAGCAGCTATTCGTCAGGACCTCCCTTAATTTCCGAGAGCTTGCTTGCCAACTCTTCAATATATAATCTGTTCTCGAGTTTCTGCTTCCAGCCCTGAGGGATGGTCGCTATACCAAGATAAGCTCCAGAGACGGCACAAGCCATGGCACCGAGGGTATCCCGGTCCCCTCCGTTCATGATGGCACAGTAAAGACAATCTTCAAATGAGTGAGGATGGTTCAGGAAGGAGTAAAGGGCAAAAGGGAGAGATTCATGGACCGCAACAGAACGGCCAAGTTCTTTAGCCGCTTCGAGGGAAGGCGTTTGGACGGTCAACAATCGTTGAATAAGCCTTATTTTATTTTTCATTTCCGATGTTTTAGCAAATTCAATAAGATCATAAATGAATGTATCTATTTTGAATGTTTCCTTTGGATCAAGACTCACAGCCAGAGAAACTGCTCTTGCCTGGATCGCTGCTCCGTCTATGCCCAAAGGATGGGCGTGGGTGACTGTAGCGGAAATAGAGGTTTTTTCATAAAGATGTGGGGAATTGTGGTAAAAAAGGCCCACAGGGGCAACTCTCATGGCCGCCCCATTGCCAAAGGATCCTTTTCCACCAAAGAGGGTTTTGGCAGCCTCCACGCAGCTCAATCCTAATCTCTCCGCCATAGAGAATATCAGCGGTGGACCTGGTCCATAGCCCCGCCAGGGCTCCTTCCGAAAGTTGTATTTAAATCTTTCTCCAAGCTCCTGCTGATTAAGATCGCCCTTTTTGACAATGGTTTCTGCAATCCCGATGGCCATAGCGGTATCATCTGTGTAGATAAATTTTTCAAGCCTCTCTAGTTGACCAAGAAGCCTTTCTTTGCTTTGGCAGCGGAAAGCGAGTTCTCCAATCGAATCTCCAAGTGCACTGCCGACCATGCTACCTAGAAACTTATTCTGTATATCTCTCATTTCTTTATATCCGTCATCGCCGTTGGCGTTAAAAATCTCTTTTTCACTATAACATATTTTTTCTCTTGGCCAACCTCATTTAAAGTGAAAGAAAGTTATCATTTTCGGTGATAAAGAGAATTAAGTAAAATATGATTTTCAAAGATTTCGATTTCTGTGATATCTTAAACATCGAAAAAGGATCACAGTGATGTTTTTCTTTATTGGAGGTATTCAGCCTAAGACTGTGATTATTGATAGACAAGCCAGAGCCTGTTCGGTTTGCGGTCATCAAGAAGTCTATTTAAAAAGGGTGGATCAATATCTGAGCCTTTTTTTCATACCGCTATTTCCTGTTAAAAAAGGTGCCCCATTTCTCATATGTGAAAACTGCAACACTGTTTTTAATGAAAAGGGTATCCGAATGGACACAAAGAGAGCAGGGGAGATGAGATGTCCTCGATGTGGCAGAGAACTTGCGTCCGATTTTAGCTTCTGTCCTTACTGTGGCAAAGCTATTTAGAAAGCTAAGAGCTTTTACAATAAGATCATAGATGAAGCATCTTTTTTTCCGTTATTCCCAATAATGAGGGAAGTCATCTGCAAAAACGCCGATTTCCGTCCATTCAATCAAAGCCCCCAGTGGATAGTGGGGGGAGTTTTGGCGAGGATGGACGAAAATCGCCGTTACATTAAATATCAGTATTATGTATTTTCCCCAATCACGGGAAAAAAGATGCTTACCTTTCCTTACCTATCATTGACATCTCAGCTTCCTCTATTGTAGGAAAAAAATTATTCGAGATATTCATTTTCTACTATTACATATGTATAAGGCTATATTTAGCCTTCAAATATTAGATTGATATGCAAATTGAAGGTGCTGGCTGTTGGGGAAATAAGCAAAAGGGATATTTGAAATGCCCAAAAGGTAGGACCTTGCCCAGCCAGCACAGCAAGGTTATTTTTATTATATCAAAATTAAAACTTGAGTCAAAAAAAAATAAAAAAAATTTATTTTTTCTTCCTTCCGATCTGGATTAATTGGATTCTGGACTTTTTCCTTTAATGAATGTCTTTTGAGCCAGAATTTCTTAAGTTTGATGTGGAAGTCTTAACAGATATTTTTTCAATATCGGACGTTTTTATCTTGACAAGGAAATAAGATTTTGAAAAATATTAGCTGCCGAAAAAAATTTTAAAATTTTAGGAGGTCAAAATGAAACTTAAGAAGTCTCTGGCCATGGTCGCTGTTGCGCTTTTATTAGTTCCTTTTGCTGTACTCGCAGAAAATCAGGATACCCAAAAGATAGATCAGGAAATGATGGAAGCCTTCATCAAGTATTCCACGCCCAACGAAAACCACAAACGGTTTGAAAAATTCGTGGGTGAATGGGATGCGGATGTGAAGGCGTGGATGGAACCTGGTAGTAATCTAAATCTTTCGAAAGGAACAGCAAAGAGCAAACTCATCTTTGGTGGGCGTTACCTTTACACCAAATTCGAAAGTACATTCATGGAACAGCCATTCCAAGGGATGCAGATTATGGGGTATAATAACCTCACAAACAATTATAATTCCTTTTGGATTGATAATATGGGAACAGGATTTTATCTGACGAGCGGCGTTCTTGATGAAACCGGAAATGTATTGACTGAGACTGGAGTCTGGCCTGATCCGATGACCGGAGAAACGAAGGTGAGAATCATCACTAAATGGATTACTGATGATAAATTTATCAATGAAATACATGGGACAGGACTTGATGGCAAAGAGTTCAAAATGTTAGAGGTTACCTACACGAGAAAGAAATAAATTCCATTGGGAGAAATTCGGAAATATGCCTTACTCTGGCAGATGTCCTTCTTGAAAATATCTTTTTAGGCTCTTAATTTTGGGATGTTCCCATTAGAATCATCTATTTATAAAGTATGTCCTTATCAAGAATTTCCCCAAAAGTAAAGGGGGCCATTTAGGGGAAATGCTGAGAAATAGAAATTCGGCGTGGAGAATTCCTTTAAAGAAAAGTCCCTTAATTTAGGAGGATTCATGAAATTGAAGAAATTGGGTATTCTTCTGGTTTTGACTACCTGTTTGACACTCTTGGCTGTGCCAGATAAAAGGCAGGAACAATGTACGTCTGCTGTCATCAGTATTCACGCCTCGGCTGATGGTGTTCCTATACTCTGGAAGAACAGGGATACGTTAGAATTATCCAACAAAGTCGTATATGTGAAAGAAGCACCGTATTGCTATCTGGGACTCGTGAATGCTGATACTTCATCAGGCAGACAATGCTTCGCGGGATTAAACTCGGCAGGTTTTGCGATTATGAATACTGTCGCCTATAACCTTCCTAAGAAAACAGGCGAGATGGAGGATCTTGAAGGTGTCATTATGGCTGATGCTCTGAGGAGTTGTCGACATGTCAAAGATTTTGAAAATTATGTAAAGGCTAATCTAGGTCGCTCTCTAGGAAGTCGGGCCAATTTTGGTGTGATCGATGGATCAGGGAATGCGTATCTGTTTGAGATTCATAACCATGGCTATGAAAAGATAGACGCCTCCACAATGTCTGAAAGATATATAGTGAATACTAATTATGCGCGCAGTGGGATCGCGGGAAAAGGAGCTGGCTATCTCCGTTTCGAAAGAGCCACTCAATTATTTCAAGCACTCCCAGATAAGCGAATCAATTTTCAGGACATTCTCTGCCGATTTACTAGAGATATCGGTCATGTCCTCCTGAAACATCCTTCATTTTCCGAATTGAGAGATATTCCAGCCAGCGAGGATCTCTGGATTTTCTCAAGAGATTGTATCAACAGGCCCATTACATCTGCTGCAGTGGTTATAATCGGCAAAAAGCCATTTGAGCAAAACTCTCTAGCGACAATGTGGGTCATCCCAGGGGAGCCACTGTGTGCTATCGCCATTCCGCTCTGGGTTGAAGCCGGGAGCTGTCCAGAGGTTTTATGGAAAGGGAAAGATGCACCCATGTGGCAAGAATCACTCAGGATAAAAACATTAATACGTCCTTACCAAGAAGGAAATAAGATCAATTATCTCAATCTAACGAGATTAGATAATGCCGATGGAATAGGTTTTCTCCCTGAAATATTGAATACCGAAGAGGCTATCATAAAAGATACCATGGAGTTCTTGAAGGAAAAGCGAACAACCTCAGAACTGAGGGCTTTTCAGGAGAAGATGGCCGAAAGGGCTTTCTCTATACTTAAAAGTATCCGATGATCTCAACAACCAATATGGAAACCATCAATATGAATCTTTAGCATAATCAAAAGAAATATCATTCTTCTACAATTGGAAGCGGTAAGAAAACTTGATCAGGAAAACATCGTGGGGATGGACACTGAATAAATCCCGCATTCCTTCTCTGAAAGAGAAATCCCCGACTTCTGAAAATCCTGTCCTACCCTGAGACCAGACAAGATACAGGGTTGAACCAGGAATGTATTCCCACCTGAGAACGAGATTCATCCGAAACTGCAAGAAGTTGAAATCCGGATTTTCGAAGCTATAATCCTCGACTCCGTCAAGGTTATCGTCAATGTAGTATTCCTCTGTATTCGGATTATAATTTATTTCATTCTTGGTGTATCCGTGAAAGCGGTCTTTGTATTCTTCTGCTCTCGAGTCAGTGATATTCTTGAATTCCGAATATTTCCCAGCAGAAATAAAGGGTTGCCCGTAAAACTGGATGGATAAATCAGGAGTCAAGCTGAGATTCAATCGGCATGTCAAACTCAAGGTTTTCTGGTCGATCCTGGCAAAGACATACCTGTTTCCGTTATCTAAATCCAAGGTGGTCACATACTGGAGTTCTTCTAAGTTATATTCATAAGAAGGTGAGACTGACAAGGAAAGAGCCTTGTTCGGACGGTATGTTGCACCTATGTCAAATCCATTGACTCTAGAATTATTTTGATCTCCGTAGTAATGAAAAGTCCCCACAAAGTAACGTAAATTTTTCCTGCTATCTGAATTGACAGATAGCCAGCTGTTCCATCCTCCTGGCCAGCGGAGAGCCGGTCCGCCTCGAAGGCCGCTTGTGTAAAAGCCTTCTCCTTGCCGGTTAATACCAACACTAAAGCTCCAATAATTTTTAAACTGGCCCCACATGCCGGTGTTTCCACCCTTGAAGATCTGCTCTCCACCGAAATCCCAGCCCAACCATTGGTTAAAATTAAACGAAATCTCACGAAAGATGCTGAAGGGCTTCGAAATCCTGTAGTTCGCCCAGACCCACTGCATGATGGCATCAGCTTTACGGAGGTATCCCATATCGTTAAGTTCAAGCCCGGGTGAGCGCCAGGTCGCCCCAGCTGAAAAGCGTAATCCGGCACTGCCACCTTTTCCTAAGTTGATTGTTCCCCCATGGCCTGAAAGCGAAGTCCGGTTGGGATCTACGCTTACGTGATCTAGATCAGGTCGCTGGTAATACCGAATCGGAGATTCCTGCGTTCTGAGAATGGCTTCTTTGCTTCCCTTGACATGACTAAAAACGGTCTTGAATGAGAAATAATATGTTTTATCTTTCCATTGGTGGATGAAATCGAATCCACCGGTATAAGCAGCATTATGAAGAAAATTCAAATTTTCATCTTTGATATTGCGGTTTGTGGCCGTGATCATGCCTCCGAAGATTGTATTCCCTTTATTGTAATCCTTTTGAAGCCGGAGGCCGAAATAGTTAGTCAAAGGCTCCACTGTTTCATGACGAAGCTGATCCAGATGACTGATCCCACCTTTCTCTTTGCTTGTAACCGCTTCAATGATTCCGATGGAAAGCCCGTTTTTTGTCTTTCCGGTGATTTTAAAAGCTCCGAGTATGGATGTATTTTCAGGTATATCGAGATATTCGTCCTCTCCGGTATCCGGATAATATTGAGGGCTTCGCCCGATGCGCCTGGAATAGAAAAGGTTGTCGCTTGAAAAGCTTCCATCCCCTCCCATAATCTGAAAATTGAGAATATTTCGTCCTTCGATGAAAAAAGGCCTTTTTTCTGTATAGTAGGTTTCAAAAGCTGTGAGATTAACCACTGAAGGGTCTGCTTCGACCTGACCGAAGTCGGGATTGATCGTAAAATCAAGTGTTAGGTCGCTGGTGAGTCCAATTTTTCCATCCAGTCCTCCGTAAAGATTGTTCAAGCTTCCGGTGGCAAAAGGATTACCTTCTTCTCTTTCAAACTTCTGCATCTTGCCAACTGTATAAGGTATCAATTCGATCTGGCGCTGAGCTTTGAGTTCTTCTAATCCATGCAGCTCCCCGAACAAATGAACCCAGCCGGATGCTTTTTGAGGGATGAGTTGCCAGTTTGAAGTTTCATCTTTACGGAATAATCTGCGTATGACTTGTAGCCCCCAGATTTGATTCACTTTTTTCCCGAAACGAAGTTGAGAAAGCGGAATTCTCATTTCTGCACTCCAGCCCTGTTGGTCAACAGCCGTTTTAACATACCAGATCGGATCCCAGGTCTCATCCAAGTTATCACCGTCGTTGGAGATAACGAAATCGCCTTTTACCCCGGCTGCGTTGACGCAAAAGCCAAACGCTGTCCTGTGATCGAAATAGCTATCAAGATGAATTTCAATCTGATCCCCCTCGAGGTCATCTCGCCGTGACATTCTTTTCTCAATTTTTGCAGGTTCCTTATCGTAAGCCCGTATGGCCACATAGATGTTTTTGTCATCGTAGAGAATTTTAAATGAGGTCTCTTGAGAAGGTTCTTTTCCTTCATAGGGATCTCTTTGAATAAAATCACTTTCCCACTCAACCTTATTCCATATGGGATCATTCACTTTCCCGTCGATAATAGGAGCATGGGGATTGACATGTTTTGTTACATAAATCTTTTTTTCAGGAGGATTGGCATAAACGAATTGGAGAACCAAGAAGCTTGCAAACATGATTGCTAAAAATTTTTTCAATTTAACCTCGCTATAAAAATTCTTGGATTTTTTCCATTCTATCTATTAAGACTCCAATAACAGGGAAAAGGTTGTCTAGAAAAAAATTTTTTCGTATTTTTGAATCCTTTGCTCTTGGATTATTATTACGATGGAAATCACTTTATTGACCAGTTTCGGTTTTGACAGGAAATGAGAATGGTGGCTCTAAGAATCAAAGGCGGAATTAATATCCATTTTTTCATTCATTTTGATCAAAATCTCTCCATCCTTATTTGACATCAAATTTTGAATTTGCTATAAATCAGCATGTTATTTAGAAGAGGTAGTCAGGGACCTTGGGATGCGAATAAATTCATTTCAAATCAAAAGATCTCAGTACTATCTCTGAATCTATAAGCCTATAAAAAGGAGGGACAAATGAAATTCACTGTTTTCTCTCTCATTTTTACCTTTATTCTTTGTCTTGCTTTTTTCTCTTGTGCGCCTCCTCAGGAAGAGGTAGATGAATTGGATTTGACTCAAGTGCGCAAGACTATTGAAGCAGGAAATCTCAAATTTGCCGAAGGAATTCGTCAAGGAGACAGTGCAGCTTTAGCGGCCTCATACACAGAAGATGCGATCATTATGCCACCAGATGCTGATATGATTCAGGGTCAACGGGGAATCGAAGAATTCTGGAATGGAGTCATCCAGATGGGGGCCAAGGATGCGGTTTTAACCACAGTAGATTTAAATGGGAGTGGTGATTTTGTCTATGAAATCGGCAAATACAATTTCACGATCCAACTGGAAGATCAAGAGTCGATGGAAGCTATAGGGAAGTATGTAGTAGTCTGGAAAAAAACGGCCGATGGAACTTGGAAGCTACATGTAGACATTTGGAATTCCAGTATGCCACCGCCAGCACCGCCGGAATGAGAAACAATAACTCTATTTATGGAGGTAAAATCCGAAATCAAAGGTTATAATATTAATTTAGACTTAGATGCTCCATATGTAAATTAATCCATCTTCTGCCTCAACCAAGCTGCGACTACGGCCAAGATAAGATTGGCAGTTCCAATGCTGCAGGATATCGCTGCCAAAGAAGTGAGTTGCCAACCCCCAGTAAATATAAACATATCAGCACCGCCCCAAGCGATGGCAATCAAACCATGAAAGAATAAAACCCAGACACATATGGACGTTAGAGTTTTAAATACAGGTGGCATTTGCCTTCCTCCTTTCACATGTTAACGTCATAGTACTCTTGCTATTTATGTCTGTCAATCATATGGCCTGGATTGTAGCTATCTTCTTTCCTGATATGCCCAATAATAAGGGAAAGCCTAATCTAATTATGGAAAGTTTAATATTCTGATTTTGTTTCAGTTGGAAATGTTAAAAAAGGGCAGTCTATAAGAGAGCGAGGAATTTCCTAAATAGCTTTATTAGCCCAGGTTCACAATATTTACTTCGCCTTTTATTCTGTCCTATAAACTTTCCGAAAGGCTAGTATTATTAAAAAAAAGACTGTTGTGTTTATTCTTGATACTTAAATGAAATCTTCATTTTGGTCCGATAGGCTATAACCTTTCCGTCTTCGACCTTCAAGTCAAACTCAACCGCTTCTGCAATTCTCAAATCTTTAAGGGTTTTGCCAGCCGTCTCCACGGCATTTTTAGCAGCTTCTTCCCAAGAATTGGGGCTTGTTCCTATAAGCTCGATGACTTTGTAGGTGCTTTCCATAGTCTCCCTCCTTTATTTATATAGAGAAAAAATTACCAAAAAGCGGAAAAACTATAAATCTTCCCTTTGTATTTGTCAATCTATAAGAGAATCAAATTCCTGCGGGTGTAATCGGCTTTTGATTGGATTTCTGATCCGAGCCCGTTATATCAGAAAACATATCCACAATTTGACTTTAAATTTATGCGCGTGGAATAATGTGGAACAATTCTAATATATTCAATAAAGGAGAGAGATATGAAAAAATCGACAAGAATAATCAAGCTATTCATGATTTTTTTTATTATCGGGATTTTTATGAGGACGTCATCTATTCTCGTTGCCCAGAAGACACACCGCTTCAAACCTACCAAATTTTATTTCACTTATGATGCCAAACATGAACCAGTGTTAAAATTGATGCCTGGGGATACTCTAGTGACCAACACGGTGGACGCTTTTGGTAATAAAATCTCCCGAATGGATCAGAAAGCAAGTGAAATCGTCCATTTGCCAAAGGTAAACCATCAAACAGGGCCTTTTTATGTAGAAGGAACAGGGCCTGGGGATACTCTTGTGCTTCATCTACTAAAGGTTAGGCCTGATCGAGATTACGCCGTCTCTACTCATTTGCCAAGCTTTGGTGTTTTAACTGGCGAGACTTATACGGCCATGCTGAATGAGCCCCTGCCGGAGAAGACCTATATTTGGAAACTGGATCTGAAAAGATATGTTGGGATTTTGGAGCTGCCGAATAGCAAGATGGAAAAAATCGAGATACAGCTACATCCATTTTTGGGTACGGTTGGTGTCGCTCCTAACTTTGGGGAGGCTGTTCTTTCGCTGACTCCGGCCGAACATGGAGGGAATATGGATTGTGTGGAAACTAAAGAGGGGACGACATTGTATTTTCCTGTCTTTGTTGAAGGAGGTTTGTTTATGTTAGGCGATGGACATGCAGCCCAAGGAGATGGCGAGATCTGTGGCACGGGTTTAGAATGTTCTTTGGATGTTACAGTGAAGGTCGATGTTATTAAAGGCAAAACAATTTACTGGCCCAGATTCGAGGATGATGAATATATTATGGTTGCCGCCAGCACTAGGCCAGTTATCGATGCCTTTAGATCTGCTCAAGTGGAATTGATCAATTGGCTGGTCCAAGATTATGGATTTGATCGTTGGGATGCATTGCAACTGGTCTCTCAAGTGGGTGTGTCAAGAATCGGCAATGTGGTCGATCCAAAATACACAGTAGTTGCGAAATTCCCCAAGAAATATCTGCCAACAAAGGAATAACTTATCCCTTAGATAAGAATGAAGATTATAACTCATATAGCCAAGATAATGGTTTCTGTACTTTCTGTCTTCATTTTTTGATTCTTCTGTGATTTTAATAAAAGGTTACTGAGATGAGTTCCATTTTTATAGAAGGAAAGAAGATCAGGGGCTATAAGATTCCGATAAGAAAGGCCATCCCTGTCCAGAAACTTATAATCCTGTCTTCTTTGAAACCCCAAGATTAGAGAAAAGTAATGAGAAAGGTTATGGGAATTCCTAAAAGAGAGTATTATAATTTAACTAAAAAAAGGAGGTGATGTCATGAGAAACATTAAATTCCTTTTGGTTTTCGCTCTGCTTTTAATGCTTTTCGCTCCTTGTTTTTCACAAAAAACCGTGAAAGATCTGAAGTTTCACCATTTACAGAATTACTGCTGGATGAGATTGGCCAAGGTTGTACCCGAGATAACAGATAGGATTATTCTGCCTATAGGGACAGTTGAGGCCCATGGTGCCGTTGCCATAGGCGCAGATAATATTATTCCCAATAATCTTGCCGAAATGATATGGGAAAAATGTAATGCATTGATTGCGCCACCCATAAATCATGGATTTACGGGTCGGAGCATATCCCAATTTCCTGGCTCCATCACAGTACGAGAGAAGATTTTTGAAGAATATATCTATGATGTCATGAAAGACCTTGTCAGGACCGGCTTCAGGAATATTTTGATCATCGTTGGCCATGGAGGGAATACCGAACCCACAAAGAGAGCCATGACCCGGCTTCATGTCGAGACAGGGGCTCATTTCATGGCAGTTGAATGGTGGACAATTGCCTTTCATATCGTCAGTGAAGTTTATGGTGTGAAAGCCCAACAGCCAGGCCATGGCGACATGGAAGAAGCGGCACTTGTCATGGGCTATGATCCTGAATTGGTGGATAAAGAGATGTATGAAAAACTAGGGAAGGATAAAGTGGGTGCAGCTGGAACCGATGAAGGGATCGCTTTAATGCCAATCTGGGCAACCACTAGATATCCGGAAAAGGGCTTGGGATTTCTCAACTTTGACCTTGAAAAGGCCAAAGAATACACCAAAAAAAAGGCAGATTATATTGCTGATACGTTTCTTGAAGCCGTAAAAAGATGGGAAACCATGGAGTCATGGAAATAATATATTTGATAATCCAGGCGTAGATTCCTTTTTTGACTTCAAATTATGCCTGTGTTATAAGCTTCTTATCAAGGCAATAGAAAGAATATAGGTCTTCTCTTACGGATAGACGATAGGATAAAGGAGATAGTAAGGCCTTATGTTTGAAGGAGGTTTTTAAATGGCCAAAATGGCAGAAGCTCAAGAGAAAACATGGGCAATGTTAGCTCATTTGGCGGCTTTGGCTGGATTCATAATTCCTTTAGGAAACATCATCGGACCACTCGTCGTTTGGCTCGTGAAGAAAGATGAATCACCTTTTGTTGATGACCAAGGAAAAGAATCCCTTAACTTCCAGATCTCGATTACCATCTATTGTATTGTTGCTGCCATCCTGATCGTGATCATCATCGGCATTTTTCTATTGATCGGATTAGCCATATTGGATCTTGTCTTGATTATCATTGCTGCTGTGAAAGCCAACACAGGAGAGAAGTTCCGCTATCCATTGACGATAAGACTTGTTCATTAAATTTAGGAATTATCGGCAAAATTTTTTTTTTGCTTTCTAAGCCGGCTGGCAAAAAAAAATCTCTCTGAAATCTTCTTTATTTCTGATAAAGGACCTTTCCGCCGACGATAGTGTAGAGAACTTCTGTCCTTAAGATTTCATCATCAGGGATAGTCATGATATCTTTGGAAAGAACTGTAATGTCTGCCAGTTTTCCAGGTGTAAGGGACCCTAATATATCCTCTTGAAAGGAAGCATAAGCGCAGTTTATGGTATAGGAACGCAACGCTTCTTCTCTAGTCATCCGCTGATCGGGATAAAAGATTGT
>JABAOF010019421.1_pt2 | contig 18693 bp, 20 predicted proteins | sample 7062171 | NCBI WGS metagenome assembly JABAOF01 (sample SAMN14538628, study PRJNA623070) | marine sediment metagenome | biome: marine biome [ENVO:00000428]; feature: marine pelagic biome [ENVO:01000023]; material: deep marine sediment [ENVO:00002113] | place: India: Gulf of Khambhat ...
CTTGTAAGCGAAACTTATTGCGACGGCTTGGGCGCCTGCCTGGGGGAGTGCCCGCAAGACGCCATAACCATCGAGGAGCGCTCCGCGGAAGAGTTCGACGCCGGCGCGGTGGAAGAACACCTGAAAGAACTCGGCCGTGAAGGGGGCGTGCACCGCCACGGGCACGCCGCCGAGCGAACGCCGGCCGCAAGCCATGGCGCCGGCAGCCACACCCTCAGCTGCCCGGGCGCGCGGACTATGGATTTTAGGGCGGGGGACGACGAAGAATGCGTCGAGGCCGAGGCAACCTTCGACGGGAAGTTGAAATCGGAACTCCGCCAGTGGCCCGTTAAGCTATACCTCGCAAGCCCCAACGCCCCGTACTTCGCCGACGCCGAGTTGTTGATCGCCGCCGATTGCGCGCCTTTGGCCTACGCCGCCTTCCACCCCGACTTCCTCCGCGGCAAAGCTGTGGTCATCGGTTGTCCCAAATTCGACGACGCCGCGTTATACCGCGACAAGCTAGCGGCGATCCTACGTACGAACGACGTACGCAAAGTCACGGTTTTACATATGGAAGTGCCCTGTTGCTTCGGCTTAGTGCAGGTGGCGAAAGACGCGCTCAAGGCGTCCGGCAAGGACATACCTTTCGAGGACGTTATCGTAACCGTACGCGGTGAAGCTGCCGTTGACGCGCACGCTTAAGTCTTCTCGCTTAAGGCAAAAAGCCCGCCGTTACGGCGGGCTTAATAGTCGTTAGGGTGGGAGTTACTTAATTGAAGAGCGCCTTGACCCGCCCCAACGACGAAGGCGAAACGCTGGAGCCGGATAACTTTACCGTTGCGGCGTTGTGTACTTCGCGTCCGGTGTTGGGACCTTGCACCCAGGCGGTCAAGCCGAGGTCGGCGCGCTTCCACGAACCTTGAAGCGTAAACGTATGCTCGAAATTCTGCGTCTGGCCTTTGCTGGCGATGGTGAGGCTGGTCGTCGCTAGGTCGCGTTCCATGACGCGGACCGGCGTGGTCCCGTACGTACCACCCACTACGACTTTATCCTCCCACAGGCCGACGTAGATGGTATGGCCGGCGGGGAGGTTCTCCTCGAGCGCCACGCGAACTTTGGCGTACGCAGTACTGGACCCCAGCTTACGCTCCGGAATCGTTACCGTCAAAGGCGCGGAGATGACGCGCCGGGTATTATAATCGGCAACGTAGTTGCTGTAATTCCCGGAACCGATGCGGTTGAGGACGCCGTCTGTGAAGTGGTTGGGTACGTACGTTTGACCGTAGTAAGTGGAGAAGCGTTGGCTCACGTGGGGGGAAACGTAGAACATCCACTGGATCGGGCATAAGACCGTGCGGGGATAACTATCTATCAGCCGGCTAAAGTCGCTTTCCGCGGCCGGACACGAACCTCAACCGGTCCAACCGAAGTGCTCGACGAGCACGCCGCGCGTCGCCGCCCACGAGGACGCCGCGAGTACCGCCATCGCGATTAAGAACACTTTTTTCAACACGACCACTCCTCTCTTCGAAATCACTTTGCTTTTAGGGCGAGTTTAATCGTAACGCGAATTTAAAACTGGCTCTCTTTAATTATAATACCATACCCCACCCAAAAAAGCAACACCAGCCGCATTCGATAAAATACCTTACGTCACGGCCATTCTTTCATTCGGGGAAAGTTACCCCTCGCCCGAAAACGCCTCGACGAACTTCTCCAACGCATCCCTCTTGGCGGCGGCGTCCTCCGTCGGGTCGTAGTACGCCACGAGGACGAGCGGCCCGTTGGTCGCGACGGCGAATTCCCGCAGGATATCCATCGCCAGCAGTTCGCCGTTGCGCTCGGCGCCGTACTCCCGCGCGCGGCCGTCGTCCGCGAATNNAATGCGTACGCCTCGAGGATGACTTCGGCGCCGGTACTGCTGTAGACGGCGTGCCACACACATCCCTCCGGGAATTCGCGTATGAGGTCGTTGCGGTTCTCGATGCGGATGCCGGACGATTTAAGTAACGTCTCCGCGCGCGCCGCTTCCGGGAATATCAACCGCACGGGCCGGCCCGCCTCCGGGGCGCCGGCCGCGTCCCCAACCCTCTGGCACGCCGCCGCTACGACGGCACACACAGCGAGTGTGATCGCGTAACGCTTCATTTCGCTCCCAACTCCTTTTTGACCCACGGCACCAGGCCACCCGCCTCGAGAATGCCGACAACCTCCGCCGGTAGCCGCGCGAACTCGTAACTCGAGCCGTCCGCCGCCGTCAATTCGCCCGCCTCGAAATCGATGCTTATCTCGTCGCCGGCGTTTATACGTGCTATGGCTTCGGGCGCGGTTACGGTCGGCAGGCCGCCGTTGATGGCGTTGCGGAAGAAGATGCGCGCGAACGATGCCGCGACCACCGCGGCCACGCCCGCGTACTTCAGGCACAGCGCGGCCTGCTCGCGGCTCGAGCCGCAGCCGAAGTTTTTGCCGGCTACGACGATATCCCCTGGCCTAACGTTCTTCGCGAACGTCGGGTCCAAGTCCTCGAGAGCGTGGGAGGCGATTTCGCCCGGGTCCGTTATCGTATACGTGTAACGCCCCGGGAAGATGACGTCGGTGTTGACGTCGTCGCCGTACTTCCAAACCTTACCTCTTATCATCTCGCTTACCCCGCGACGATAGCCACGTCGCCAGCATTATGGCGGCGAGCGCGACGACGAGCAAAATAGCCAGGACCAACAAGATGATTACGATTATAAACACTAACGACTCCATACGCTCACGCCCTCACCGTCCGGGGGTCGGTAATCCTTCCGCATAAAGCCGAAGCCGCCGCGGTCGCCGGCGAGCATAAATAAATCTCGGCTTCCGTCGAGCCCATGCGGCCGCGGAAGTTGCGGTTCGCGGTCGAGAGGCAAACCTCGCCCGCGGCCAGGATTCCCTCGTGGGCGCCGAGGCACGGCCCGCAACCCGGGTTCATAATTACGCAACCCGCCTCGGCCAACGTCGCCAGCGCGCCGATCCCCAGGGCCTCGAGGTAAACCGCCCGGCTCGCCGGAAAGACGAGGACGCGCACGCCCGGTGCCACCTGCCGGTTCCGCAGGATATTCGCCCCCACCACTAAATCGTCGACGCGGCCGTTGGTGCAGGTCCCGACGACGACCTGGTCCACGCGCGTACCCACCAACTCCGTTACGTGGACGACGTTGTCTACGCGGTGGGGGGCCGCTACTTGGGGCTCGAGGCCGGCGACGTCGTACGAGAGCGTTCGCTCGTACGCGGCGCCGTCGTCCGGGAAGACCTCGTCGTACTCACGACGCGCGCGGCCGTCGAGGAAGGCCCGCGTCTTTTCGTCCGGGGCGGCGTACGCGTTCTTGGCGCCTATCTCCGCGGCCATATTGCAGAGCGTCATCCGCCCCGACAGCGACGCCGCCGCCACCGTCGGCCCGGCGAACTCCACCGACTTGTACAGCGCGCCGTCGGCGCCCTGGTCGCCTATTATGTATAAAATCAAATCTTTAGGGTAAACGTCCGCGCCGAACTGGCCCGCTACCTCAATCCTTAGCGACGCCGGGCACATAAGCCATAATTTACCGGTAGCGTAGAGCGCCGCCATCTCGGTCCGACCTATGCCCGCGGCGAACGCACCGAAAGCGCCGTACGACGTCGTGTGGCTGTCGGCGCCCAGAATAAGTTCGCCCGGCAGCGCGAACCCCTGTTCTGCGAAGACCTGGTGGCACACCCCCTCGCCGACGTCGAAGAAGTTCTCGATATCGTTCTCTTCCACAAACTCACGGATCTCTAGATGGTTCTTNNCGAGGCCGCCGGGACGCAGTGGTCCAAGACGATGACGGCCTTAGCCGGGTCCACAATCCGTTTCAGGCCGAATTCCGCGAAGGTCTTCGCGATGGCCGCGGCGTTGTCGTGGGAGAGGAGACGGTCGGGCTCGAGCACGACTATTTCACCGGCGGCCACCGGCCGGCCCGTCTTACGCGAAAATATCTTTTCGGCGAACGTTTGCGCGTTGCCACTCTTCACAATTTAAACGGCTCAAAGTTGATGAAGTCGGCGTGGTGAATTATTATCGCCTCCGGCGTCGCCCGGGCGCCCTCGCCCTCGCGGGCGTGCGTCGCGACGACGTGGGTTACTTCCGGGGGAAGGCCGAACCCGTAGCAGAGCGCGGCACCAGACAACGGGTGCCGGAGCATCCGGCCCAGCTCCGACTTGACGAATTTGCCGCCCTCCTCGCGATACTCCAAGAGCTTGCCGACGTCGTGAAGAAGGCCCGCGGCGACCAGGTGGTCGCGGTTTATATTCACCCGGGAACCGTATACTGCCGCCATCGCCTCCGCCGCGGCGACGGCACACCGCGTGACGGCGCGCGTGTGCTCGACGTACGTGGCGGGCGGCGGATCTATTAAAAGCGTGGACGGGAGGCGTGCCATATCTTCCGGTTGCCAGCCGCCGCGCTCGAGCGCTGCCTTGTACACCGCGACTACTTTATCGCGTAGCGCCCCCTCCTCGATATCTGCCAACTCGGGCAACAACTCTTTAATTCTATCTTCCATATTGAACCTCGAGCTAAGTCAAATGTCTCTCGCCCGGGCCGTCGTACGCCCACGCCGACGGCTCAATGCGCCGCATGGGCCGCTCGCGCGTCTGCTCCTCGACGACGTGCGCAAGCCACCCGGGCATTCGCGCCAGAATGAAAAACGCGTTGGCAGTATGCGGCTCGAAACCCAAGTCGAAAAGGCACGCGCCGATGGCGCCGTCGACGTTCAATGGCAGCCCCTTACCCGCAAGGTTCCGAAGCGCGGTTTCGAAAGCCCGGGCCATCGGGATACCTTCGGCCGCTAGGCCCAGCTCCTCCGCCAACGCGAATAGCCGCGCCGCCCGCGGGTCGTCGTCGTGGAGGCGGTGGCCGAAACCCTCTACGCGACGCCCACCTTCGCCGTAACGTCCGATTGTCGCCGCCGCAGCCTCCTCACGCGAGACGTCTTTCTCCTTCATATGGGCCACTGCCTCGGCGAGAGCCGCCATACACCCCTCCACCGCGCCGCCGTGGAAGCGGTTGACGGCGAGGACGCCCGAGGCGAGCGCCGCGTTCACCGGCGCGCCCGTGGAGGCCGCCGTACGTGCGGCCAACGTGGACGGCGGCGTTACGCCGTGATCCACCGACGACACCAAGACCGCATCGAGGAGCTTCCCCTCGGCCTCGGACGGCAGCTCGCCGCGCAGCGTGAGCCACACGACCTCGGCGAAGCTCTTGCGGCCCATCAGCTCTCCGATGGGGTAGCCGCTGAGGCGTATTTTGTTGGGCCCAACGTCCGTTATGCTTGTGAACCACTTATCGGCCATACGCCGCTCCTACGTAATATGAAACCGGCGAATATTCACCCCCGCTCGGGCGAGTAGACGACGCGGCCTTCGCGCATCGCGTGCTTAACGAGGGTGCTCTCTTCCTTGGCGCGGTTGAACTCCGGGAGCGTGTATACCACTATCTCGAGGGGCTCGCGGCCCTTGAGCTTTTCGCGGAAATACTTCTGGCGCTCTTTGAAGGGGAGATCGCTCGCGGCGACGACGATCAGATTTAACTTCGAATTGGCTCGAGCCGTCCCCCGGGCGACGGCGCCGTGCACGACGACGAACTTAGCCCCCAACATCACGAGGCGCGGAATAAGGAAGTTGATTTCGGCCTCGAGCTCGCGCTGCCGCGTTATCTTGGGCGCCTCGGCCGTCATCCACCTCTTGCCCGGCGGTTACTTACGGGCCGTTGATTTCGTTTAAAAAGGCCTCCACCCGGGCGCGGATTTCGTCGCGGGCGCGGCGGTACGCGTCGAGGTCCAGGCCGAACGCGTCTTTTACAGGCCAGTGGAAACGTTTGGCCGCATCCGGGAAGTACGGACACAACTCCCGTACATTATCGCATAGTGTAATTACGTAGTCAAACTCTTCGCCGAGGAACTCGTCGACGGCCTTGGCGCGCTGATGCGAAATATCCACGCCGGCTTCGGCCATGACCTTCACCGTAAGGGGCGCGACGCCGACGGGGTATACGCCCGCCGAGTATGCCTCGACGAGGCCCGCGCCCAAGTGGTTCGCCCAACCCTCGGCCATCTGCGAGCGGCAGGAGTTGCCGGTGCAAACGAAGAGGACCTTTATCTTCCGTTCTCCCTCTTTCATAACATCATTTGCCGGGGCCGGGTCGGAATCGCAAAAACCACAGCCGCACGTCCGCCGCCACCGCGCGCATCATGTGACGGAAGGGCACCGCCCGAGGTTCTTTTACTAAATACATAGGAACGTGCGAAACGAGGCGAAAAGCCGTGGTTATGAGGAACGCTACCTTCATATTCAGAAGCTGCCACCCGGCGAGCGAGACGTAGCGCGGCAGCATCGCCACGAACTGACCGGAGCCGACGGTCGCGACTAGGCCGCACGCGCCGGCAACGACGGCGTACAGGGCGACATAGCTATCCCGTTTGGCTTCCGGGCTTAGGCGGATGATAAAGTTTATCGTCGCGACCATAGCCCCACCCCACATCGCGCCCGACGTGACGGCCTCCAGCCAAACCCACCAGTAAAGGTCCGGCCGCATGAAAACGTAAACGAACGAGTTCGCCGTCGCCAAGAATATCAGCCCTCGGAAGACCGGCTTGTTGCCGAAGCGGTCTAACAGACGGCCCCACAAAGCCGCGGTCGCCGCCATCGCGATTATCAAAAGCGAGTTGTAAATCTGAACCGCGGTTAGGGACATGCGTAACACTTCGAGGTAGAACGGTTGCCAAAACGGCGCGCCGAATGACGCCGCGAACCACCACCATCCGAAGAAATATATCAGGTGACGAAAGCGGCGGTCGCGGAGCGGCTCGGCCAACGAGCGGAGCGAAAAGCGTACGGCAGGGGCCGGCCGGTCGCGTTGTCGCAACAACAGGAGAGTGGATGCGAGGCCCGCGGCGCCGGCAAAGGCGAATATTATAAAGTAGGCGTACCGTTCTCCCCCCGCGCCCCACAGGCCGCCAGCGATGCCGAACAGGCGGCGAAAAAACCCCGTCAGGCCCGTTTCACGCCCCGGCACGGAGAGGTCCTTAAAAACGCTGGCCGCGAAAGCGACGACGAGCCCAAGCGCCATCATCAGTTGCGTCCGCTTACCGAGAAAGCGGCCGCGGATGCGCTCCGGGACGATGGCGCCGATCCAACTCGTCCACACGCTCATCATGGCGCCGGTTAAAACCTGCGAGGCCAGGAAACAAGCGATAAAGAGGGCGAGCGCCGCATCCGGCTCGAGCCAAAGCACTACCGCCGGGATGAGGAAAATTATGCCGCGCGCGCCCGCGCTGGCCGCGACGACAAGCCGCCGCCGCGAGCCGCCGAAAAGGGGCAGCAGCACCGGCCCCAGCGCTTGCGAAAACGCCACCACCGGCCCCGCGGCGAAGATCAGGCCGAAAGACCGGCTGCCGGCCCCCAGGCTCAACGCCAGCGCCGTGACGAACGCCGACCAGGCCCCGGCGAGGTTTAAGAACATCTGGCCGAAGAGGCCCTCGCACACAGATGCCCGCATGTCGGGACGGGGCCGTAGTTTGGCGAACGCCGGCGACGCCGGCTTACTGGTCAAACCGCCTCCTCGCTCTTCGTCGCTCATACCTCGCCCAAGTCTTTTAAAACTCCCAACGTACGTTCCGCGACCTTATCGTAATCGTCTACAACGACAGCGCCCGCCTCGCGCAAAGCCTTCACTTTGCCCTCGTACGTCCCGCGGCCGGCCTCGACGATCGCGCCGGCGTGCGAGAAACGCGTCCCCTCCCTCGCGGCCTTGCCGCCTATGAACGCCACCACCGGCTTAGTAACTACGCCTTCGGCGACAAGCTCCGCCACCTTTTCCTCCTGGCTGCTCCCTATCTCACCGAACAACACGACGGCCTTGGTATCGGCGTCCTCCTGGAATAACCGAACGACGTCCTGGTGGGGCGTGCCGACGACGGCGTCGCCGCCGACGTGGACGAGCGTGGTCGCACCGACGCCGGCCCGGCCGAGGTAGTAGGCCAGCGACGCCGTAATCCCGCCCGAGCGAGAAGATATCCCTACCGGCCCGGGTTTGAACCATTCCCGCGCCGATTCCGCGCTCCCGCCGACCATCCCCAGTACCGCCTCGCCGACCGACAACACCCCCAGCGTGTTCGGGCCGACGTATCGGGCGCCGGCCTCCCGCGCCGCGGCATCTATCGCGAGCACGTCCCATATGGGCACGCGGTCCGGGACGAGCACCGCGAGCTTTACGCCGGCGTCGAACGCCTCGAGCGCCGCCTCCTTCACCGCGGGCCCCGGCACGAAGACAACCGACGCGTAAATCTCGCCCACCGCCTCGACCGCGGCGCCCACGGTGTCGAAGACCGGGACGCCCTCGACCTCCTCGCCGCCGTGGCCGGGCGAAACGCCGGCGACGACGTTGGTGCCGTAGCCCTTCATTAGGCGCGTCCGCGCGCGCCCCTCGCGGCCGGTGATGCCGGCGACGATGACTTTATCCCCGGAATTTATCAATATCGACATATCACGCCGTCTTAGTCAAATACTCCCCCAAACCCGGGATGGGTAGCGTTATTTTGCCGCCGCCGTTGCCGCGGGCGTGGCACTCGACCTCGCACGCCAGGCATTCGGTGCAGCGCCCCCGCGCCGCCTCCTCCTCGCTGACGTTGAGGACCGGCCGGCCGCCGTCGAGCTCGAGTATCCCCGGCACGCACTCATTAACGCACACCTTGGTTTGGCAACCGTCGCACCTCGCGTAATCGTAGGAGACGGTACCGCCGGTAACGGTCTTAAAAGAATAGGAGGAATCGCGCGGCGTCTCTGGCGGCTTCTCGCGGGCAGCGTCGTAGTCGTAGCCGTCCACGAGCTCGCGCAGCCGCCGGGCGCAATATCGGGCCGAGGTGTCCTTGCCGTAGCACTCGAGCGGCGCCGGAAGGTCCTTCGTATATTCGGTCAATATTTGAATCGCCCGTTCTTCCCGGTTGCCGCCCAGGCGCTCGACGCAGGGGACATTAAGCCAAACTTCGCGGAAAGCCTTCACCAGGCCGCGCGCGGAGTGGAACTGCTCCTGACTCGCGACGCCCGAGCCCGAGCCGAAGTATCCCACCAGGCCCTTTTGAGCGAGAATTATGCGCGCCGCGCGGTAGACCTTGCTCGCCGGCGGATTGCCGGAGGTGTCGCAGAAGTTCGCGATATTGAACCCTTCCGCGAGCGCCGCGTCCATCGACATCATCGAGCCGCCGCCGCCCGCGCCGTGGAAGCCGATATAGCGGCCTTCGCGGCCAAAACCTTCCTCGAGCTGCACGAAATAGAACGTGCCGCGGTAGTCGTCCTTCTCGGCGTTATACGCGATGAGGTCGAGCTCCGTCGGCGGCCGGTCGAACTCGCGCGCGACCGCGACGGCCAGCTCCGGGTGCCGGAAGACGGCGTAGTCGTCCGCCGTTATACGGCAGTCCGCGGCCACCACCTCGCCCCCGGCCGTAATTACCAACGGGTTTATCTCCACGGCACGTGCCTCGGCGTCCCGGGCGACCCGCCAAAGTTTCGTCAACGCGTCCGCGACGCCGACCAGCTCCCGGCCTTTAAGGCCCGCGCGCCGCGCCAGCTCGCGCGCCTCGTAGCCGTACAGGCCGCGCGCCGACTCGACGTCTCTTTTGACCAACGCCTCCGGGTGCGCCGCGGCGATCTCTTCGACGCCCGAGCCGCCGACGGAAGAGAAGATGACGAGCGGTTTGCGAGCGTCGTTGTCGACGACGACCGCGACGTACATCTCGCGCGCGATGTCGAGTCTCTCCTCCACCAGGACGACGTCGCAACGTTGGCCCTTTATCGTGCGGCCGAACATCTCGCGGCCCGCGACCCGCTCCGCAGCCATGGCGTTATCGGCGAATTGGATGCCGCCGGCCGCGGCCCGCGCCGTAACGAAGACCTGGGCCTTGAGCACGACCGGGGCGCCGATTTCGTAGGCGACGGCCGCGACCTCGGCCGGGGAGTACGCCGGCCGCCCGCGCGGGACCTTTACGCCCGCCCGTCGCAATAGCGCTTTGCCCTGGTATTCGTAAAGTCGCGCCACAGCTCGTCGGGTATTTTTAAGATTGGAGCCGTTTCATTCCCACCGGGGTGGGACGTTAGGCGGGCATTATAAGATTTCAACGCTTAAGGCCGCAATAAAAATTCCGCTATGCCCCCCCGCGATAAAATCGCCCCTAAAGTAGTTTCGCAATACAACGTCGGTTTTCTTTTGACAAATATCGATATATAATGTTATATTCGCAACCGTCGGCGATGCGGCTCGATAAATTCCTGGTGGTCGCGCGGCTGGTGAAACAGCGCACGCGAGCCAAAGAGATTTGCGACGCAGGGCACGTCAAGGTCGACGGCAAAAGCGTGAAACCGGCCCACGACGTCCGCATAGGCGAAACCGTCGAAGTGACGTTACCGAATCGGCGGCTCGTCGTAAGGGTGGAAGAAGTCCCGACGGCCAAATCGGTCCCCAAGGCCCAGGCCCCCGCGCTATACGAAGTCTTGGCGGACGAACGGACGGATATATTAAAGTGACGGACGAGACGCGAAAACTGTTGGCCGAAACTACGGCGTTGAAAAAGGCCGCCGGAGAAGCCGCGGCGTCCGTCGCCGACGAAAAAGAGCTGGAGCGGTGGCGCGTAAAATTCCTCGGCCGGAAATCGGCGCTGAGCCGGCTCAGCAAAAGCCTTTCCTCGCTCCCGGAAGCGGAAAAGCCCGCGGCGGGCCGAGCGCTCAACGAGTTACGCGCTGAACTCGAGGGCCGCTACGGGCGAATACAGCGGCAGTTCGCCGAAAAAAAGGCTGAGGCCGGCAAAGGCCGCATCGATTATACGCTCCCGGGTATCACGCCGGCGATAGGTTCGCTCCACCCCATTACCAAGACCTATTACGAGATAGCCGCGTTCTTCACGGCCTTGGGCTTCTCTATAGCGGACGGCCCGGAAGTCGAAGATGAATTCCATAACTTCGGCGCGCTAAACTTCCCGCCCGACCACCCGAGCCGCGATGCTCAGGATACGTTATATATAAACGACGAGTGGCTCCTTCGCANNGTCGCCCGTCCAGGTACGCGTGATGTTATCGCAGGAACCGCCCCTGCGCGTAATCGTCCCGGGCCGCTGCTACCGAGCCGACGCGGTGGACGCCTCCCACTACCCCGTATTCCACCAAGTAGAGGGCCTGCTCGTTGACGACAACGTATCCTTGGGCGACCTCAAGGGAACGCTCGCCGCCTTCGCCGAATACGTCTTCGGCCCGGGAACGAAAATGCGCTTTCGCCCGCACTTCTTCCCCTTTACCGAGCCCTCCGCGGAGGTCGACGTATCGTGCGCCGTCTGCGACGGCGTGGGGTGCCCGACCTGCGGCGGCAAAGGCTGGCTCGAAATCGCGGGCGCCGGCATGGTCCATCCGAGCGTCTTCCGCAACGTCGGCTACGACCCGGAACGTTGGGTCGGCTACGCGTTCGGCATGGGCGTCGAACGAATCGCCATGCTGAAATACGGCGTCAACGACATCCGCCTTTTCTACGAGAACGACTTCGCGTTTCTACAACAATTTTAAATCGATGAAATACAGCCTAAAATGGCTCCGCGATTATTGCCCCGCAACCGTCCCCGCCGACAGGTTGGCCGAGCAACTGACGATGGTCGGCCTCGAGGTGGAATTGCTCTCGCGCGTCGACGACGACGTAATCTTCGACGTCGACGTGGTCCCGGTGCGCAGCGACTGCTTATCCATGATAGGGCTTGCGCGCGAAATCTCTTCCCTCACGCTTGCGCCGCTCACGCTCCCGCCCGTCTACATAAAGGAAGTAAACATACCCAAGGAACTTTCCGTCGAAGTGGACCTCGTCGACCAGGATTTGTGCCCCCGTTACTCGGCGCGAATCGTAACCAACCTAGACGTGGGAACGTCGCTGCCATGGCTCGCCCAACGGCTGGAGGCGGTCGGCGTTCGCTCACTAAATAACGTCGTCGACATCACGAACTTCGTCAACTTGGAAATGGGCCAGCCGCTCCACGCGTTCGATCTGGCCAAACTCCGGGGGCGCAAACTCGTCATTCGGCGCGCCGGAGCGGGAGAAAAGCTCGTCCTCATTAACGACGAGGAACTAACGCTATCGTCGGAAGACCTCGTCATAGCCGACGCAGAGGGGCCGGTAGCGCTCGCGGGCGTCATGGGCGGCCGAGACAGCGAGGTGTCTTCTTCCACCCAAGCCGTCGTTATCGAGAGTGCCTACTTCGACCCGGCCAACGTTCGCCGGACGGCGCGGCGCTACGGCCTATCTACCGAATCCTCGTACAGGTTCGAACGGGGCACGGACCCGACCGCAACCCTGGAGGCGGCGAACCGGGCCGCGGCCCTCTTAGCCGAGCTCGCCGGGGGAACGGTGCTGGCCCCGCCTGCGGACAAGGGCCAAACCGAATGGCCGCGGCCGGCGGTTGTCCTAAGGCCCGCGCGCGCCAATATGCTTATGGGCACGAGCCTAACAGGCGAGGATATGGCCGTCCTTCTCAGGCGCCTCTACTTCGACGTCGGCCTCGACCGTATGGAAAACCTCGTCATATCCGCGCCCCCCTATCGGCGCGACGTAAATTCCGAGATTGACGTAGTCGAAGAGATCGCCCGCGCCTACGGCTACGATAACGTCGAAGCTACGCTACCCGGCGGACGCCTCCCGCCTCCCGCCCGCGCCCCGCGCGAGGAACTCGAGCGGAAAATGCGCGAGGTCCTCACGGCGGCCGGCTTCACCGAGGTATACACGCCGACCTTTACGAACCCGGAGCAACTCGCCGCCTGCGGCCTGGACCCCTGCGAAGCCGTCGCCGTCGCCAACCCGACCGTAAGCCAGTTTTCGCACCTTCGCGTGGCGCTCTGGCCCAACCTGGCCGACGTGGCGATGCGCAACGGCCGCCTCGGCGCGCCGTCGGTACTGATTTTCGAAATCGGCAACGTCTTCACGGCGGACAAAGGCGGTACCGTAGCCGAGCATCTCCGCCTCGGCCTCCTCGCCGCGGGCGAAGCCGAACCCCGCCACTGGTCGCGGCGGCCCGGGGAGGCAAATTTCTTCTTCGTCAAGGGCACCCTTGAAGCGCTCGGCCGAGTCCTCGGCGCGAGTACGGAATGGGAAGGGACGAACTTCCGCGTCGGCCCGGCGACAGGTGCCTACCGCCAAGCCGCCGTCGAGCCGTTCGGCGCCGCCCACGTAACCGAACTCGACGTAAGCCCGCTACGCGCGCTCACCGCGACCGCGCGCCGCTACCGCCCTATTTCCCGCTTCCCCTCGGTCGTCCGCGACCTGGCGTTGGTCCTCGACGAGGACAAGGCCGGCGCGGACATCGTCGCGGCCATCCGCGAATCGAACGACCTCGTACGCGACGTCGCCGTCTTCGACGTCTTCGCCGGCGAGAGCATCCCCGCGCGGCGAAAAAGCCTGGGCGTTCGGATTCGCTACCAGGCCGACGACCGGACGTTGACCGACGAAGAGGTCAACGACGCCCGGGAAGAGACGATAAAAATGCTCGCGGCAAAATTCGGCGCGACTTTGCGCAGTCAACATCAAAACTAAGGAGCGAGGGCCATGGACAACCTTGCCAGCCTCGAAGAAAAAGTGATGCTCCTGGTCCAGACAATCCGCAAGCACAAGGAAGAGAAGGACCGCTTGGAGGAGGAAATCGCGCAAAAAGTAAAAGAATTGGACGCCGCCGAGCAGGAGAAGGATAAACTCGTGAGGAAAATCAACGAGTATCGACAGCTCGCGACCGAAAACGAAGCACTGCGTAAAAAACAGGAAGAGGCCCGCGCGCGCGTGGAACAAATACTCGCCAAGTTGGAAACATTCGAAAAAGAGATGGGAAGAAGCGAAAGCGGCCAAGCCGAACTTATGTCCTAGGACGATAGGTTCAGCGGCCGGGGCGCCCGCCGTAACTATCGGGGGTCGATATGGCTCAAGGCAAACAAACTACCAAAGTGACCATCTTCGGCGTCGAATATTCGATTACGAGCGACCGCAACCCCGACGAGGTCCGACGCATCGCGAAGTTCGTAGACGATAAAATGTGGGAAATATCGGAGAACAACAACCTCATCTCCACGGAGAAGGTCGCGATACTGACCGCTTTGAACATAGCCGAAGATTACTTCCGGAACCTCGAGCAAAGGAAACGCGAACAGGAACGCGTCGAGCGGAAAACGTCGAGCATCATCAAGTTGATCGACGAATCGCGTTTCTAATGCCGCGCCGGGCGTAAGGGTTAATTCATGCCGGCGCGTTATACGTTGGGTATCGACATCGGCGGGACCACCACTTCGCTCGCAGTAGTCGATGCCCAAAACCACGTCGCCCGGGAAAAACGGTTTCCCACAAATCCCGAAGCCGGCTTCGAAGGCGTTTTGCGGCGGATAATCGAAGCCGCCGCGCCGGCCTTAGAACGTTACCCGTGCGCCGCCATAGGCGTAGCCGTCGCGGCCCACGTCGACTTGCGAACGGGCATCCTAGTAACCTCTCCCAACCTGGGCTTCGAAAACGTCCCGCTGGGAGCCATATTACAGGAAGAATTTAGCGTGCCCGCGGTGGTAGAGAACGACGTCAACGCCGCGGCCTTCGGCGAATACTTGGCCACCCCCATGGCACGCGAGCCGCTATGCGCGGTATTCGTCGGGACGGGCGTGGGGGGCGGCTTGATTGTTGACGGCGACATTTTCCACGGCGCCGACGGCTTCGCCGCGGAGATAGGCCACGTACCGGTCGTCGCCCAAGCTGGCGAACGTTGTGGTTGCGGCCAGCGGGGTTGCGTCGAGGCCTACGCGGGAGGCCCGGCTATCGTCCGGCGCGCCTCGGCGCGTTGCCGCGGGAAGGCCACCTTCGACGACGTTGATGCGGTCGTGCGGGCCGCCGAAGCGGGCGACCGCGGGTCCGCCGACGTTTTGGAGGAGGNNGGGCGTAGCGCTCGCGGCCGCGGTGAACCTCCTGAATCCGGGCACGTTGGTCATCGGAGGAGGGGTCGCGCGCGCCTGGCCGGCGTTAAGCGAACGCGCGCTCGAGCGGATGAAGCGGTCGGCACTGCCGGCGTCGCTCGCCCACCTCGCGATACGCGGCGCTCTCCTCGGCGAACGAGCGGGCGTGATAGGCGCCGCGGCGCTGGCGCGAAAAAGCCCGGCGTCAGGACCACCGGGGAGCCGCCGGACCCCATAACGACGGCCGTGACCCGAAATGCGTAAAACTTTAATCAGAGTAACCGCGCTTACGTTAATCGCCTCCGCGGCCGGGGCCTATACTTACTTCGGTAAAAACAAAGTCCAGTATTACGAACACGAGTGGCGCGTCATCAAAGGCGACCACGTCGACTTATATTTTTACGAGGCCGAGCGCGAATTGGCCCAACGCGCCGTCGTATTGGCGGAAGAGGCGTGGGGCCGCCTCTCGCTACGCCTGGCCTATATGCCCCAAAAAAGGGTCCCCCTTATAATCTACGGTTCCCATAGCGAGTTCCAGGAAACGAACGTACTCCCGTACATTTTACCCGAGGGCGTAGCCGGCTTCACCGAGCTCCTCAAACACCGCGTCGTCATCCCTTTTGACGGTTCTTACCCGCGGTTCCGCCAAGTCATAAACCACGAGCTGACTCACTTNNTCACTTTTTCATGTACCAAAAACTGCGGGACGTATACGCGCGCCACAACCGTTACGACTACGGGCAGCCGCCTTTCTGGTTCGTCGAAGGAATCGCCGACTACATGTCGACGGATTGGGACAGCACCTCGGACATGTTCCTCGCGGACGCACTTTACACGGGCGCGCTGGTACCGCTCTCGAAATCGCGCTCCATCGCCGGGACGTTCCTCGCATATAAAGAGGGGGAGTCGGCCCTCCACTACCTCGCCGATAACTACGGCGAAGATAAAATCATAGACTTGATCGACCGGGCGTGGCTGAGCCGCGACTACGACGACGTCCTGGACCTCGTCCTTCCCGTCCCGTTTAAAGAATTCGACGAGGAGTGGCAACGTTGGGTGCGTAAGCGCTATTGGCCCAGATACGCGACGCACGCGGAGCTTTCCGCGATAGGGGAGATGATATCCGAAGGCCGGGGCTTGAGGAGCGGCCTCGCCTGGCTCGACGAGCGCCGACTAGTTTATCTTTCGGAGGAAGAAGGCCGGGCCAGCCTGTACTTGGTGACTCTCGACGCGGACGACCGCGTCGCCGAAAAAAAGAAGCTCGTAGAAGGTGAAGAATCGGCGTCCTATTCCGTAATTCACGTATACCGGGAACGCGTCGCCACGCACGGCGGGCGTTTCGTAGCCTTCACGGCACGCGCCCGCGCGCGCGACCGCCTCCACGTTTACGACGTGGAACAAGGTAAGGTCGTAGAGAGCTACGAGTTCGAAGATTTAATAATCCTTGGGTCGCCGGCGTTCTCCCCGGACGGGGGACAAATCGTTTTTCGGGGCCTCGCGCGTAACGGCCAAGCCGACCTCTACGTCGTAGCGCGCGCGACGGGGGAAAAACGATCGCTGACCGACGACCTGGCGGACGATATATATCCTTGCTGGACGGAGGCGGGCATAGTCTTCGCCGCCGAGCCCGACGCGGCCTCCCACAAAGATTACTACAACCTCTACCGCGCCGACCCGACCACGGGCGAAATCGAAAGGCTGACCGCGGGGCCCTGGCGCGACCTCTACCCGTGCGCCGGCGAGGACGGTTCAATCTACTTCGCTTCGGACCGAGATGGTCGCTACGACGCTTACCGCCTGGAAAAAACGGGCGAATTAACGCGGTGGACAGAATCCTTGACCGGCGTAACGGAAGTAGTGCCGAGGCCGGGCGGTAAACCGGGCGAAGTGTCGCTCATCGGCCTCTCCCGCCAGAGCTTCAACATATACTTGGCAGGCCTCGAGCCGCAAATTGAGCACGCAAAGGCGGAAGAAGAACGAACCGTTGCCGCCAAGCCGCCTTCGACGCTGCCCATTAAAGCCTTCCCGGTCCGCGGCTACAAAACCGACTTCGCCCTCGATTACTTCGCGGGTGCGGTTGCCTACGGGCCCGAGTTCGGCTCCGAGACTGGCATCGTTCTCTCCTTCACCGATATCCTAAACGACCAAAACATCCTCATCCAATTCGGCAACGACGCGAATACGTTGGACGAGTTTCTGGAACGGACGAGCGTCGGCGTGGATTATTACAGCCTGCGCCGCCGCGTCGGCTACGGTTTCGGCGGCTTCCGCCACGTCCGAGACGGGTTCGACTATCGTCGCGGCACTTCGGGACGGTATTATTCCGAGACACGCGCCGGGGGCAGCGCGACCCTCACCTACCCGCTCGACCGCTTTCACCGCGTCGGCGGGAGCCTCTACCTTTACGAACTTAAGCGTACTTGGGAGGTGGGCACGCCGCCCGAGTACGGGACCAAGGTTTCGCCCTACCTCTCGGCGGCGCGCGATACTTCGCTCTGGTACCGGGATGGGCCCATCGACGGCCAACGGTTCCACCTGACCGTGGGCTTAACCGAGGACATAAGGCGCCGCCGTACCGATTACACGTACGTCCTCGGCGACCTCCGATATTACCTGCGCACGACCCGTGCGCAATGTTTCGCGCTCCGGACGGTTATGGTCGGGACGTTCGGCCCGGACGCGAGGCCCGTATACGCTGGCGGCAGCCTTTCGATGCGAGGCTATAAGTGGTTCGACTTCCGGGGCCGGCGGTTCGCGATGTTCAATGCCGAATACCGCTTCCCCATACTCGAGCCTTTTCCCCTCCGTACCGCGGTTGGAACGGCGACTATGCCGCCGTTGCGGGGCGCGTTGTTCTTCGACGCCGGCGAGGCGTGGGACCGGAAATTGGGGCGCGTGCGCGGGGGCTTCGGCCTCGGCCTACGGGCCGTCCTGTGGAGGGTTCTCACGCTGCGCACGGACCATACCGTGCTCACGGATTTCAAGTCGTTGGGGCCCTTCGTCCCCATCAGGTTCTTCGTCGGCTGGAGTTATTGACGCTTGACGGCGGAAGGCCAGTCTGTTATTATAATATTGAATTTTAACAAAGGAGTGTGAAATGAGGTTAAAGTTTTGTATCGCGTTATGCTTGGCCGCGGGCCCCGCCTTCGGCCTGGTCAACGTCAAAGCGGGTTACACCTCCACGCTGGGCAAACTGGGCGAACGGTACCACGGCGGCTTCGGCGCCATGATGGAACTCGAGGTCGGCCTCCCCGGTCCCTTGGCCGTCGTCCCCATGGGCGGCTATACGCAGCTTGGCAAGGACGACCAATTCACGAGTTTCCTCAAAAGTTACGTTAAAAAATACTTACCGCCCCACGTACCGTATCCGAAGGAGCTGGAAGAGCTCGGTAAAATCAGCTCGAGCATGTATTACTTCGGCGGCGGCCTGCGCTTTTACGCCGTTAAAAACTTAATCGTGAAGGTCCACGCGGAAGGAGGCCTCGGTTACTATTATCGCGACATGGAGGCCCAAGGCATCCCCTTCTCGGTTATCGCCAAACTGGTGCCGCAGCTCAGAGAGTTCGAGGACGCGGTCGAGCCGGCAAAGGGCGCCGGCATCCACGCCGACTTCGGCCTGGAGCTTCTGCCGGTGTTGCCCGTGGCACCGCAGGTTGGCGTGCGTTACGTCCACGCCTTCGGCATTGGCCGCACGAAAGTAGACGACTTTATGGCCAAATATATTGAGGG
>JABAOF010012157.1_pt1 | contig 18673 bp, 14 predicted proteins | sample 7062171 | NCBI WGS metagenome assembly JABAOF01 (sample SAMN14538628, study PRJNA623070) | marine sediment metagenome | biome: marine biome [ENVO:00000428]; feature: marine pelagic biome [ENVO:01000023]; material: deep marine sediment [ENVO:00002113] | place: India: Gulf of Khambhat ...
TCGGGCGTCGTGATCGCGATCATCGAGGGAGAAGGAATGAGCTTTATCGGTGTGGGAGGAGGAATATCCTCGTCTACCGTTGCTAACCCTAACGCCATCACCCGGATTTACTGGCGCGAGGAAATCTAGTAGGCAACTCAATAAGAGGATCAAATCCTCGTCATGCTCTCCGCATCCAAAACGGAGATCCTAATCCCTGTTTGTTTCAGACTCAGACAGCCAGGCGTCTCGTATAGACCCACTTTTACCCTGAGAGCTTTTGTCAGGTCAACCCCTAAGGATTTGAAGACGTCTTGATTCGATTTTTCCTATGAAAAGGAGGCGGGAAATATCCCGCCTCCTTTTTGGGCCATAGGTGATCGATCTGTTTGTCTTCGAACCCTTAGTTCGAACCGGATACTGCGGTTGTGATGAAGCAACCCCCACCGGAGCTGCCGCCTGCAACAGGGGTGCCTGGCGGTGTTCCCTCGCCTGCAATAAACGGAGATAGGTTCGTAACTTCAACGGAGATCGTGTTGTTCTCCGTGTCAAGCGTCCGGTTGGTGTTCTCGAGTCTCCACGCGCCACTGACGTAATGGTAAACGTTCAGAAGATCCGTATCGCTCACCCTTCCTGGGTCGTACTGTATCTGGACGGTTACGGTGCCGTTGAACGTCACCGTGCCACCGTCGACTCCTGAGACACTGATATCGTATTGATCTCCAGCTGCGGTCACCCCGCTCGGAAGTGGAGTCGTCGTGGACGCGGCAAAGACGCCCAACCCTGAGGCGCTGCTCGAGAGCGAGAGGCCTTCAACAACGGGTTCCACGGTCGACTTTTCGATGTTCACGGAGACCTTCTCGCCTCCGGCATCCAGAGAACCGGCAGGGACATACACTTGGCTGCCATCGCCGTTACCGAGTTTGACCTGCCCGGCGGTGTAGGTATTGACCACATCGCCGTTGCTGGCCACGGAATTGACGTTGAAGGAGAGGGTTTCGATCTTGGTCGTCGCACCCCTGCCGTAGTGAACGGCAAGGACCAACTCTACCGTCGTATCGCTCGCGTCCTTGGTATAGGTTGCCGAGATGTTCCTCTTGTCTCCCGAAAGGGTGACACCGCTGAGGCTGCCGCTTCCGGTCTGGATGTAGATTTCGCCAGCTGTGGAGTCAGTTGTGGGCAAAACACCGACAACACTGATGCTTTCGTCAACCAGATAGGTCGTGCTGAAGATACCGATATGGAACATGTCGGTATCTGTCGTGTCCTGGACGGCCTGCATTATCAAGAAGGGCTCTGCGTTTCGTGTGATCGTGGCCGTGTTGTCCGTAATGTCGGCACCGTTCACAGTCACCTGGCCTACCGGGAAGATGTCCGGCATGTCGTCGAGCCCACTATCCTTGTAGAACGCGAGCTCGTAGGTCTGGCCATTCGCAAGCCCTGGAACCTCATAGGCCGAATAGGTCCCGTCGGCTTCCTCGGTCAGCTGGCCAAAGATGAGGGTTTGATCGCTGGCGTTCATGCACACCACACCGCTGATATCTGAGGAGCTTGGGTAGCCTCCGGTGGAAAGGACGACGCTTCCCGACACAGTGTAACCTATGCTGTTCCACGTCACGTCCAATGTGTTGCTCCCGTCTGAGATCTCCACATTATCGAAGACCTGCGTGGGGAGGCCATAGTTCATGAAGAAGATCTTGTACACACCAGGCTCGATGTTCTCGATGAGATACGTTGACGTTGTCGCGTCGCTCGGTTGCGGCGCGGTCATCCCTTCGAACCCGTCGAGCACGTCCTCGTACACGACGCCTTTTCGCTGCATAATGATGTAGGTGGCCGGGAATTCCTCGCCTTCGCCCTTGAAGGGCAGCATGAAGTCAGCTCCTGCTGGGATGGTGACAGTTCCGGTGAGGCTGGCCGTTGCCGGACCGAGCACGAAGTCGACATCAATGCTTCCGGGCGCGACATTGTACTTCCACTTCTCGCCCCATTCGATCTGCTTGCCCCAGTCATCGAACATCTCGGGTCTTTCTGCGGCGATCATGTCCCAGTATTCTATGTCGGGATCGATGCCGTAGACCGTGTAGTAGCCATTGGTGTCAGAGATGCCCTCGCCTTCGATGTCGCCGTCGTGGGGGTCAGATGGGAAGGCAAAAACCTCGACGCCCGGGATGGGCGTTACGCCATCCGCTTCGGTGATACGGCCCTGGATCGTGATCCCTTCTTTCAGTTTGATGGTTCCGACATCAATGTCCCCGGTTGCACCCTCAGGGATGTCGATTCCGGCGATCACCGCACCCACGTAGTTCTTGGCCCCTCCGGTCTTGTCTCCACTAGAGTGTGTCTCCACATAGATAACATACTTGTGGCCGGTAGGAAGGGCGGTCAGATGGAACTTGCCGGGGGTCTTGTTCTCGCGCTCGCCCCCTTGTCCGCCGAAATCTTTTCCTTGAAGACCTGAACCGTCCTCAATATAGCTCTGGGACCATCCGTCACCTCGGGTTTCCCGCCAGCTTCCTTCCACCCATGGATAGGCCTCACAGATGACCGTGACCCCGTCTTCGTGGGTGATTGCCTCACCCGTGTCAGCATCGACCAGCTTGCCCACGAGATTGGCGCCTTCCTCGATCGTCAGGTTCACCGAGGCATTGGCGTTGTTGACCGTGACCTTGGCCCCTCCGGGCACATAGCGGTCGCTCCAGAACCGAACTAGGTAGTCGCCATTGGCCACGTGATGGAAGGTGAAGTCGTAGCGGTTGGTGTCGTTGAAGTCTCCCTTGAACACCGGCTGCCAGTGGCCGAGATGACCGCTTTGAGGAGTCTCTAGCTCGAGGTGGCCGATCCACCAGAACTCCTCCCACGGCTCGGTCACCGTCTGAGCCTCGGGCAGGGTGAGATGGCCAGAGAGGGTATAGCCGTTGCCCAGAGTGAAATCGATCCCAACGACATCGCTCTCGGTGACCACAACCATCTGGGGCCTAACGGTCCAGTGGTGGGTCTCCTGGCCGCCTTCGTAGAAATCACCCTGAGGAGCACCAGGACCTTCAAGCACTGCCTCTAAATCTGAAATGCGCTCGGAATAGAAGGGTGGCATGACGAAATACACCCCGGGGGCAAGGCCAACAATGTCAAAGGTTCCGTCCGGGTTGACAGCACCCATTCTGGGATCCTCGCCGCCCATGAACATCATTTCCATGGGCATGGCCATGACCGGCTGGTCAGCGACATCTGCGACCATATCTACGGCCTCGCTTTCGTTGGGGTCGACTGCAGGATCAATGTTGTTGAGATCCCTGACCCCGTTCTCGTTGACATCATGCCAGGGAGGATCGGTGTTGCTCAGAGAAATGGTTCCAGATATCTTATAGCCCTGTTCGAAAGTGACGTTGGCTGTTGTGGGGTTTAAGGCATCGTTTTCCACAAACACCCGCTGCATCACTACACCCACTTCTGGACTCGGGATTAGAATGCCATCACCATCGTACCCGGCAAGGGGCTGTTGCACGCCATCCCAGTCTATAAAGCCTTCGTACATCCCGGCCTTGACCACATAGTCTCCCGTTCCAAGGCCAGACACTGAAAAGTTGCCATCTGCGTCGATACCATCACCAAACATGGCGTGTTTTGGTGGCAACCAATCCCATGGCCGCTTGGCCTCGACCACGACCTTGGTCAGATCGAAGCCGGCGACGCTGGAACCGTCGATCGTGCCGGTTATAGTACCTTGATATGGCCTCAATTTGATATCCACATTTTCGGCTCTGTGTGTTACTGGGTCAATGGTTACTAGGACCGGCGCATTGTCCTGTGCATCGACCAGCTCATACTCCCGGCCGAGCCAGGAGTGGATCTCAAAGGTACCGTCGGAGAGCCCGCCAATGGTGTATCCCACGTTCTGATTGACACCTCGCGGCACCTGAACGTTCGTGCCACCCCAACCGGCCGAAGGAGACCAGGCATCGATCCAGATATACATGGGATCTTCGGTGTCGCCCTCCCACCGTTCCAGATTCGTGGTATCTCCCTGGATGGTGAGGGTGCCGCTAATCTTGCTTCCTTCTTCGATCGCCACGGGTTGTGCGAGGGTTTTATCCTCGCCCTGAACGATGACAACGTCTTGGACGGTTGCGGTCTTGTAACCCCACACGCGGATTTCCAGATCGAATGTTCCTGCTGGAACACCGTCGATACGGAAGGTTCCCGTATCAGTGGGTGTAGGTTGCGGCTGGCCCTGGTATGGATCGACATTGCCCCAGCCCCAGTAGCGATCTTGGCCGTCTGTGGTGTTTATCGCTTGAATGTCGATGTTTTTCCACTCCGTGATGGGCGCGGGCAACGAGACTGACCCCGTTAAGACCGAGGCCTTGGTCAAAACGATCGCACCGGCGTCGCCGCCGTTTGTATCGACCGAGACAGTGACGGGGCTTGCGGCATATCCCTCCACGTGAATGTTGAGCTGATATGTCGTCGGACTGCTGGGAGGAGGGATATTAACGGTGAAGCTCTGAGAACTATCCCCTGCAAGGAAGAATGCTTGGCCATTTCCCCATCCAGGTCCTTGTCTGTTCCAGGCGTCGAGCCACACTGGCAGCTCATTCTGTGTCCAGCCCCACTGATTTTCGAAGGGTGTAAATTGATCTTCTGGCTCATCGACGAGGCCATTCGCGTTCACGTCGAGCTTCAGTACACCTGTAATTGAGATGGCGTCATCCATGGTCATAATTCCCGCGTCGGTCGTGGTCGACCCTGTCGGAAGGTCGACATCCTTTTGAGCGGTCACCTTACCAGGTGCTCGCACGCTCACATGATAGGTGGTACCAGCCTCGAGCCCTGAAACAGTGAAGGATCCATCGGTCCTGGTCCGCGCTTTGCCCCAGGCGAGATAGGAGCCTGCCTCCACCTCGGCTCCGGCAATGGGTGTTTCCGCTGAATCCTGCACTGTACCTGTGATGTTGGCTGTCAAAATGGCAATGACCATAAGCTGGTAGGCCTCGGTGGCACTGCCCAGGGCGTTGGGGTCATCAAACGTGCCGTCGTCGCCCTCATCGACCTGGACCAGTACCGAGTAATTTCCGTTGGGAAGCATGTTCCACTCCTGATCACGCCCCTCCCAATAAGTGTTCATCAACTGGCCACGCTCTAACCCCCAAATGTCTGTCTTGTCATAGTCAGCTTCATACCACCACCAAAGGAAGTTGTCCCAGGGGAATGATTCGCCTAAATCGAAGTCGATAACGCCGTCATTGGTGGTCGGGCTTCCCTCTGGGCCGTTATCATATTGAATACCAGGATAGTCGATAGGGTATGACCATTGTCCGCTGGTCATGTTCCACGGATGGGTGGGGTCATCCCAATCGAGGGGATCAAATGATCCATCACCGTTGGAGTCGATGACGATCCTGATCTCCCTCCAGTCTCCGGGAGAACCTCCGGTCCATATGGCCCCGATCAGGGCCCCTCCGTTGCTTGCGCCGATAGTAAGGGATGGACTCGCTCCATTGTTGGTGAAATAATCCGTGAAATTGGCCGCGCTGACCGAACCAGGATCGAATGGATTCGCCGGATCATCGATCGAACTCCTGGCACCGAGGAGCACATCGTTTACTCCGGCTCGCGCTGCGCTGGGTTGAAAGGTTACGACAATCAGGGCAACCAGGATCGAGATGCCCAAAGACCAGTATGCAAACCGTTTTTTCATTGACATTTTCCTCCTCCTCACCTGTTATTTCTGTTTCATTTCCAGAATCTGGTTTTTCAGTTCCTGGTTTCTCTTGGAAAGATAGACGTCTCTGTTCCGCTCAGCATTCAGTTGCGCCTGTCGAATCGTCACTTCTGCAATGCGCCGCTCTTCTTGCCGTTTGGCCCACTGATATTTCAGGTAAGCCAGGCGCATCTGGTGTGGGCTGGGACGATAATCCGGCCCCTTGGCCTTGTCTTTGCCCTTCAGAACCGGTGTCCCAAACGCGCTTTTTCCCACCTGGAGATCACGTCGGACCAGAGCTTTTCCCTCGGTTCTCTGGTCGGGAACGCTTAATGCACTGAGCGAAGCTGCCGACCTGGGTTTATCCTCTTCGACAGGAGACGATGTATCAAAATCTGGGTCTTCCTTTCCAAGGGGTACGAAGTGGGCGCTATGTTGGGCACCTTGTCGGAATATCCAAATCTCCTGAATTCTCGGTTTGCCACCTCTGCCCTCCGTGCCAAAGACCATGGCATAACTATGTGGGTGAACCATACGCTGGATGGCTTTCTCAGGAGTTAGTTTTTCTTCTATGGTGAAAGAAACCGGTGTCTCGGCAAGCGCTGAGTCGATATAAACGTCACACCCTATCTTTTCGTTCAGTAGCTTCAAGACCTGCCCCATGGGCGCGCCATCTGCGCTGCCTGTGATCGAATCAGAATCAACCTCGATACTCACCGAGCTGGCGATCGTCACCGCGCAGGTGGCAAGGACAAAGAAGAACACGAGTGCTTTCGCTATGATTTTCATTCCGAAACCTCCAATCCTCGAATTTGATGTTGAGTCGGTTGTTCGAAAAAGATGGGCCTTCTGAGGGAACTTGTCTCTTCCGGAGAAACAGATGGTCAGGTACCTCAAATTCACAGCCTCTTACGAGATTTCTGGAGTTTTGACTTTGAGTGTGGTTTGTCGTACGAGATGCGGAACTGACATGGGTTGGTTCAAAACTCTTCGGCAATTATCGAGAGGACTTTAGTTTTTTTTTTGCCTGCGTCCAAAAAAGGAAGGACCCGAAATTCGGATCTCAAGGAAAGGAGTCTTCGCGAGAAATGCAAAGGGTTGATTCTTTTCGGCCTGGGGCTTAAATTCATATCAAGGATCGAGGCAGTGGTGCACGGGGGCTATAGCAGGAAAAGAGGTCAGATGATGTCTTTTTCCCCACTCAATCCCCTCGAAGGAACGAGTCTAATCGCAGACCCAATCTATCAGTACAGCCTAATGACGGATAGGTGGGAGGGGAGCGAGGGAGCGACGGAGAGAGATCTCATCGATACTGTCTGGCTCCAGAGACTGAGGCGGATTTACCAGCTTCAGAGTGCCCGATGGGTTTTTCCATCGGCAGAACACAGTCGGTTTCAGCACTCCCTCGGGACGATGTATGTGGCGGGGGAGTTTGCCCAACATCTCTTCCCTTTCTTGAAGGGGATCTTTCCGAATGGAATCCCCTCGAGGTTTTACATCGAAGAACTGTTGCGCCTGGGTGGGCTGCTTCATGATGTAGGTCATGGGCCCTTCTGCCATTTTTTTGACGAACACGTTCTCGGCAAATTCGGTCTCACCCATGAGGCGCTGAGCCAGAAGATCATTCTGGAGAAACTCGGAGGGATGATCAGGTCTATCAGGCGGAGCCCCCACGGCATGCTGACGGATGGGGAAGAACTCGATCCGAATCATGTGGCTTTCTTGATAAAGAAACCAGCCGGTCATCGTGCCGAGGGGTATCCGGTGTGGTTGCAGTATCTTCAACAGCTTTTCCGTGGCATCTTCACTGTGGACAATATCGACTACGTTCTCAGGGATTCCTATATGACCGGGGTAGCTGTGGGGCCGATAGACTGGAAAAGGATGCTCCATTACAGCTTGTGCCACCCCGAGGGACTGGCGCTGGACAGACGAGGTGCCTCGGCCCTCAACATGTTTCTCAATGCCCGCCTCTACCTTTACACGAATGTCTATTATCATCGGACCACAAGATCCATCGACCTGCAGCTCGTCGAGATATTTCCGAGGACAATCGAGAGGCTATTCCCATACAATCCAGAGGAAAATCTGGACCAGTACTGCGATCTGACCGATTGGTCACTCATTGAGGGAGTCCACGGTTGGTTGAAATCGAAAGACGCCGAGAAAAGGGACCTCGCGCGCAAGTGGGAAGACCTTTTGGCGCGCAGGTTGAAGTGGCGGAGTGTCTATGAGACGATTCTGACCATAAAGGATCTCGAAATCGGTCGGGCCGGATTCATCGACAAGGAGGAGGTTGAGCATCAGATCCGGACGAGTCTGCCAAGAGAACTCAGGAATATCGAGTTTCACGTCGACATGGCCCATCACGATCCTCGGCCCCTCAATCCTCTGCATTCGGAGGATTCGCCTCTTGTGATCTACGATCCGGTCTCCAAGAAAGTCTCAAGAGAGCCATTAGAAGAGCTTTTTAAGTATATCCCGGCGAAAGTTGCCATATGTCGTGTTTACGGCTCGCAACCTCAGCACAATGAGATCTTGACTAGGGCCGCAACCAAAACCCTGGGGTCATCAGATTTCCTGGGATCCTATCCAACCAATGTGTGAGTTTCAGAAGGTTTGGGGACCATATGGAAAAGAGAAAAGGAACAGGTCCTGAAAAGCCAAAGGGCGTTCGGAAGGGGCCCCCTTCGCAACGGGGCGTGAAAACAGAGACCGTTGTCATTCTGGTGGTGGCCGCCTTTGCGTCGGGTCTTGTTGTGGGTGCGGTTGTGGCTCTTCTAAGGACCCCTCATTCACAGGAAGGATGGCGCGCGGGGACTTCTATTGGCGGGGGCATAAATTCAGTCGGTCAGCCGGATTTCTCTCAGGAGATCCAAATGCTTCAGCAACTGGTACAAAAGGATCCGGAAAACCCAGATCCGTGGGTCCGTCTTGGTGATCTATTCTATCAGAGCAGGCGTTACGGGAAGGCCATTGAGGTATACATGAAGGCCCTGAACCTCCGTCCAGCAAGGATTGACGTTTGGATAAAACTCGGAAATAGCTATTTCGATACCGGAGCGTACTAAGGGCGATCGAAGCCTATTCAAAAGTGCTGATAACGGATCCGAACAACGCGGATGTCATCACCGATATTGGGACCGCCTACAGAAGAACAGAGAAGCCGGAGGAGGCTGTAGAAGCTTTTCGGAAGGCGACGAGCATAGATCCGAATCATAGTACGAGTCGATACAATCTGGGGGTTGTGCTTTTTCACGATCTAAACGATGCCGCAGGCGCCATCGAAGTTTGGGAGGATTTTCTCCGGATAGCGCCTGTAGGTGAGAAAACGGACCAAGTCAAGCGGATGATTGACGCGTTGAGAAAAATTTCGCCTTCTTGATGAGTCTTGCGGATCGGAGGAAGCCATGGACGAGAAAGTTGAAACGAGAAGAAAAGCGCTCCGAGATGCCATGCAATTCGAAATGGACGGAAGAGCTTTTTTTGTTGAAGCGGCGGGGAAGACCTCAGACTATTTCGGTCGGATCATATTCAATTCACTTGCTGATGATGAGCTCGAGCATATCGAAAAGATCAGGGCCATCGACCGGTCTTTGATGAAAGGTGAAACATGGCCACCCTCGGGAGATCATGTTACAAAAGAGAGAAGAAACATATTCGAAACGGCGCGAACGCAGCTGGACGAAATCGTCAAGGACCGGACAGATGATTTGCAGGCCGTGAAGATCGCGATGGATCTGGAGCAGAAAGGCTTTCGATTCTATTCTGACCTGGCCAGAATGGCGGCCGACAAAAGCGAGAAGGAATTCTATCAACGATTGGCATCCGAGGAAAGAAGACACCTTCAGCTTCTCGAAGACACCTGGAGGACTCTCGTGGACTATAATTCCTCCAGCCTTGAATAGGGGAGGATCTTATGCCTGCCAACTTGCCGCCCGAGTATTTGGCAGCTGAGCAGAGATTCCGCAAGGCCAAGTCGCCTCAGGAGAGGTTACTGGCGCTTCAGACGATGCTGTCCGTGCTCCCGAAGCACAAAGGAACAGATAAACTCAGGGGGCAACTGCGTAGCAGGCTTTCCAAAGTGAGAGAAGAATCGCAGCGGAAGAAATCCGTGGGACGGGGTGCCTACCTCTTCAATGTGAAGAAGGAAGGGGCAGGCCAGATTGTTTTCGTCGGACTCCCCAATGTGGGGAAATCGACTCTGCTCTCCTTATTGACCAATGCATCCCCAGAGGTCGCGGAATACCCATTTACCACGCGTGCCCCGATTGTGGGAATGATGGATTTTGAAGACATTCAGATTCAGCTCGTCGACTCACCGGCTGTTACGTTGGAGCTTGGGGAGGCCTGGTTTACGAATCTGGCGCGAAATACTGATGCCCTCGCCTTGATGATCGATTTGGGACGCGACCCTCAGGAACAGATGGAGATCATTATGCATAAGCTCCAGGAGGCCTGGATCACACCGATCGGAGTGGATTCAACGCCCTCTCCGGACGAGAAGAACGCGATTATTGTCTGCAATAAGGCGGAACTGCCAGTATCTGACAAGCACATGGCGGTCTTACAGAAGGAGTACGCAGGGAGGTTCCCCATCGTGGCTCTGTCGAACGCGGATCGGACCGGCCTGGAGCCGTTGAGGAAGGAATTCTTCGAAGTCCTCCAAATCATCCGTGTATACAGCAAGATTCCGGGGAATGAGCCCGATATGAGTGTGCCCTTTGTACTCCCTGAAGGAAGTTCTGTGGAGGAGCTGGCAGGCCTTGTGCATAAAGACTTCACGAGAAAGCTCGAATTCGCACGCATCTGGGGATCTGGGAAGTTTTCCGGCCAAAGGGTCAAAAGGGGTTTCATTCTCTCTGATCGGGATATTGTGGAACTCCACATGTGAACGGATTGATCGACCGAGGTGACATTTTGGTCAATAAGGCCCAAACGTGAGTTTGGCCTCTCGGGAGGAAGAAGATCGGCTACACAGGGTTGGAAAGAAGGAAACTGACTCGACTGACCACCCCCCTTCCTGTCCGGTTCAGTCTCATTCCGATCGACCGGAGTGAGCCTCGTTCGCAGACAGTAACCGGAAGAACAAGGGATGTATCAGCCGAGGGTCTCTGTCTGGAAACGAACACGGTGATCATTAACGGAATTCACATACTGAGTGAGGCAATGGGTGATGAAAAGCGGCTCCTCCTGTCCATTCAGATACCTGAGGAGGATTCACTGGAGGCCATCGGCAGGGTGATATGGTACGATCTTTCACCAGAAGGTTCGGATTACCGTTTCAGAGCGGGTGTATTGTTTACCGAAATCGGCGGGGAAGTTGAAAAAAGATGGCAGCGTTACCTTTCTGGAACTCGGAAGAGGAGCATTCTCTGAATCGCCGCCGACTGCGCAGTTGGTGTGAGAATTGGCATGCTAATTGCCACAGTTTCCCTAACACAAGTGTTGGAGGAAGACCGATGAAGGTGATCGTTCTTTTCCTAATCCTTCTCACTCTTCCCCTCGCCGCGATCGGTGGGGAGGTCTATCAGTGGGTCGATGAAGAGGGGATTACTCACTTCACCGACGATCCGGCAGCTGTCCCCGAAGACTATCGAGGCGAGGCAAAAACCCGAGAGATGCGAGAAAGCTTCCCAATGGAATCCGTAAGCGATGTCGAACGTGAAGAGGAGGCCATTGTCGGGGAACAGGAGATTCTCGATGAGGAGGGAATCCTCGTCGAAGATGACCTTTTGGAGAAGGACGAGGAATGGTGGCGTCAGCTTGGGGAAAAATGGAGAAATCGGGTCCAAGCGGCCTACGATAATTATGAGGACGTGAGGCTTCGGTACAATGAGATGGCCACGGAGTTCAATTCTTCAAAGGACGAAAAGAAAAGAGACGAACTCAAGATCCAGCTGGATCAAATGCAAATCGAAATGAAGGAATTCATGGCCGACCTTGAAGAGGCCAAAAAGATAAGAGACCAGGTACTTCCGTCTCTTGCCAAGAGGGCCGGCAGACCTCTGGAATGGGTTCGATAGTCCTGGAGTCGTGTCTCAGTAATAGCTCCCACAATTCCCCGCTCCCCTTCGGCTTTGCTCAGGGTAGGCCATTCGGCCTTGCTCAGGGTCGCTCGGGTCCACAGCGTTCACAAGAGATGATTTTGACTCTGGCCTGATTTTTTGAGAGGAAAAATCAGGCCACCCCTTGAACCCCCTCGGGGCCATACAATACAGATTTCACAACGAATCGCGTGGGGCTATCCAATCAATTGAGACACGCGAGGCGTTGACGCTCTTGCCCTGAATCGCCCGCTCAGCGATTCAGGTCGAAACTCAGAGATTTCAGTGTGCTCTGCGAGAGATGGAAATTGACTTCATGCGCTTCCACTTGTTTTGAGACGTGATACAAGGCGGCTCCTTCGCCGAAGTGCTAGAAATCAAACCCCAAGAAAAAGCTCCCTCAAAATGAAGACTTCCCAGCCTTTCTCGCCCGGATTATTCATGAATCCCGATTGAATCCATGAACAACCCGCTCGCCTTGCGCGGGTGTGAAGCACCCTGTCGAAATCCGTAACAGAGATTTCAATTTGTTGCGGGTGTTTATTCACGAATCACAAAGATTCGTGGATCATCCTGGCTCGATGACATCCTTTTCTTCTCCTGCTACACTCGCCCGTTGGCACAAAAAATGCATCCGTCACATACCAGCCCCTTTCGCGACAGGACCGAAATCCCTCTTAACGGAGGATTCCATGTTTCCTTGCGTTGGGCGGTTGGGTGTCCCGCCACCAAAGCATGCGAGTCAGGGTAGGTCGCCAACTTGTCGCTTTTGTGAAAAACCTCTATCCGAACGCAAAAACAATCAACCTAAGGTTGAACGGCGTTGTTCTCTTTGTCATGATCGATTCATGGCATACGAGTCCTGTCCGAAGGACTAGAAGATCGATAAGGCATGGAAAAGCCTGGTAAATCAGAAGCCTGACTGCTTTGCCCTCTGAAGGGAGTGGGGAGGGTTGGCCATGGAGTCTCGTGATCAAGTTAATGGGCAATCAGCGGAGAGGGACGTGAAAATCGTTGAGTGTCCGGTCTGTATAAGAAGATATCGCTTTGATATTTCCCAGATGACCAAAGACAAGACGAAGGTGAAATGTCGGAAGTGTGAGAATATCTTTGTCATCTCGAGAAACATGTTTCCGTCGGCCCCTCCGGAAACCGCTCCCCCACCTCCTCCGATGGAGGAACCCTCGGCTTCACCTGGACAGGGTGTTCACCCTCAGGCCCTCGTCATCAAAAGTATCCCCAATGAGACGGCTCGGCTACGGATTGCGACCAGGCTCATGGCACTCACACGGGAAGGACTCTCCCCGCTCATGAAGAGACTCTCGAAAACGCCGGTCACGTTTTCGGTTGAGGTGAGCCCCGGGGAGGCAGACGGTCTTCTCAAAACGATCGAATCGACCGGAGCAAAGGCGGAGTTCACTTCACTTGATGTCTCTCGAGTCAGTCTGGGACAAGGCGGACAGGGCTTTCCGAGTCGAAGCTGGAAAAAGTGGGTCTTCGCTGCGATTCTCGTTTTTTTCATCGTGATTGGAGGAGGCCTTTCGTATCATATGTACGGAGAGGTGCAAAAGACGACTGCCCTTGAGCAAAGGGATGTCGACTCGATCATCCCAACGGGGGCATTCCTTTATATCCACTTCAAGGACATCAAAGAGAATTGGAAGAGGATTCAGGGGAACGCCGCCGAGAGGGGTCTTGGAGCCCTGTTTGAGAGGTTGAAGTCCACTCGCCCGGTTCAGGATCTTGTTTCCAAGAAAAGAGATCTGGAGAGGAGTATGGGGCTTCCTCTCGTTGGGCCTGATCTGATGGACTTCATTGGGTCTGACCTCCGGCTCGCGTTCTACCCAGGCAAATCCCCAGAGGCCAATCAGTTCGTTTTGACTCTGAAAGGCAATCTTAAGATAAAGTTGATGGAAACACTGGTAAAATGGATTCCTCAATCCTTCAAGGGTTCTTTGCCGCGGCAGATGGACACCAACGGGGCCATTTATGTCTTTCGGCCTCAAGGATTGGGAAGCGAAGTCTATTTCTTCTCTGAAGGACTTGTCTATATCGTCAGCAGCTCACCAGATTTGATCAGGACCAGCATATCCTTGATGGATCAGAGACTTCCCGCGAAGCATTCCGTGAAATCCATTTCTCCATTGTTCAAAAGGGTTAAGAGGACCAATGCCAACCAGGTCGGAACCTTCTATGTTGGTCTTCAAAAACTCATCGGATCTTGGTTACCGAATCGGAGCAGCAATGACGGAGCGTCCTTGCCTGTGCCCTTGGAGGGTCATGGAGACATAGCGGGTGCAATTTCTTATGGAAAAGGCCTCATCATTGAATCTGCGATGGCTGTAAATGCCAAGGGTCTGGATCCGCCCTTCAAGGGGCTCTTCGAGTGCCCCCCGGCTCAGAATAAGACACTCGCCTACGTCCCAGAAAACACGATCCTGTATGCTTCCAATAACTGTCTGGAACTGGGGAGCTACTTCTTCTGGCTCCGAGAGAACCTGAAGACCCAACCCGACGCTTCCCGGGATTTCAACGAAATCATCCAGGGAATCAATGCGCAAACGGGCATGGATGTCGAGAAGGAGATTGTCGCTCTGCTTGGCCGGGGATTCTCATATGCGATTCTCGCTCCGAGTCGAGAGGGAAACCTTCCACTGCCCGGGGTCCAACTCTTTTTCCCATTGAAAGACCCATCGAAAATGGAAGCCTCCCTTCGGCAGCTTTCGGAAAAACCGGTGATTCGCTTGCGGTTGAAGGAGGCTGGTATTGATCTATTAAGTGTGAGCCATGAGGAGGTCCCCATTACCTATCTGCGTTACCAGGAAAATGACCCGAGGCTTTTCTTCCTGTCGGCCTTCACACCCTGTTACGCCTTTGTGGATGATATTCTGGTTATTGGCAGTGAGGTGGAAAGCCTGAAGCGGATGGTGGACCTCTCTCGGGGCCGAGGTGCCTCCATGCTTAAGGACAGCCGATTGGGTGAGATGAGGCGCTTTGTTCGGGAGAAAAACAATGGGATGACTTACGTGGATCTGAGGGCAACGAGTCGACTCATTAACGGTCTAACGAACCAGGGTGCATTGGGAGGGCTTGAGAAAGCAAGAGGTCAGGTCGTAACGGATCTCCGGGATTTTCTCCAGATCCTGGAGGCGCTGAATTACTCATGGAGTGCGGCTCAGTTTGAAAGGGATCATGTGAGGATTACGTTCTATGTGGCTCTATGAGAGATGAGATGTGGATAGTAAAGCAGAGCAAAACACGATTCATGGTGAAGGAGAAGGCCGAAAAATGGTTTCAGTAGGCACGGGTGAAGGAACAAACTTACCCTCGGACTTTGATCGGAGAAAACACCCGAGGTATCTCGTCGAGATTCCCCTCGATTATACGGGTGTCGATGAAGAACGTGTGTCAACGGGTCTTACGGCGAACGCCAGTGAGGGGGGTATCATGACCTTTATTGGCGAACGGGTCGATGTGGGGACCGTTTTGAACCTGACCCTGTTTTTTCGGCTGGGATTCACGTTTACCGCCATGGAAACGAGGTCGGTTATCGTCTGGAGAGATGATCTTTGGAGGGAGTATCTGGACAATTACAAATATGGAATGAGGTTCCTAAAAGTTAAATCTAGAGAACTCGAGAAGCTTCGAGAGTTACTGAGAAACTCAGAACCACAAGAAACCCTCTATATCCCGACGTGAGGTGGAGCCGACCGAGAAGGAGGGGCCATTCTCGGTTTGCGAGAGAATCCACCCGTTCCCGCACGCGGTCCATCGAGGGCCGCTCGAAATCGAAGATTCCCATACAAAAATCGGCCAAATTCGTTCACCGGCGATTCCACGTCGAATCGTCAACGTTGGCGACTTATTAGAGAACGCGTCTTACGGTTTGCATTTCATTGGCAGTCTCGTTTTCGGCACGGCAGGATGAACCGCCCACGCTCCCGCCTGCTTGGCGGGATCGTTCGAGACGCAAAGACCGCAGAGAGGAGATTCCTTTTTCCTTTCTGCCGAGCGGGCAGAAGGGAAAAAACAACGCCCTTCGGGAGTATCTGAGTGCATGGCTTCAGCATGACGGTGATCTAATTTTCGGCCTGTCACCAAGTATTAACCTTGAAAATCTATCTTTACCACAGAGCCACAGCGTACACGGAGATGACATTGCTTTTTCGTTTGCCGGTTGAGGACGGCAAACGAAAACCATCCGGCCGATCGGGCAAGGGGTATAGGATTTCTTGGGCCACAGTGAACCATGTTGGACCGATCCTCGCTCTGGATGGCAGTGTTTTTTGTCCATCGTCGTCTCCCGATGGACAAAAAAGAAAAGCCCCGCTGTGCCCTCCGTGCCTCTGTGGTGAATATGCAATCATTCCTTCGAGGAAGACAGATACATCAATGACGTGATCGGTTTTGTGTACCCCTGAGTAACTCCGGGGGGTACCGGACGAACCGGGACGAGCCGAAATAAGGTCTTGAAAAAACACGGCGGTCTTTGTATGTTTTCAGGCTGTTGTGTCGTCTCTCTCTCGGGCTGAAGAATTTATGGAAGCCATCTTGCACTGTCCAGGCTCAGGGGTGAAAGGGGCCTCTAATTTCGAGTCGGTTTCCAGTTGTATTCTTATTCCTGAGTGATGTATTCTTAGTCGAGGAGGCGAGGGAATGAGTAAAAGTAGCTTTCCGTATCGCGTGTTTGACAGAAAGCCGCATCCAAATATCGTGAGGCAGATTTTGCACGATCAGGAACTGTTGGCCCAAATGAAAGAAATCCTGATCCAGGAAGGACGTCCCTGCCCCTTCTGTCATCGTAAGGTCCAGAGCGGTCTCCGTACCGAATAATCCGCCTAATTGTGCCGATGTGGGCATCCGATTCCTCGCGTGCGCATGGGCGGATACTCTTCAAGACCTCCCGGCCCTCTCATTCTGATCCAGACTCGATATGGCGTTTTCGAGCGTGAACATGGCGTGATGCGCCACCCGCCACTTCCTCACCTTTTCTGAGGTTGACCTTTCGATAGGAGAGTGAAAGAATAGGGAAACATGCCAAGGGTCGCTGTTTTTACAGCACTGAGCGCCGAGATGTATCCTCTCAAGATCTGAGCGGGTGAATCGGACGCCCCTGGTCCATATGGGGTGGATGGAGGGGAGGGAGGTGGTGCTCGTCTGTTCTGGTGTTGGAAGCGAGAGATCCCTTAAGGCTGCAGCTTTCATCTTTTCGCAATACGGTTTGAAAGGGGTGCTGTCTACCGGTTTTTGCGGTGGATTGGTGCCGGAGCTCAGGTCCTCCGATGTGGTTGTTGGTTCATGGGTCCTTTCGGGAATAACCGAATCCTGTGCGGAGACGAAGAAGCTCCTTCTGACGGATCACGCTCGCCTCTTGGAAGAAACCCTCAGTGAAAGCGGCGTGCAGTCGTGGGTCGGTGGATTGGTGACGGTTCCTCGGCCTGTCTCTTCCCAAAAAACGGAGTGTAGTCTGGCTTATAGAACGGGGGGCATAGCGACTGAAATGGAGACCTTTCATCTCGGCGAATTTTTCCACAAACGAAGGATTCCCTTCGCGGGGGTGCGAGTCGTCGTCGATAGCCTGGAGGACTCGGTTCCACGATTGGAACCGATCATGAGCGGGTTAGGACGGCCTGGTCTTTTGAACCTCATCCCTTATCTTCTTTCTGAGAGGGGTTCATTCTTCGAGCATTTGGGATTTTACAGAAACGGGCGAAAAGCCCAGGTTGCTTTGAGGAGGACCGTGCCAGCGGTCGTACGCGTTTGGCCTGGAAATGGGTCCTAGGAGCCGGGGTCTATGCCTCACTCTCTGGTGTTTCACTGTATCGCGGAAGAGGACCTTGGGGGAGACATTCTGAGGGGGGAGGGTCTTCGGCAAATGGTGATCAGCCTCTTCGATCAACTCACTCCCCAAATCGGGCAACAGGTTGCCGCGGCGAGAGAAAGGCCGTTCACCGTTTCGCCTTTCTTCGCGAGACGGCGGTCTCAAGGCACAAAAGGGGGTGTTGGGAGAGATGATCGCCCGCTCCGGGGTGAGCGGATTGAGGCGGGGACACCGTGCCGATTTCGGCTCACCCTTCTTGAGGATAAGCTTTACCAGATCATGACCGGGATTATTGGTCGGCCGGATTTGATTCTTTCAATAAAAGGTCAGTCCCTCAGGGTAAGCGAGGTCCTGTCCTCGAAGCAAAAGGCTGACCCCTGGCCCCGATCTCAAACCTACCAGGAATTGCGGGATCAGGCATCCTCAACGCGAAAGGAATTGCGACTTCAGTTTGTCACCCCGACCACACTTTCTCGCCGTGGAGGGACCTTGCCGCTTCCAGATCCCCAGGTTCTTTTCACTAGATATCTCAAATCCTGGAACTGGTTTGCCTTTCTACCCCTCTCAACCGATCTTGAGAAACTCATTGAGCGACACGTTTTCCTGAAGGATTTCGGAATCTCTGCAGTGAAATATCAGACCGAAGCGGGGATAAGACCGGCCTTTACGGGGTGGAGCCAGTTTGTTCTCCTTGGTCGTCACCATGAGAGACATATCAAGGAATTCAACCTCCTTGCAGACTATAGCTTTTACTGCGGCACCGGTGACTACACGGATATGGGGATGGGTGTGACACAACGTCTATGAATCTCTTGATCAAATAGCGCTCGTGTTTTCAACTCGGGTGACTGAGCCGTGGAACGATTGAAGGGCTCCGTGTTTCAGACAGGGGGAATGCGGTAAATGGTGGCAGAGTATCGGGAGCTGACTCCTCAACCGAAGCGCGAGACCTTGCTCATGTCGGGGGACTGTCTTTCTTCGGTTTTGCAATTGCGGGCAATTGGATTGTGACTTGAGTTCCCTGACCGGCTCGACTGATGAGTTTCACCTCACCCTTATGCCCTCGGATGATGCTATCGACGATACTGAGTCCGAGGCCGAGGTTTTCCGAATGGGTCGTGAAGA
>JABAOF010000788.1_pt4 | contig 18661 bp, 14 predicted proteins | sample 7062171 | NCBI WGS metagenome assembly JABAOF01 (sample SAMN14538628, study PRJNA623070) | marine sediment metagenome | biome: marine biome [ENVO:00000428]; feature: marine pelagic biome [ENVO:01000023]; material: deep marine sediment [ENVO:00002113] | place: India: Gulf of Khambhat ...
TCGGTACCCTTTGTGGCGTAAACGAGTCGTGAGTAGATGGCGTTTGAGTCACGGTCGAAGTGGGGCATGTTGTGCGCGGTGTTCAGGTCGATCAGGATCAGGTCCGCTTTTTTACCACTTTCCAGCGATCCGGTTTGCTCGCCCAGGTAGAGAGCCTTTGCGCCCATGCGCGTAGCCATATCGAAGACTTTGCGTGCTGGTAAAGCCGTTGGATCCTCCGTGACTGCTTTGGCGATAAAGGAAGCAAGACGCATTTCTTCGAATAGATCGAGGTCGTTGTTCGAGGAAGGTCCGTCCGTAGCGACCCCAACGTTGAGCCCTGTCTCGAGCATATCGACTACGGGGGCGAATCCGGAGGCAAGTTTCAGGTTGCTGGAGGGGTTGTGCGCTACCCCAGTCCCCGCATGCTCGAGCGTGTGGATTTCACCGTCGTCTACGTGGACACAATGTGCGGCGATGACTTTTGCGTCCAACAGTCCTAATTTTTTCACCCAGGGTATCACTGGCATGTCGTAGATTTCGCGCCATTCCTCTACCTCGGCCAGGGTTTCGGCGAGGTGGGTGTGGAGCGGAACATCGTATTCGAGCGCCAGATTGGTGCAGGCCTTGAGGATTTCCGGCGTGCACGTATAGGGTGCGTGTGGTGCGACGGAAGGGGTGATGAGCGGGTGGGAATGCCATTTCTCGATGAAGGATCGTGCTGAGGCCAGCGAATCTTCATAGGAAGCTGCATCCGGAGCCGGAAACTTTAGGACTGTCTGTGAGCATACCGCTCTCATCCCGGCTTGAGCTACAGCTTCTGCCACGGAATCCTCGAAGTAATACATGTCCGCAAAGCACGTTACACCACCTCGAATCAACTCAGCACATGCTATGCTGCTTCCCAGCTGACAAAAGGAAGGTGAGACAAACTCACGCTCAACAGGCATTATATAACCGAGCAGCCAGACATCGAGGCGCAGGTCGTCCGCGAGACCGCGTAACAGGGTCATGGGGATGTGCGTGTGGGCGTTGACCAGCCCAGGCGTCATCGTCTTGCCTTCGCAGTCGATGATCTCCGCGGCATTGTGTGCCTCCAGCACCTCCTGATGCGGTCCAACGGCAACGATGGAACCGCCCGTTATCGCCAACGCCCCTTCGGGGATCACGCGTTCATTTTTATCCATCGTGACGATGAGTGCGTTGGACAGAATCAGGTCAACTTTGGTCACTATGCCCCTCGTACGGAAGTGGGGCGATTATAGCAGCATTCGGGTTGGGCGATAAGGAAGAGAACAACGGATCAGAAGTGAAGGCACCTAGGCACCAAGGCGTTTGGGGACCTGAAGGCTCAGGCACCTGGGTGCTCAGGAACTTTGGTGCCCAGATGCAAAACCACTGAGGATGCTTAATCCCTAAGTGCCCAGGCGCCCCGGTGCCTGAGCCATAATCCCTATTCCCTGTTCCCTATCCTCTTGCCTGCCATGCATCCCGCTATGCAGTTGTATAATCTGCTTACATTCGCGGAGGATAGCCATGCGTGCGGTTGACATCATCACCAAGAAGCGTGACGGCAAAGAGCTCACTCGAGAGGAGATTCGTTTTTTCATCGAGGGCTTCACAAAAGGCGATATTCCCGATTATCAAGCCGCAGCCTGGGCGATGGCGGTGCTTTTGCGAGGGATGAGTTCTGAGGAGACTGTTGAACTCACACAAGCGATCATAGCATCCGGAGATCAGCTCGATCTTTCGGGCATAGTGCCCAACGTTGTGGACAAGCATTCAACTGGCGGCGTGGGGGACAAGACATCCCTGGTCGTGTTACCTTCCGTGATGGCATGTGGCTTGGCCGTGGGCAAGATGTCCGGCCGTGGATTGGGCTTCACTGGCGGGACGCTGGACAAAATGGAATCTATCCCGGGCTTTCGCTCCGACCTCACCACGGAGGAATTCCTGACCCAACTGAAGGAGATCGGATTGGTGTTGAGTGGTCAGACAATCGATATCGTACCTGCGGATGGCAAGCTATACGCGTTGAGGGACGTTACTGGAACTGTCCCTTCCGTACCCCTTATCGCTTCGTCGGTGATGAGTAAAAAGATCGCCGCTGGTGCGCAGGCGATTGTCCTGGATGTCAAAGTTGGAAATGGAGCCTTTATGCAATCCGTTGAGCAAGCGACTGAGCTTGCGGAGAGCATGGTGGGCATCGCCCGGCACGCAGGTAGACGAGCTGTGGCGTTGATATCCGACATGAACCAGCCCCTGGGGAATGCGGTGGGTAATGCTTTGGAAGTTAAGGAAGCGATTGACACCCTGCGAGGTGATGGGCCGGATGATTTTAGGGAACATAGTCTCGAAGTTGCGGGTCATATGCTTGTATTGGGAAAGATAGAAGCGAATCAAAAACAGGCGCGTGCTGCGATTACGAAGGTCCTTCAAAACGGCGCGGCTTTTGAAAGATTCCTCGCGCTTGTCCGAGCGCAGGGAGGAGACGTGACGTTTGTTGAAGATCCCTCGCGATTACCCAAATCACGGTTCGTAGAGACGGTCCCCTCTGAGAGATCAGGGTACATCTCGTCCATTGAAGCACGGGAGGTCGGATTGGCGGCGATGATGTTGGGTGCAGGAAGAGCGAAGAAAGGAGCGCCGATCGATCATGCAGTTGGGGTTGTGGTGCATCAAAAAGTGGGTGATCACATCGAAGAAGGCGAGCCGCTTTTCACGGTCCATGCCAATGATGAAGGACGCTTGAATGAGGCGATCGAGCGCTTGAATATGGTGCATCATTACCAGGATCAAGCAGTGGATCCCTTGCCGCGCTTCTATCGGACGGTTGGAGGATGAGGCGTTAAATGAGAATGAAGGTTGGTCTACCTTTGGGTGTGTAGATTTTTATTGCGTGAAGAGATGAGCAACAAGACTTTGAGAGTGAAGAGGTGGGATGGGGTTGACCCCGCTGTCGAGCGGGAGACCGCAGAGTGTCTGTGTGCAGAGGGTTTGCATCCCTATCGTTGGAGCAACAACCCGGGCGATATCAACAGTGCGCATAGCCATAAATATCACAAGGTGATCGTTGTCGTAAAGGGCTCGATCACCTTTGGATTGTCGGAACACGCTCAAGATCTCGATCTAAATCCTGGCGATCGTCTGGGGTTGCCCGCTGGAACCAGACACCAGGCACTCGTCGGACCTGATGGGGTGGTCTGTCTTGAGGCACAACACTGAACACAAGGAATTAGAAGGGGTGTTCGATTGGCGCGGATTGCCCTGAATTTGCTGCGCAGATTCCACTGGCGAATCCCAGTATCGATGTACAAGAGGATTCTCAAATACTTTGGAATCGCGCTCCCCGTGAAACGATTGCACGAAAGTGAATGGGTACTCGCTTTCAACCACCCGCAGACCACATATGCCTTCCACGCTTTGATCGTCCCGAAGAAGTACATAGCGGGCAAACAGAACTTTCTGGCGAACACGACGAGTTCTTGCTTGATCTGATGGGTGCGGTCCGTAGTCTGGTTGAAGCGCATGCTCTGGTGGAGAGAGGGTACCGTCTGATCGCAAATGGGGGCGTGAATCAAGAAGTCCCCATCCTCCATTTCCACCTGATAAGCGAGTCTGAAGAAGTCGCGATATCTGAATATCAACCTGCATTGCTGATAAAGAAATACGAATTGAGATCGCGAGTAGAAAACCGCTATTAGAGCCTCGTCTGATGCTTCTCTTTTGTGATCGGCTCAACGAATTGAGTTGGCTTCGGTAAGAACAACCCTGCAAAGAGCGCGGTCAGCAGATACAAGACGGCTGTGGCACTAAACGTAGCTCGCAGACCAAACAACGTTGCGATTGCGGCTCCGAGCAACGGTGCGACCGAACGTGCACCCGCTCGAATCGAATTATCCAGGCCGTAGATTGTCCCCTCTTCACCCGGATCGGTGAGCTTTGCCAATAACGCGCTCACGGAAGGTAAAATGCCCCCCATTGCGACACCGACGAACGCCTGGAGGACGAGTAGCAGCGAGGTGGTTTTAACGAATGTTTGAGGTAGGTAGAAAAGCGCTGCGGCGAAGGCACCGGCGATCAACACGCGTTGATGACCCACGCGATCGCCCAACCTTCCAAGATAGATGGCGCTTATCGTCATCGTGGCCGAGGTCACCCCGATCACCAACCCGGTGACGGTATTGATATTGGTGGGATCGGTTAGGAGCGATTGGATGAACAAGGGCACGATGGGGATGATCACCATTCGCCCAAGTTGACTGATAAAACGGAGTGCAAGCGAAGGCTTTACGCCGGGGGAGGTTAGGATTTTCCGCCAATCTTTAATAAAGCCTTGACGCGCACCGGATTTTGACTCGGAGGGGAGGAAATTTTCTTCGACGCCAAAGCGGACGAGCATCCCGGCGAGAAATAATAGGCTTGAAGTGACAAAGAAAGCGGCGCGGTATCCGAGTGCATCAGCCACAGCACCACCGAGAAGAGGTCCAATAGCAACGCCGCTTCCCAGCCCCACCTGAAGCAATCCCATCGCATAGCCCGTACGCGATCGAGGCACCTCAGCAGCCACCAGGGAGCTCATTGCTGCCACTACCCCCGATATCGAGCCTTGAATGGCGCGCAGTAGCACCAGTTGCTCTGCTGAACGAACAAATGCCATCAGGAAGATGATCCCAGCACTACCCAGGCTGGCGCGCTGAACCATCAACTTGCGACCAAACCGATCCGCTAGCGCGCCCCAGATCGGAGAAGCGATCATCATGCACAATGCATGAGCAGAGTAGACCAATCCGGCGAGAACTTCGGTGCCCAAATTGGTGGTCGAATCCAATGAATTCACGTAAAGGGGCAGGAAGGGAAAGATACTTGAGAACCCGACTGCTGTCATCATCTGGGCGAAAAAAATGATGTAGAGCGTTCGTTGCCATCGTGGCGTAGTTGTGGAGGTGCGAGTTGATTTGTCAAGCATTGTTGGCATAGTCCTCACGTTTGCGTGCGAATGATGAAGCAGACTCGCTCCTGCGTCTCAGGGACTCCATTGTCGCTCTCAGATCTCCTCGCATTGATCGTTGCGTCAACGCCAGCGATACGAAACAATCCCACGCTTGCAACTTAAGGAATGTTACATCGTTGACCGGGTCGTGTGATCCGCAGGAAATTCGAAAGCATAACGTACCTTCCCCTATTTGAGGTTATGAATTTCGATCGGCTCAACTGGTTCGGCGAGGTCGAAACCAAAAATATGTGCATAGAAATAAATCTCTGCTTCCAACGATCGCCTCACGGTCTCTGCGAGGCGAAAACCGTGCCCTTCCCCCTCGAAGAATAGGTAGGCATAGGGTAAACCCTTTGCTTCCAGTGCTTCAATCATCGCCTCGGATTGAACTGGGGGCACAACCTTATCTTCCGATCCCTGGAATAGGATCACTGGGCATGAGAGTTGCTGGGTGTGGTGGATAGGTGATCGTTCCTGGTAAAGTGCCTTCTCCTGCGGGTAGGGTCCGATCAACGAATCAAGGTATCGCTCCTCGAATTTATGTGTGACGCGAGTAAGCGCCTCTGCATCCGCTATCCCGTAGTAACTAGCGCCTGCCTGGAACACATCGTGGTAGGTCAGCGCGCAGACCGTCGTCCAACCTCCAGCACTTCCTCCACGTTTCATCAAGCGGCTACCATCCACATCGCCCCGTTGAACAAGGTAACGTGCAGCGTTGACGCAATCGACTGCATCAACGATGCCCCACTTTCCCTTTAGTTTTTCGCGGTATGTCCGCCCATATCCCGTACTGCCCCGATAATTGACGTCGACGAAGGCGATACCGCGGCTGGTAAAGTATTGGATCTCAAATTGAAGATAAGGCCGTGCTGAAGAGGTGGGGCCACCATGGCTCCTGACGATCAACGGTGGTCGTTCGCTCTCCGGACCTTTAAAGTCTTGGTTTATCGGTGGGTAGTACAGGGCATGGGCTACTTCACCCTCATTTGTTGGGAATGTTATTGCTTCCGGGGTTGAAATATAGCCTTGCGGAACGCTGTGTTCGACGTTGGTATAGACGATTTCGGGCTCTCCGTGATCTATCTGCAATCGTACGATGGAGGGAAGGTGTTTGAAGCTGCCTCCGATGAACCAGATTTCCGCAACACCGTCGCTAGCAAGGTATGGGATAGCCGAGAAGGGTACCTCGATGGGTTGTACGGTTTTCGAACCGCGCTCAACCAGACCAAGATATTCCACTCCATCACGCCAATAGACCACGACGATCCGTCCTTCGGAAAGGAAAGTAAAGCGCGTATAACCGAGCGCAAATGCGGGGCGCGATATGTCGCACATTATTTCAGTGACGGTTTCAACCTTGCCGGGTTCCCAAGCATAAAGAATCGACCAATTTGAACGGTCAGACAGAAAGTAAAGTTTTCCATCGGGACCCCATTCGGGGTTGTTGATCCACTCGCTGCTACCGCCCGCGATAAATATAGGTTTTGAGATCGAACCGTCAGCATGCAGGTTGGCAACCCATAGCTCTGTGCCATCCCAAGGCATATGTGGGTGATTCCATGAGAGCCAGGCGATGCGATCTCCAGAGGCGTTGATACGTGGGCTGGCGTAGAAATCCTTATCGGTATGGATTGGCAATGGTTGACGAGAGCCATCTGATTCTAGCGAAACGAGCTCATTGAAAATCTCGCCTTCCGGCTCGTGACGTTCGAGTACACACACGATGAGTCGACCATCTTGCGAAATACTACCATCGGCGTATCTCAAGGAAGCTCTTTCCGGTGGTAGAGGGGAGATGGGCTCGGGATCGGAATCTGCTGGTTTGCGATACAAGCGTTGATCCGTGAAATTCGAGAAAAAGACCGTGTTTCCGTGTAGGAAGTAATCTCCGCCACCGTACTCGTGGACTCGGGTACGTGGGTTTAAGTTTGACGGGAGCACTTCGGAGATATGGCCATCCACAGACCGTCGCATCAATGCGTGGCGTCCGCCTTCCTTGGGTTTGGGCTCGACCCAATAGACGGTATTGCCGTGGACTTGGATCTCGCGTAGTAATCCACCCTGTCCGGTGCCAATTGCTGCAACGAAATCCGCTGTGATCGGGGAGGACCAGGATCCATATGGGACCACCTGTTTAGAAGGCATTGTGTCCGACCTCCCGCGCGATAGGCGGATGAGCTTCCTTCTCACTTACAAGAATTGCAGACGTCGATAAAACGAAACAGGTGATAGCGCATTCGTTTAGGGACAGGCGTTCAGCAGATGCTGCTCGAAGGTCTCTGCGAATGCATGTCTCCCGGAGCCGTCACACATCGCACGGAAATACAAATACGTGCTTTCGGCTGGGAACGCAACTGCCCGAATAGCGGCCAGCCCTGGATTGGCGATGGGAGTCGGAGGCAGACCGGGGTATCGATATGTGTTGAAGGGAGTGTCGATTTCAAGATCAGCCAGGCTCAATGGCGCTTTCCACCACCCTTCACCTTGTAAGCCGAGGACGTATTGAACTGTTGGATCGGCCTCGAGTTTCATTCCCATCCTCAGCCGATTGATAAAAACCGAAGCGATGAGGGGTTGCTCCTCCGGTACGACTGCTTCACGTTCGACAATCGATGCGAGCGTCACGGCTGCGTAAAGGCTCAAACCCTGGCGCTCGAAACCTGCCCGTAGCTCTGGAGTTACTTTGATTTCAAAATTATCAAGCATGGTGGTTACGACTTCGTCCACCGTTGATTCGGGAGTGAAATAATAGGTATCCGGGAACATGAAACCCTCCAACGTCGGGGGATCCGGCAACGCGGAGGAAAACGAATAGCCGTTTACATGATGATGTGTGAAGGCGAGGAATTCCTCAGGATCAATACCTAACCCGCTAACTATGAAATTCTGAGCAATTTCTTCAAGGCGCCAACCTTCAGTTACAGTGAATATGTTGAGAAATGGACTTGCGGTCTGTAGAATCTCGGCGAGCTGTCGAATTGTCATTCCCCCATGGACCGAATAACGGCCGGCCTCGACGCCGACGTCTAATCCCCGATAGCGAAGGTAACTGCGAAGTAATAAGTCGTTCTCTATAACCCCCGCTGCGAGGAGTCGATCCACGACATCGCTTGCTGTTTCGCCTTCATGAACTTCGATTTCGATGATGGCGAGTGGATCCCCGGCGGGTGAATCGAGTGCCGTTTCGTTGAGTAGCAAGTAGCCGGAGAGCATCGTTCGCAGGACCGGATTCAGCGCAGGAGAGGGAGGACCGAGGCGTACGTTGGCTTGAGGAATTCCGAGGATCAAGATGCCGACGACCCACACGGAGGCACACAGGAAAACGAAGCTTAAAATACTGGCAAACAGACACCCGAGCCGTCTAATGTTTTTTCGCATCGAGAAATTCCTGCAGGATGATCGCCGCCGACAGTGAATCTAGCTTCGCACGACTTCGCCGTTCGAGTAGTTGTGCGGTGAGTGTAGTGTCCGTTTCATCCCATGTAGCGACTTGGAGATCGGTGATTGCACGCAAGGCATGAACCAAGCGCATGGCTTTTCGCGCTTGCGGTCCCATCTCTCCCTCCCTATCCAATGCTACACCCACTAGAATAACTTCAACTTCAAGCTCGTGCGCTATTTGAAGAATGGCCTCCGCATCTTTCTGACGAGAAACATGCTGGAGTACATCGAGTGGCCTGGCGATCGTTCCTGTTGGGTCGCTGACTGCCAAGCCAATGCGAACATCGCCAGGGTCGACGGCAAGTATTCGTGTCATCCGCTGCTTTCCCATACGTAGCGTATCGAGATTCTTTGCGGTAACCAGGGCAGGCGTGGCAGCCAGGAAGGGTAGGATTGGATCTGAGGATTTCCTTCGAGCTCGTATCTCTGTTTCAACATTCTTTCGGCAACCTGCGGGGCCTGCGCCCGTAGGAGACCTTGAATCTGTGCTTCGTCGAGCGGCTTGTAAACCTCCTGCCACGCGATCCCGCTCACGCTCATTCGCCCCTCATTTGTAATTTCAGTTCCTGTGATTTCATATCCGAACGAACCTGGTACGGCGTGCACATCATCCGAAGTGGCCAATGCCAGCGCCTTTCGAGCGCCGACCTCGAGATCTGCGATTCGGTAAGCGTATCCACGAATTTCTACATCCAGTATTAGAGAAAGGGTGTCGGCAGGGTCTCCAGCTTTGCGATCGTACGTGCGATCAAAAACCTCGACGACCCGCATCGTTCCCGGGATGAGATTTTCCTCCCCATTATCTATGGAGGACATCTCTTCCTCAGCTTGTTGGAGGATGAGTTTGATGAGCTCTAATTCGAGTAACGCTTGATCGGACGCCCCCACTGCTGAACGGATCTCGTTTGACCCTCCTCTTGTTGACTCAACGTTTTGAACGGCGAGCTGAAGGCCGAGGGTTCCTTCTACAGCATCGATGGCACCAGATGGCAGGTTGCCGTCGGGTCCCAAAAAATCGGCTTTGATCGCCACCCTAACTTGTGCGTCGGTTTCAGCAGGAACGATTACACTCTCGGTGGTCACAAACCGTAAATCGCCATGCGTACTTGCACGAATGCCTGTTCCTGCTGGAACCGTAACCGGGTCGGAGGTGAGATTGGTTAAAATCACGTGTCCTGTGGCTGCTTTGGACGGCACAGTCACTTTGCCGCTCGTGGGGAACCTAAGGCTGTCTGACACCCGCGTACCAATTGAATATGCCGGAATGCTTCCAGCGGAGGTTGGATCCTTCAGATCGGGATCCAATTGAAGGGAGAAATGGAATTCATGCCTTTCTATCTTGGGAGTAACATGCACCACGGCGCTTGGAATCAATGTCACAGCTAACGCGAGGAGTGACAATCCAGCAACGACCGCGATGACAGGTCTGAGAAATCCTTGCAGACGTTGCATACGCAAAGAAAGCATTGACGGCTGGCGTGTTTTCTTCGGTACGATCGAATCCCGCCTCTCCAGCTTAAAACGTTTCGGGCGACCTCGGGCACGCCTTCGCCATCCCCGCTCAGATACATGATCGAGAGAGTCGAAACACGGGATTGAGAGCGCTTCTGCGTTGTCTAAGACGTCGGGGTCTTGTGTCACAAAACCCATTTGAACGCTATGTTGACTTGCCAGACGTTGTAGTAAGACAAGATCGAGTCTGCGGGTGAGGACTCGACCATGGCGAGGCCACACGACCAAGACGCGCGGCGCTTGTACCCATCCTAGCTTGTCGCGGGCAGACACATGGTCGTCGTGGGGATCCAGATAGATAATTTGGACTTTCACTTCTACGCGCCGTCGTGTGGCAGTGTGGATCAGCCCTGCTTGGCGCTCACCCAGTCGTGCACGAGCGCAAGGGCTTCGGAAAGCTTGCTAGCATCCTTCCCGCCGGCCTGAGCTAATGTCGGTTTCCCGCCGCCACCGCCTCCGATCACTCTTGCCACGTTTTGGACCAGTTCACTGGCATGCAAGCCGCGTGCCACGAGGTCTTTCGTCACGGCAGCGACGAGGATCGGCTGTCCGTCGACAACAGATGCCAGGACTACGACGCCGCTGGGATTCTCGGAGCGGAAACGATCCGTGAGCTGACGCAGTGTATCTGTATCGGCGTTTGGCAACTCTCCTATGAGCACGGGAACACCGTTGTGATCAACGGGTTGAAGACTCTGGTAAGCAGATACCGCCTCTGAGGAGCGTAGGTTGATGATTTCGCTGGTTAGTTGATCCCTTTCAGTCAATAGCGCCTCTAGCCTGGCTTCGAGTTTATCTACAGAGGCGCCAAGGCGTTCAGCCATTTTACTCAGGGTTTGCATCCGTTCTTGGATCATGGACTGCGCACCGCGTCCAGTGACGGCTTCGATACGTCGAATACCCGCAGCGACGCTGCCCTCACCGACGACCAAGAAGGGACCGATGGCTCCAGTTTCGCCGACATGGGTTCCGCCACAAAGTTCGTACGATATTCGACCCTCGTCCCCGATGGTTACAGTTCGGACGGTGTCCCCGTACGTTTCACCGAAGAGCGCCATCGCGCCCTTATGGATCGCCTGCTCGCGAGGTTGGTTTCGTATTTCAAGCTCGTAATTATCCAATATCGCTTCATTTACCTGCTTCTCCACGGCTTCGATTTCATCCTGGGTCATCGGTTCGCCGTGTGTGACGTCGAAACGCAGCCGATCTGGCGCAACAAGTGAACCGGCCTGGCGTGCGCGATCACCTAGCACCTGACGCAATGCAGCGTGAAGTAAGTGGGTAGCAGTGTGATTGCGCATGATATCCCAGCGGCGGGTCTCGTCGACTGCGGCGAGCGCCTGTTGTCCAACGGTGGGGGTTCCGGATACAACGCGACCCTCATGAAGGATCAAGCCTTCAAGCGGTTCACGAGTGTCTTCGATAGAGATCTTCCATGATGGCTCATCGACTGAGCTGATCGCACCCGTATCGGCTACCTGACCACCAGCTTCGATGTAGAAGTGGGTTTCGGGGAGGACGACTGAAACTCGATCCTTCACGACAGCACTTTTGACCTGTTTGCCGTTTTTAAATAACGCCAGGATCGGACCCTCGATCTCAAAGCCGGTGTAGGGATCGTATCGAACCCCCTCTTTGCCCAGCTTGCCCTCAGCTTTCAGGTCATCTAGGACAGTCCGATAAAGCTCGAGGTCGTCGGTTTCACGGGTGGCGGATTCCATAGCAGAGGATGAAGCAACCTTATGGATCTCCATAGCCGCATAAAACCCATCCGCATCGGTGTCAAAGCCCTGTTCTTGCGCCAGATCTCGTGTGATCTCGAATGGGAGCCCATAGGTTGCGTAGAGATCGAAAGCCGATGTTCCGGGGATGACGTCCAAATTGGCAGCGCGAGTTTCTTCGAGGACTGTGTAGAAGTGTGACATGCCAATATCAAGCGTTCGTTGAAAACGACGCTCTTCATCTGTGATGGTCTGTAATATGGCTGACCGGTTTTGTACCAACTCTGGATAGAAATCGCCGTATTGCTCGATGACTGTTTCGGCTACGTTGGCAAGGAATGGGTTGTTTAGGCCGATTTTGCCGCCGAAACGGCTCGCACGACGAATGATCATGCGACATACGTAATTCCGCCCCACGTTTCCTGGAACGACACCGTCGGCGATAAGGAACGCTGCAGCCCGACCATGATCGGCAATAACACGATAGGCTGTCAGGTTTTCATTAAGCGTCTGGTCATCATGCCCGGTAAGTGCTTGAACAGTTTGCAGAAGCGGAATAAACAAGTCCGTTTTGTAATTTGAATCGACGTCCTGCATCACAGAAACGAGGCGCTCGAATCCTAGGCCGGTGTCGACATGCTTCGCCGGAAGGGGATCGAGATGGGTTGCACTCGTGCGATTGTATTGGATAAACACCAGGTTCCAAAGCTCAAGGTAACGCTGACAATCTCCATTTACCTGGCAAACATGACCGGGGACATCGTGCATATTGCAGAACTCCGGCCCACGATCGAAATGAATTTCACTGTCTGGACCGCACGGACCTGTCTCGGCCATTTCCCAGAAATTTTCCTCTCGACCGAAGAACAACACGTGTTCAGGATCGAACCCTGGTTGCTGGCGCCATATTTCTGCGGCTTGGTCGTCGCGTGGGATCTCGCCTAGCTCGTCTTCAAAACATGTGGCCCAGAGCTTATCCTTGGGTAAACCCCAGACATCTGTCAGAAGTTGCCAGGCCCATGTGATTGTCTCCTTCTTATAGTAATCACCGAACGACCAATTCCCCAACATCTCGAAATAGGTATGATGGGTATCGTCACGCCCCACATCTTCTAAATCATTGTGTTTGCCCGCGACGCGCATGCATTTTTGTGCATTGGCGGCGCGAGTGTAAGGGCGCGTACCGGTCCCAAGAAACACATCCTTAAACTGAACCATACCGGCGTTGGTGAAAAGCAGGGTTTGATCCCCGCCGGGTACGAGGGAAGCGGATGGAACAATGGTGTGACCGTGCTCTTCGAAGAAATCCAAAAATGACTGGCGTATTTCGGCACTCGTCATTTTAAGTGGCGATTTTTGCTTCTTCGACATAACTTCTCCGTCTGGTTGGGGATTATACGTTATGAGACGGTGGGTATCAACCAAATGCGAGACTGGATACCGTAACTATGGCAGTCTATTGTATACTGGCTGAGTGCACGATCGTCCTGTCACAAAAGCCTTTCGATGCACGTTTTGGTTTATGAAAGAGAGCGATCCTTCGAAGAGATGAATCAGGGAGGTCTTAAATGAAATCGCATAACCGCCACATTTACTTGTTGCCTGTTTTGTTGCTCCTCTTTGCCGCACTGGCTTGCGAGCTTCCTGGTCAATCTGCAGCCTCTGACCTCGACCGTGCAGCCACGGAGACCCTGCAGGCTCTTGCGACGATATCCGCAGGGACACTCCAGGCTATCGGTGATCAGGAGCCTGAACCTACCGTCCCACCTCCAATGGAGGAAACCCCGGCGCCGGAGGCGACCCCGACACCCACCATCGTACATGTCACGTGGCCAGACAACCCGAGTGGCCTCTCTAGTTTCATGACCGACCGCTCCACGCGTGCGTTGGCGTCCGAACGCCGGGCCATCGCGGATAATTTCGATTGGAATCTCTTGGAACGCCCCTACACGGCGGAGGTGATGGACTACAAGGAACACATTGACATCATCCGCGGTGAGCTTGATCTCAGCAGCCCATGGGTCTATGTGACCATTTTCCTGGAAGGCTCACCTCCTGAGACCTCGGAAGTGATGTACGCGGTCGAGATTGACCTCGACATCGATGGCCGAGGGGATTGGTTCATCGGCGGTCTGGTTCCGCCTTCTTCGGAATGGACGACGGATGGGGTTCGAGCTTGGCGGGACAGCAACAATGACGTCGGGGGTACGATTCCATTGCGTTCCGAAAGCCCACAACCGGCCTGGAATGGTTACGACGAGTTGGTCTTCGATCAAGGGCTTGGATCAGATCCAGACGCCGCATGGATCCGACGCTCACCAACGCATCCAGATCGGGTGCAACTAGCCTTCAAGCACAATCTCATCGGATCGGATGGATCGTTCATGTGGGGTGCCTGGTCAGACGAAGGAGTCAAGGAGGCGGGATGGTTGGATTACAACGATCATTTCACTCTCGATGAGGCTGGCTCTCCCGCACCCGGTGATTACTACCCGATCATGTCCCTTCATTTGGTGGACAATACGTGTCGATGGGGTGTTGGTTTCACACCTGATGGTACCGAACCCGGTGTTTGCTTTATCCCTCCAACGCCCACGCCGACCTCACCACCTCCACCAACGCCTACACCTACCAATACGCCGATCCCACCTCCGAAGTAGCAGTTCGGTGAGTCTACAAATGAGTGTAGGGGCAATTCGCGAATTGCCCCTACATTTTTCGTCTGACGTGGGTCCGGTTGCGGAAAAGATTGGGGTTCTCTTGACGCTGTTTCTTCCGCTGTGGTAGACTTTTCACGTTCGGGGGTGTAGTGTAGCGGCCTAACACGCTGCCCTGTCAAGGCAGAGACCGCGGGTTCGAATCCCGTCATCCCCGCAGCATCGCCTGGCTACGGCCAGGCGGTGTAGTTTTATGATGAATTAAACCTTGAAACACCCACACTAGGTCGTTGCTGGGAATGGAGTGCGAAAGGGATCGAATTCTTCTTCCAGTTGACGTCGAAATTGCTGCGTATAAAGTCGATAGTAGTGCCCCTTCTTCTTCAGCAATTCTGTATGAGAGCCCATTTCAGAGATCCTCCCACCTTCAATGACAAGAATGCGATGAGCGCGTTTGATCGTCGATAAGCGGTGGGCAATGATGAAGCTAGTACGATCTCGAACGACGGCCTCCATCCCGCGTTGAATCAAACTTTCCGTGATGGAGTCAACAGAACTCGTCGCTTCGTCCATGATAAAGATCTCAGGGTTTGCCAGTACGGCTCGTGCTAAACTAAGGAGCTGTTTTTGGCCGACAGAAAGCAGAATCCCCCCTTCGCCCACTTGTGCTTCGTATCCCTTTTCGATATCGACGATGAAATCATGCGCGCCCGCTACTTTTGCAGCTTCTTCAATCGCTTGATTCGATGCTCTTAAATTGCCGTAGCGGATATTTTCGCGGATCGTTCCGGAAAATAAATGGGGTGATTGCAGGACCATGCCGATGCGTGATTGTATCGCTTCCAGACAAAGGGTGGTGTAATCTCGACCGCCAATACGAACTTGACCATGTTTCGGCTCGTAGAAGCGGCACAGTAAATTCACAATCGTCGATTTTCCACCACCAGTAGGACCAACCAGGGCGACTGTTTCGCCTCGGCGGACATGGAGATTGAAATCTTTCAACACCGGCTTGTCGGCTTCGTAAAAGAAATCGACGTGCTGAAATTCGATGTCCCCCTGGATCGTGCCCGGATCTGCTGCGTCAGCTCGATCACTGATTTCTGGGATGGAATCGATCAGGGAAAACACGCGCTCAGCGGAGGCAACCGCGTGTTGTAACTCGGCATAAACACGCGCCAGGTCTTGCACAGGCCAGAGCATGAAGGTGATGTAGGAAACGAATGCTTGAATACCTCCAATCGTGATTGCGCCTATTTGTGCTTGCCAACCTCCATACAATGCAATTGCACCGATAGCAATTGAGCTGATGAACTGCACGGAGGGCAAGAACAACGCCGAGAGCCACGCGGCCCTATATCCTGACTGGTACATGTTGTCGGTGAGCTCGCCGAATTCACGAAGGTTTTCCTCCTCGCGTCGAAGTGCCTTTACAACCCGCACTCCCGTGATGTTCTCGTTGTATGACGCAGTAATTTTCGAGTTGAGTTTCCGCACTTTGCGAAACTCAACCAGAATACGCTTCTTAAATTGAGCTGCGACGATGACGAGAATGGGTATGATCGAGAAGACGATCAGCGCCAACTTCCAATTAATGATCAACATGAACAAGACTGCTGTTCCGATGTTGGAGATAGCCCAGACGATATCTAACAGCCCCCATGTGACCAATTGTGCGATACGCTCAGAATCTGAGGTTACCCGCGACATGATCCAACCGACTGGGGTACGATCGAAATATGAAAGCGATAACGCTTGCAGGTGATTGAAAGAGTTCTTGCGCAGATCATACTGGATACGTTCTCCGAGCACACCAGCAAGGTAGATGAAACCGAACACATTCGCGGCTTGCACGAAGATCAATACGCCATAGCGGATGACGATCTCCCTCAAGACAGTTGGATTTCGGCCGAGAATCCCCAGGTCGATCATCTGCTTTCCAAGGTAGGTGAAGTATGAATCCAAGATGGAAACGACAGCTATCGTGACAATGAATCCCACAAGCCATCGCCAGTGCGGTTTGGCGAGACCGATTATCCTCAGGATCGTCCTGCCGTTGAATTGGGTACTGAATTCTTCTTCTTCAAACTCAAGCACTGACACTATAGATTTCTTCCTCCAACGCGTCCTCAATGCGAGTTTGCATGGCATGGATGCGTTGATAGATTCCGTCTTGCTCGATGAGGGTTTCGTGTGTCCCTCGCTGGACGATGCGACCGTGGTCGAGCACTAGAATGAGATCAGCGTCCATCACACTCTGGATGCGATGGGCGATGATGAAAGTCGTTCGTCCTTCCATCAACCCTTGCAAAGCCCCTCGGATGAGGTTTTCCGTCTCCATGTCCACCGAAGAAGTGGAGTCATCCAGGATGAGGATGCGAGGATCTTTCAGCAATGCACGGGTGATAGCAAGCCTCTGTTTTTGGCCTCCGGAAAGTGTGACACCTTTTTCCCCAACGAGTGTGTCGTATCCCAGGGGGAAGGAGCGAATCGTTTCGTCCATGGCTGCTGCTTCCACCGCCTGTTCGATTTCTTCATCCGTGACCTCCCTGGCGACACCGTACGTGATGTTGTCACGAATGCTGCGTGAAAAGAGAAAAGGCTCCTGTTCGACGATTCCGATTTGCTGGCGTAAGGATTGCCGTGAGTACTCTTTCAATTCAACGCCGTCCAAAGTGAGGCTGCCGTCTGTGTAATCATAAAAGCGGGGAAGAAGATTCACGAGCGTCGTCTTGCCGGATCCCGTGGGGCCGAGAAGAGCGATTGCCTGGCCGGGTTCACACCGGAAGGAAATCCCTTCTAGGACGGTACTACTTCCTTCGTAAGCAAAGCACACGTCTTCGAACACGACTTCTCCTTGAAGCCTCTCCTGTGGTACTTCCCTGCCTTCTTCCATCGGCTCTCGGGTTTCACGCAACACCTCCGCGACCCTCCCGTATGAGACCAAGCCAGTAGACATCTGTACGATCAACCGACCTAAGTTTCGCATAGGCCAGATGAGCCAGATGATCATTCCGGCATAGGCAAGGTAGGTCCCTATAGATATCGTCCCTTCGATGGTCAGCAGTGCGCCTACCGCCAATCCGGCAAGCATCTGCAACGCAGAGAGGATGTCGGATAAGGGCCAATAAAGTGAGTGCATGGTCAAAAGACGCTTGCCTCTTTGGAACTTCTCCCAATTTTCTCGCTCGAACTTGTCGATCTCATATGCTTGACGGGCGAACGCCTTTACTACGCGCACGCCCGTCAAATTCTCCTGAAGCGCGGTCGAAAGGGTCGCCTCCTGTTCTTGATAAGCCTCATACGCCTTTGAGACTTTCCTGAAGAAGTAATACGACATGAGGACGACCAATGGGATCACGATGATTGAGATGAGTGCCAGCTGCACGTTGAGAGTTATGATAGCGGACAGGTTGATGACAAACAGGAGAACAATCCGCCCTGCGCCGATAGCCTGATCGGCGAAGAAACGACGAATGGCCTCAACATCCGAAGTCGATCTTTGGATGAGATCGCCGGTTGAGGTCTGGTCATGGTATGTGAATGAGAGACGTTGGACGTGATCGAAGATGAAGTTCCTTAACCGGCGGGCGATGCTCTCCGCGGTTCTTGCCGCCAGCGACCCGCTGATGAATGTGAACCCGCCCTGGATTACTGCCAGTCCGAGAAAGCCGAGAGCTACGAGAGCGAGTGTGGTAATCGAAGGTGAATTCCCCAGGATTTCATCGACGAAATAGCGCAGCCACAGGTAGGTTCCTGTTGTGGCCAGGGCTCCGAGGCCAAGTGTGACCGTTGCTACGAGATACATCCAGCGGTAGCCGCGCAATAACCGCCACAGACCGACAAGCCGGTTTTCGGACACGGCATTCGCGAGATCGTAGCTCGATCGACCGTTGTCTGAAGCCAAGAATGTATTCTCCGATAACACAGCGAGCAAATGGATTTTGCTCGCTTAATGCACTTGAGTCATTATGATGAGAACGGATCGCTGGGTTTGTCAGTGGACCAACCCACCGGATTCTACCTCAGCTTTGATGATCTTTCTAATAGGAACCCTGGGTGAGATTGAATCGATCGGGTGGATGAGATGAATCAAGATCGTATTGAAGAATTTTCCTTAAACATGTTCAACGATAACGAACATATTACCAAAGCATTCGGTATGCACATCTCTTTCACGGAGGATGGTTCTACGGTCGTCGAGTTTGTGCACTTTCCATATCTCAATCACGCGCCAGAAGGGATTCACGGTGGTGTTTTATCCACGAGGTCAGACAGCGTGGGCTGCTCCACCGCCGCTGCGGTGCACGATGTGTATTGTTGCTTGGCAGCCTTGGAATCAACCTGAACTTTTT
>JABAOF010010811.1_pt1 | contig 18643 bp, 27 predicted proteins | sample 7062171 | NCBI WGS metagenome assembly JABAOF01 (sample SAMN14538628, study PRJNA623070) | marine sediment metagenome | biome: marine biome [ENVO:00000428]; feature: marine pelagic biome [ENVO:01000023]; material: deep marine sediment [ENVO:00002113] | place: India: Gulf of Khambhat ...
CATCGCCTCTTCAACCCTTTTCCACCAATTAGGCACAGCATCTTTAATATGACCTTTAATCACATCCAGAGAAGACCTTGACCACTTATAAGAAAGAAAACCGATATTCTCATTGACAATCAAATGAGGCACCTCCATCAACCTCGCCTCAAGTACAGTACGATTAAAAGGCTGCACAGTATCCGGCAGTTCAACATAATACTCAGCCTGAGCATACATACCAGGCATCTTCTCATTAATCACAGGGCCAAAATAAACACAATTACCCGAAAGAGCAACCTGCGGTTGACCACCCACAAAAGTAAAAGTGACATCAGGATGTTTCTTACAATACTCAACAGTGTTACCAGCACCCTTAAATTTCATAGCATTAACAACCAAACCAGTATTAGGCTTACGTTTCACACCAGGCATAGATTTAAAAAGCTCAAAATCCACAGGTGAAGGATGCAGATGATATGGATGATCTTTCACCTCTGGAATAGCAAAAGCCCAAGCATCAAAATGCAAAGGAGAAAGAAAAATATTCAAAACACTATTCAACAACAATCTTTTAGCGTTCTCAATATTCTTACATTTCTTACATTTCTCCAACATCGGATAATACAAACGATAACTGCAAAGCGGGAAATAATCATGCAAATACATCACATAACTCTTGGACTGAGTGACCTTCAAAAGCCAACCCATATTGAAACCAGTAGCATTACTAATGATCAGCAAATCCAATTTTTCAGGCATAAACATATTCACAGTTTGAGGATTTACAAGCTGCAAATCATGACCACGATGGATGCCTTCCATAAAAGCAGAACGATCAGAAAGCTCTGCACCACCGATCTGTTGAAATAAATTAAAATCCTGAATCCAGCCTATTTTCATTTTTCTTTACCTCCATAATTATATGTTCATGATAATGATCTAATATTTTTCTAGGTCCTCTCCAAGAGATATTTTTTCCAAAAAGTTGTATACAGATATCTCTACCATGCATTTTATCCAAATTCGTAATATTTTTTTTATGTTCATGCCAAACCCACATCGGTATTTTACAACTGATACAATCAAAAACATCTACATATGGTCCATGATAATGCCATTTTGTTTTTTCCTCAATTGGTCTGCATAAAGGACAACTCATATTTTTATCTCCAAAGGTTTAGCTTGATCTTTAAGAGATTTAGAAGACTCAGGTATTTTTAAACAATTTTTTTCCATATGTTCTGGTAATGTTACTTTAAAAAATTTTTTCCATTGTGGGCCAATTACCGTTCTCCAATCAAAAGTTTTTTTAGCATAATTTGCAAGTCGATCAACATAATAATCTGGATCAGTATTCGCTACTTTTTCAAGTGATTCAACCGCTTTATCTTTATCAATAAGAAAATAACGAGCAGGTACTTGCTGCCAAATCGTCGAAACAGCATCTACAAGTAATTCTGGTATAACTGGTTTTAATAATTCAGTGAGGCTCGTATAATTCCCAGCTACAACAGGGGTGCCACAAGCTATACTTTCAGCTACTGGCATACCAAAACCTTCACTGTATGTACATCCCATTGTTACATCACAAGCATTAAACATTTTTGCCATCTGAATATCTGAATAACCACCTGCGAAATATTTATAAAGATCTGCATTTCTAGTTATTTCAGATAAACCAAGCATTTTTAATACAACTGAAAGATTATACCCATTTTCAGCATTTAGCTCAGTGTGGAGATAAATCCCTATTCTTATATCAGGATTTTGATCCTTAAATATTTTAATAATTTCTAATTGCTCCGGCAAAGCAGAACGCGTTCCTTTATTCATCTTTACGATGCCTATGACAAAAGTATCAGGTTCAAAACCAAGATTTCGCCTAAATTGCTCCCTCGGAATGACCCCATTTTTATCTTTAATCGGTTTATATACTTTGCAGTCAACGCCATGATAAATATATGTTATATTTTTAAAACCGGCTTGCTTAAGCTGATTAAGCCCGTATTCACACATAGCCACAATATATATAGCTGGTTTAAGGTTTTCAAAAACCTGTGGTTGCATCTCAGCATGATCTAATGGAACATAAGGAACAAATACAACTCTATGCTTTTTAACAAGTTCAACAAGTCGCCTCATAGCCCAAATATCATACTGCATCAACAAGCACTCATATTTATTTTTTAGATAATGCCAGATAGCAGGATCTTGACTGAACCTGCCACCCTGAGCATAAAGAGGCATACCACCTATATCAAGTCTTCCAGGGCCAAAAGCAACATTGGGTGCGATACCCACAGCATGACCATCATCTTTTAAAAATTTACTGATCCATCTGCAGCAACGCCCATACCCAGAATTGCAATATGGAGGGTTGGTATAAAACAATATTTTCATAATCTCTCAAACCTTCAATCATAAACTGTAATTTAAAAAGGTTATTTAATTTTAATGCTTTTAAAAAAAATTGTGGTGTGCCCGGCGAGAGCCCCATTTTTACATCGCAAAAAATAAGGAAGATCATCTGATAAAAAAAAACATTAGAGGAGGTGAATTGATCCCCGAATTAATCTATCAGACGACCACCTTAACACAAATTTACGATGAATCCAAATGTTTAATTGGGAGACATTCGACAGGGTTCGCCCCAAGGCCCACAATTTCTAAATATGTTATGATTATTAAAAGTTTATTTTTATATTTCAAAAAATAGCAATTTTTTTAAACAAAAAATACATTTGAAATAGCCCAATTGTTTGATAATCTTGGGTGGTCTGTATGGAGAAGTTAATTGGTGAATTTGTTAAAGTTGTTTTTTCTGATGGATATAAAAATAAAGCTGTTAAAGGCATTCTTGAAAATATTGATTCTTTTAATAAAATAATTTGTGTTAAACAAGAGAATGGTCCTGCATTCATTGCTATTAAAAATATTGTCTCTATGATGCCTTACGAGGAGGAAGGTAATGACAAAAGAGACTAAAAAAGCAAAAAAAGATTTAGCTAAACTCAAAAAAAAACAAAAAGAAAAGAAAAAAATAAGATATTTACCAACTAGCAAAATTTATTATGAAAATAGTCTAATTGAACAAATTTATAAACCTGACACAAAAACAAATCTTTATCTTCAGTATAAAGATGGGGAAATAAATACTTATTCTCATATAGAATTAGATGAAGATACATGGTATATTCCCATAAATGATGAACTTTTGCAAAAACAAGCTGTGATTTTACCATCTGATGTATTTGATTATGGAAATGAAGAAGATTTGGAAATTGAAATTGAAGGTTTTATAAAAGCTTGGTTAGATATTAGTGAAGGGCATCTGCAAAAGGCAGTATGGTACGTAATGCTTAGTTGGATTATTGATAATCTTCATACTATACCATATTTACGTGCTTTAGGAGATTATGGTACTGGTAAAACACGTTATTTAGATGCAATAGGCGGGATTTGTTATAAACCAATGTATGTCGGTGGAAGTGTAAGATCCGCACCAGTTTATAGAGTAATAGATCTTTGGCGAGGCACAGCAATATTTGATGAATTTACATTGACAAAGAGTGATGAAACTGAAGATATTATACAAATATTAAACAATGGTTATCAAAGAGGCAAACCAGTACTTAGATGTGACAGCGGAAATTATGATCGTGTCAGAGCTTTTGATCCATTTGGTGCAAAGATATTAGCCACACGTAGAGAATTTTATGATAAAGCATTAGAAAGTCGTTGTATAACTGAAATTATGAAATCAACACCACGCAAAGACGTACCTACTGATCTTACAAGTAAATTTTTTCAGGAAAGAAATAAACTTCAAAATAAACTTCTTATGTATAGATTTAAAAATTGGGATTCGATTAACCTAGATGAAAGTGTTAATATTGATTTTGGCAACATACTTCCTCGTATCAAACAGAGTTTTTCCCCTTTCACAGTATTATTTCAATATGATTCGGAAAGGCTAAAAAATTTTATTAAATATACTCAAGATTATAATAGAAAAATAATAGAGGATAATAGTACAAGTTTTGATGGTCAGATTATTAATGCTTATGTTGAACTTCTTGAAAGGCATGATATAAACCAACAGCATTTGGATGATTATAATCCTCCAACCATCACAGCAAGTGACATTCGTGAAGAACTCATTAAAAATGGTTGGAAAGAAGATAAAATTTCTGCTGCTAAGATTGGCCGGAAATTGAAAGTTTTGGGTTTCGAGAGCACTCCTATGAAAATTGGTGGTAAAACAACTAAAGTTCTCTCGATTAACGCCTCCCTATTTAGCGTACTCAAGTCCAGATATGTGGTTACGGAAGTTACGGAAGTTACGGAAGTTACGGAACAAGTCACTTTATGATAAATTAATATAGACAAATATAACTATCCTTCGTACCGTAACAGCCGTAACCACCGTAACCACCGTAACCTCATAAGGAGAAAATACAAAAAGGATCATAATTGTGATAATATATGACACAAGACAGATTATTCAAAACAGAGCGATATGATATATTAAAAAAATATAATTGGAGATGTGCTAATTGTGGAATTCGAGTAAAATTCAGTAAAAAACATAAAATTGGTGAGCGAGTTGCTCATATAGATCATATATATCCGCAATCTAAAAGTGATTCTTATAGTGGTTATATAGGTGAAATAAAAAATCTTCAAGTTTTATGTAGCCGATGTAATTTAATGAAAAGTGATAAACCTCCATATTATTGCCCGAATTGTTATAATCCTGTTGAGATGGCAACGTTCAATGTTTCTGAAAAATGGGAAGATTATGATCCTGATGATGCAGAATTAATATGGATTTGTAATATTTGTGATTGTTTTTTTAAAGAAGTAGAATGTTTAAAATTAAAAATATAAATATTTATTATACTAAGCTTTGATGAATTGTTCTTAGAAGCTATTGTTTACAGTTTTTTTTATTTAAAAGTTATTGGTTATCTTTTTTAATATATAGATATATTTGTTTTTAATCTCTGAAAAAGCCAACGTTGGTTAAAACATCTTTTATGAGCATCTCTATAAAAGGCATCAAGGCCAGAGATGCACCCCTCGAAACTATTTTGCCTCTTGAATTTTTCCATACACTTTTAAGATTGTCTATATCTATAATTCCTAATCCTAATATTGATCTCATGTTATAGTTCTCCTTATTTCTTTTACATTGGTCTTGTGGAAACCGTTATCACGGTGGTCTGCGAACCATTGCTGGGTTGCGCATGTAGAATATATGGCTGTATTACTGGCACGCCCCTTACCAGAATAGATATATTTGTTTCGCCCTCTTGTATATCAACAGGGAGATTAAACAGCTCTGTTCTGTAATCGCTTGCGCTTCTTCCCATTACAGACAGTGTTTGTGGTTTATCGGACTGCAAACTGAGATTCAGCATTTGTATTGGTGTGGGTATTGCTGTGGATATCATAAAGAATTGTGGTGCTACAAAACCTTGAATTGAGGCAAATCTTACTTTTTCGCCAATTGGTGATCTTGCAAGTTCGAGCCAGTTCATAAGAGCCAGATTCCATTGTGCACCGCCCCATCCGATAATATCTGGTATCGTTGCCCATGCTAGAAAATCACGGCCGATTATGGTAATTTTACCTGGTGCTGGAACATCAAATTTTTGACCTTTGATTATGCATTGCCCAGCGCCCCTGTTTTTTACTTCTTCTCTTGTCATACTTACACCAGCGATGCCGGTGGTGCTCACTGTTGGAATAAAAGCATCGCCCATTGCTACGGCGATTGCAGAGCCGGCTCTTTCATAATCAGCTGCTGTGCCCTGTAATACAGATAAACCGGCTGTGGCTTCTTGCATCCATTCTACAATGTCTCTTGCAAGTGGCGCGTACGCTCTTACTGATTGGAACGCATCTCTTGATTCAATTTTTGGGGGCAACCGATCTAAAATAGGGCTTTTTTTCAATCCAGAAACAAGCTCATCAAATGAAATCTTTTCTTTTACCCGCCTTACATCNNACATCTGATATACTCACATTCAAAAGCATAATTCTCACGAAAATGTTTAAGTTTTGGTGGTTAATTATATTTACGTCAAATTATCTTCAACGAATTTTTTTATTATTTCATAGGTCAAAGGTCCATAGCCATATTGATTTGAATGATGTCTGCCGTATCTTCTGCCCATCATCCTAAGATCATTCACAGTTAATATGTGATCATATTGTCTCGCTAGCTGTATCGCCAATGCGACCATTCCCGTCATATGTGGCGTGGCCATTGAGGTTCCTGACAGTGAAGAGAAAGCCTCTGGTCCGGCTCCCGTAACATCAAGCAATGTTTCTCTGGATATCCCAGAAAAAATATTCACACCGGGCATTATAAAATCAAGTTCTGGTCCTGAATTGCTGAATTCCGCTTTTATACCATCACGGGAATTTAATGCACCGACAGCAATGGCGTTTCTTGCAACAGCTGGGCTTCCGACTTTTGTTGCTGATTCGTTTCCGCTTGCTGCACATACGATTTTTCCATCTGGAAGCATATTTATGGCTTGTACAAATGCGTCCTCTTCGGGATTTTCGCTTTCGCTGCCGAGGCTAAGATTTACCACGTCTGCGCCCATTTCAAAAGCGTAATTGATGCCTTCGATGCAATCTGCTGTGCTGCCTGTTCCGAGCGGTGTAAGAAGGGCTTTTACCATTAATAGATCCACATCGGGTGCCATGCCCTCTACGTAAAATGTCGGCAATGCCTCATATAGTTTACCGGCTATGGTTGTGGCTACGTGTGTACCGTGGCCATTGGTATCTGTTTGAAAGGCTGTTCTGACTGAATATCTTTGAACTGTTTTGCCCATGAACTGCCTATGGTTTGCAGCTCTCAACGAGCCATCGCTGTCTACCACCCCGACTTTTACTCCATATCCTGTTATTCCGTCATTTCTTGCTCCTTCAACTCCCAGATATCGCCGGGTTTCAGTTGTTGTGATCCATTCCTTTCGTATTTTAGATCGGTTCATATTTATCTGTTTGATTATCCCCAATCCAAACGGACTTTGGGGTATTATAAAATTTTCAGCTGAAAAACCAAAGGGGATCTCAGGTATTTTACAGGGCCAATCTACGTATATTTTTTCTACTATGTCTAAATCTGCAATGTTGTCTATTGTTTGTCTAGTTAAAAATGTGCTTGCCATATTAAATAATGGCATTTTTCGAGATAGAAGATTAAATTGGTTTAAAACAGGAAATAATTCAGATAACAGATCTGCTTTTGTTTGTATTATCGTTGGTGCGCCTATCGCACCATCTACAAATTTTTGGAGAGTGGTTGCTATTTTCATAAAATTTGTTAAACTTTGGTAGTTAAAATTTTTTGCTATCTTTTTTATAATTAAAAAGTTTAATTAACCTTATTTTATATTTAGGGCTGTGGTTGATATGGAGAAGGTCATGAAGTGTAAGTACGGTTGTGGTGCGGAATTCCCGAACACTCCGAAGGGTAAAGCTGAATATATGCGTCATGTTCAGTATGAATGCCCAAAATATGAAAAAAGCAGAGCAAGCGTAGATAAAATGTTAGGTGATCAAAAAAAAGAAATAATTCCTGAAAAAAAACTTGGAGACGATGAATATCTTGATGAAATGGAAATTTTAGATAAAATAATTGCGGAAACAACTACGTCAATTAAACGCCCCGCTATTGTAAGAATGGTCAGACGGCATATGGGAAATAAAGAAGAAAGCATTAAGGTTCTGGCTGATGGTCTGCGTATTGCTGATATACCTGTTAATACTCGTAATCTTATTGTTAAGAATTGGGCGGCTCATCTTGAGTATCCTGATGTTGATGAACTATTGGACAAGGAAAAAAGGGAAGAAAAGAAGAAAACATCGGATGAAGAGGATAAGGAGAAAAAGAAGGATGCTTTTGATGCTGTTGATAAGGAGATTGATAAGATGCTGGAGGATGAGATGCGTTATACGAAGCTTGTTCGTTTGCGTAAGGAACGTAAGTTGCTTGAACAGGAATTGGCTGAACCGCCATCGAAGAAAGAAGAGGAGGAAAAAATTGATTATGTTGTTGAGGGTGTTACTTTAAGAGTGACTCCGCAGCAGATGTTGGCTTATAAACGCTGGGAACTTGAGCAGAAGAAATTGGAAGAAGAGCGGGAGGAACGCAAAGAGGAACGTAAACGACAGGAAGATGAACGTTTGAGTAGATATGAAGATCAGAAGTCTCGTAAAGATGAGGATTCGGTTGAATGGGTGATCGGTGAGAAAGGTAATACTAAAACTATTAAAGTGAGACCGGAGACTATTCCATTGTTGATTCAGGCCCAGAAAGGGGGAGGAGATAGTGATGAGGTTAAAGAGTTGCGTAATGAGTTGAAGGAACAACGTGCTTTATTTCAGCAGTTTCAGACATCTGTTTTGCAAAATGAGTTGAATGAGATGAAAGGACAGCTCGCTGTTGATCCGTTAGATCGTATATTGCATCAGAAGCAGAAGCTTGAAACTCTTGGTCTTGTTCCATCTGGTAAGACATCCGCCCAGGAGCAGATGTATGATATGGACCGTAAAAAACTTGATACTTTATTAGAGGTATTTAAAGATAAAAGTATAAGTGTTGAAAAGAAAATGAATATGATTATAGATGCTTTTGGCCCTCTTGCTCAGGAATATGTTAAAGATGCTGCTAAGAATTTGAGAAAACAAAGAGGTGAGACGGTGCCTGAGAAAACCCGCACTGATGCTGATGCCGAAGAAACTATAAGGCAGTTAGATGCCATCGATGAACAAATGTCAGAGCCATCATCGGGAGCATCAACTACGTCTGCGTCAGCTCCTGAAAAACCATCGAATCCTCCAAAAGTTGTATCTGTTGAAAAAACCAAAAAAGAGGAGAAGAAATAAATGAATGGCATCGGTGCTCGTATTTTAGGTGGTAATATTCAAGAGGAAATGGAAAAAAGGGTAAGAACAGTAACAGAGGCTCTAATTCCAAAAATAAATGAGATGATACAAGAGCAGAAAAAAACAAATGATTTACTTGAAAAAATCCTTGCTGAGATAAAAAAATTACATAGGAAAAAATAATTATTTTTTGAGGAGAGATGTCATGTTCAAATCCAGCAAACCGAAAAAAGTTATATTGTCTCTCAGTGGGAAGGGCGGAGTTGGGAAAACACTTGTGGCAGCTAATGTCGCAGTTAAACTCTCTAAAAAATATAAAACAGGGCTTCTTGATGCCGATATCAAAAGCCCTAATGTTACATCGGTGCTCGGTCTTTCTCAGAAAAAATTTGAGCATGATCATAGTAGATACCGGCGGATTATGCCACTCGAGTACGATGGTCTGAAAGTTTTTTCAACTGCGACTCTTTTCTCTGATCTGCATGGTATCACTATTCCAGGTGAGCAGCAGCGTAATTTTCTCCGCCAGGCTGTGAATGATGTTAACTGGGGTAAGCTTGAATATTTGGTGGTTGATATGGATCCTAGTAGTGGTGATAGTCTTCTCACTATGAGGGAGGTTTTTAAGAAATTGCAGGCAATTGTGGTAAGTACAGCAGATGTCAGCAGTTTGAATGATTGCCATCGTATTATTCATGCTTGCATTATTCATAAGATACCCATTGTCGGCGTTGTTGCTAATATGGTGCAGTCTGAGTGCCCGTTTTGTAGTAATATTATCGTCTGCAGAAACTGCGGTGAAATAATAAGTTTCGGGGATCAGGAGAAAATTGTTGCAATAGCTGAGAAATTCAATGTGTCTTTTCTCGGCTCTATTCGTTTTAACCCTGATATAAAGGTGAGAAATGATGCTGGTAATCCTTTGTTGCCGGATGGTAAAATAATTGATGATATAGTGGAGGCAGTTACTTGAATTCAGATGATAAAGGCTCTGTTTTTTATAAACTCGCAATGAAACTTGTGAACCTTATCCACAAGATTATCAATAGGGAGATAGACGTTCCATATTATAAGAAAAAATATAGGGCTGTGCGTGGCGCTATTTTGGAGATCTGTATAACTCATACGCCTCGCCCTACTAAACCGCCTAAATGGAAGATTCATAAATATTTCAAAATAGAAAATGGCAAAGCGGTTATGTTGGATCATGCGGAACCTAATGCAACTGTCTGGTGCGAGCTTAATACCCTGTTGAATATGATCAAGGGCGAGGTGACAAGGGAATATCAGGGCCGGCATTGGGTGGAGAATTATACGCCTTTGGACGCCTGGGCTGAGGGTAAGCTCACTGTTACTACCTCTGGGCATTCTGAGTCCGGTTGGCTGAGTGATCTTGAGCTTCTTAGTAAAGAGATTTATAGTCAGGTTTTTCCGATCATCAAAGAAAAACTTGGGAAAAACCTGCCATAGTAAATATTTTTAACTACCAAATCATAGTTTTTATGTATGGATGAAAAAAGTACTTTTTGTGAAAAGATCAAAAAAGATTTAGAAGAGGACAGGAGAAAAGTAGAAAGCCATACGAAGATGGCAATTGATTCTATAAATGATGGTAATCTTGATAATGCTATGAAACATTTATCAGAAGCAATATATTGGAATGGTGCAAGAAAAAGACTTGATTGGCTTGCTTTTGATTTAAGATGTAACCCAGTTGTTTTTCGGCAGTTGAGGAGAGCGGAATATCTTAAAGAAGAGAAAAAAGAGTGATTTTTTATACTTGTGGTCTGACCCAAGTTCCCCAGTTTATTTTATTCATAACTAAAAAATAACTCAATGAAAAAAATAGTAAGAACAATACTTCCAACAGTCCAACTACTGGATATAAAATCAAAGGCAATAAAAAAATTGCAAGGATCTCACCACATGCCATATGCCTAAGTGATTTATTACGGTTCCTTAGTTGCCTATCAGTCAATTTATTATTAACTACAAGCATCAATGTGCCCAATATTAAAAAAATTGCCAACGTTCCCCATGTAAAAGTATAAAATCCAATTATTGCAAGAATCACAAGAAGGCTAATGATTTTTAAAAAAAAGGGGTAATACACTGCATTATGCATATCAAAAATTATTTCACCTGATACATCGTGTTTTTTACAGGCCATACCCATATTCCTTAGTAAACTAACTTCTTTGGTCATTTCAGCTTCTTTTATTTCACCAGCTATTCCTATTTCATACCATTCAACTAAAAAAATATAGATCGCAGATAATATCATCAGTAGATTTATTTCATCACTTACAAGAAAATATACGAACACAGACAAAGATGTAAAACATATCGAAATGGGCACAAAATCCCATGTCGCTATTTTACTGGTCCATTCATTATACCAGAATCCGCTCATCAAAAAAATAGCGAAAAAAGACATCGCTAAAAAAGCATTCCCAGTTCCAAAATAAGACAATAACATAGCAAAAAATACCATTATAAAAATTCCAATATGCGTGATTTTCAATGCGTCAAACGGATCTACACTACCATCACACACTGGGAAATGCTTTTTATATTCATCCTCTGTATCATAACCAGTTAAAACATCAAATGCTGTATTATGAGCAAAGCTAAAATCATGTATCAATATAGAAAAAACAATTACGCCAATCCCCAAAAAAGATAAAAAATTGCCTCCACCCAATAAAAAAAATATGCCACACAGCATGATCACAGCTGCTGCGGTTTGACTTCTAGCTATTTTCAACCAGTTTCTAATCAATTTTCATTTCCCCCTAAAACCTAAAATTCTGAAAAGCATAACGCTCAATTGACTTCGGAAAAACAGAATGCAAAGAAAACATGATACTTGCCATTCTATAAATTTTCTTATTCATATCTTTATTCAGAATTTTTTGTTTAAGCCGGTACCCCTTACAAAGTTTACGATAAAGATTATATCTCATAATGACTTGATATGCTTCAAGTTTACATTTTCCATTCAGATAATTTGATGCAACTTCACCTGCAACTTTTCCGCTTAACAAGGCGTTGCCTATTCCAGCACCGGTCGGAGAAATTGTGAGACGTGCAGCATCTCCGACTAACAAAACTTTCCCTGATACATACCTTTCAATTGGTGGTGCAAGACCTATTGGTGATACGAAAAAATTTTGTTTAATGCTATTTGGATATTTCTCTGCTATAAACCAATCAATTAGTCTATTAAGACTATCATTATAAGTAGCTGGTATGCCTAATCCGACATTTGCTTTTTTTTCTCCTTTTGGAAAAACCCAGACGTAGCCTTTTGGTGCATATGGTTTATCAAAATATAATTTAACAGTATTTGGATCAAAATTACCATAAACTGTGTATTGTACACAAAGATGTATGTCTTCCTGTCTCAAAGGTTTTGTAAGCCCCACCGACCGACCTATGGATGAACCTTTGCCATCAGCTGCTATAATCACATGACCATCAACAATATTATCGTCATCTAAAAATATTTTATTATTTATGTAGTTGGCCTTTGTATTTGTTCTAATCGTTAAATTCAGATTTTTTTTTCCCTTTGCTTTTTTTAGTATTCTTTGTAAAAATTTTTCTTTGTCGATGATATAGATGTCTAAAGTATTCATTTTCATTTTTTTATTTTTACCATTTGGGAAATTAATTTCAATATTTCTGAGAGTATGAAAACCTTTGGTGCAATTATGGAGATCAAAAAAATCTATTATCTTACCAGATAGACCCTCTCCACAATATACGGGTACTCCTATTTCTCCTTTTTTTTCTACGAGTAATACATTACCGGTGGAATGTAACGCTGCCATGCATCCAGCTGGCCCTGCTCCAACAATAATTATATCATAGTTCTCTCCCACCATATAAATCGAAAAGGATATTAACTAACAAATTTTAATTTTTTCTATTATGTCAAAATACGATGATGAATTCGATGCAATGGATGACGCTACTTTTATTAAAGCCATAACACCTTCGATGGAATCCGTGATTACAGCATGTTTTTATAGAGTGCTTGGTCAGTCAAGTCTTCCATTTAGTATTGAACAAGTTGAACGTTTCATTAATCTTAATGTCGGAGGAAAGGGGAAATATAGTGGGGAGCTTGTACCTATTATTGTTGATGAACGTTTTCGTTTGTATTTATGGAAAAATTGCGATGTTTCAGATGGTCATGGGATCACATATAATGTCTATGTATGGGGCATACCGGGCATGAAAAATTCTGTTTTTACCCGAAAGTACTGGTGGGGCGCATATGTGATTAGATCCACTGTTGAAAAACAGTTGAATCTTAAACCTGAATCACTTAGAATTAGAGAGTATCTTTTTTAGGAAATTTTATTAACTACCGAATTTTAGCTTTCTTTGTGGTAAAATGGGTCATATCATAAGAATCAGAGACATAATTTGCAGGTCAGCTAGTGTAAAAAATATAAATTTATCTGCAGAAACAAAAAAACGCATTTCAGAGTTACTTGCCAATGGTGACGATATCGCAGATATATTAGAATCGTTATCTGCGGATATGCCTGATATTTTAAATATTATTTTTGGTGCTGCTGTTGATAATCTTCGAGATTATACGACCAGACTGCGCAATGCATTAATTTAGATTTTTTNNTCAACTCTTAAATTATTTTTGGTGAGATAATGTTCGATAATATTGGCAACAAATTTTTACCAAAAATTAAAAATAGAATAACCGGTGCAATTGATAACACAAAAAATACAGTGAACAGCCTTATAAACACCGCAAAAACAGGCAGTCCGAAGTTAATCGAGATCCCAAAGCAACATGCTGCAAAATTCAGAGATATGAACCAGCCTCTGAGGTTCTGGAAGTGATAAAAATGATAGGCGAAAGCATACAAATGGCAAGAGAAAGAATTCAAACAGCACGTTCGCAGATCATGACTCGTAATAACCCCGGAGTGTTCAGTGATATCAGAAGCCGAGTGCAAAATTTGCAACTACTTAAAAGCAATCCTGGGATATTAAGCAATATGAAAATCGGCAGACGCATCCAGGAGAGCATTTCAGCAATTAGGGGTACCAGATACCTTTCATCCCCAAGATCAAAAAAAGGAGGGGAAAAAGGGGTATTTACTGACAAACCAGCTGGAATTAAAGAAAGAGTAATTGTTGTTTAGGAGGTAAAAAAATATGACAAGACCTGTAATAATTGAATATAGTAAAGTGAAGAAAGATTTTCCAGAGTTTCAAGCTACTTATATTGATACTTTGAATAAAGCAAAATCTGATGTTCAGGACGCATGGGGTTTATCTGATGGTGGGTTATACCCAGGTGCAAACCAGTATGGTATTACAACCATCAGACCAAGATTTGTCCAGCTTGGAACAACTGGTGGTGCTGCTGCTGAGAGCTGGAATCGTAATCTAGCAACTATGGGCTGGCAAGATTTTGTCAATAACAACGTGATCGAAGATGTTTACATCGGCATTCTCGGATTTTTATTCCCGAATGTCTCACAGCGTTGCGGTGCCATCCGTATTGAGGCTGGTAAGCAAAAATTCCCAGTGATCAACCTTGAAGGCGAAATGGACATCATGTCTGAACCAGCTGTAATGTTTGAATCAGGCATAATTGTGCCCGAAGAGGAAGCTTTCAAACTCAGAGTTCATGCATTAACAAAAGGATACAATGTCATTAAGCCACTGGGTTTCGCATTGGCGAAAAGCAAAGTCTTGATCAGTGAAACACCAACATAAACTTAGAGGTGAAAAATTAAATGGCTAAATCATTCAACATCGAATCTATAAATAGACTTCCCCCAAGTCCGCAGGGCATGGGTGCAGCAGTAGTAGAGGGTTATATGATCCTCGGTCCTGTCAGTGAGGCCGTTCATCACAGTGATCTCAAACTTAATACTATCAAAGCGTTATTTTTGGAAAATAACGATATAAATAGTCACGCTCTTGTCAATGTTTCAGCACCTGGAACATATGATAATTATGCAAGTTTGACTGTTTATAACCTTATGGGAACTGGTGGTTATCCGGCTGTTCGTACAACTGGATCAATCGGCGTAAGATTTATGGCTCTCGGTGAATAAAGATGGTAGATTGCCCAGGGTGTGGTGCCGAAATGAAAATCGGTGCCATGCAATTTGATCAACCGTTGTACAATTGCGATAAATGCAATATAGACTGTTACAGACCACCTAAAAAAACAATTAAACCACCAAAACCAGAAACTGAGACTGAGACAAAGGAATTCGAGACTGAGACAAAGGAATTTACTGCTTCATCTAAAAAAATTAAGAAAAAAAGGCGATAAGTCAAAATTTCAGATTAAAAAAATATTTAATAAAAAAAGGGGATGTAGAGATACATTATTCCCTAAAAAAACATGGTAAGGGATAAAATATGAGAGGATTTCTCGAAGAAGGTTTCTTTATAAGGCTGTCGGATCCTGCGAAGGGCACAAAGGAATTTTATTTTATTGATCAAGCTGAAATTGCCCGGTATAAATACACATGGGCGGCGACCATATCTAAAGATACAGAGGATGGACCGAGAAATGTCGAAGATATTAAACCACTTGCTACAAATAGGCTTTATCAATGTGTCTTTGGCATAAAAACCGCTTGCTATATCTATCTTAATCTTCCATTGAATGTCCGTAACTGGGGAACTGATAAAAAACCAATTGCTACGTCTACGTTACGCGAAGTGGGCCATAGAACATCCGAGGAGTCTCCTTTTGAACGGCCGAGTTTTGTAACTGAATTCTTTTTGCAGAAAGACGGCAGTTTTGATTACCCAGGCGTATTTGCATATAACCCGACAGAGAGAACTCTTAAACCAGAGTTGAATTTCATTATCAATAAAACAATTCTTGAAAAGGTCACTGATGCTGATACGTTGCTTAAATTACAGAAAAAGCTGATACCATATAGACCGATCACTCTTGGAGGTATCGCCCCTGTTAGAACAGGAAAGGCAACATCTTAGGAGGTAGAAAAAAATGGAAGATCAACCACAATATCGAATACTCAGAAACGAAAAATATAATCCTAATTTTAAGGATTATATGAAAGTAGAGCTTCCGACTAATACAGTTAAACGTACTGGTCGTATAACCGGTGTCAATGTTGGCACTCGTATAGCGTCTCATAGTACTGGTCCAGGTAGTTATGCTATTGTTACCCGCCTTGATATTTATGCTGATCGAGAGACGGAATTTATTGTAAAAGATAGGTCAGGCACATGCATGGTCCTTTATCTCGAAGCAGCAGGTATGCATCAGATTATCGGCGAGGTGGATGCGCCTGTAACAGTTTTAAAAGGCAGTGCACAGATACATAATTTAACTGGCACAAGTGCTGGCACATATAGTGCAGCTATGGAATATGTAGCACCACAATTTGGATCTGAAACTGTAACATAATAAAAAAAAAAATTTAGGTGTTTGATAATGCCAGGTATAAGTCGTCATACACGAACCACTGGAGAACGTATCGTTGATGAGACAGTGTTAGGTGTGGACATAGGCGCTAATGCTGTCGGATCATCTGAGCTTGACGCCGATGCAGTTGAAGGCTATCATGTCACCGATGATGCCATTGGTTCTGAACACTTGGAAGATAATGCTGTTGGATCCAGCGTTCAAGTTGGTGATGATGTCATCGGCAGTGAACATCTAAGAGACGGCATAGTTATCGGTTCTAGCTCTCAGATCGCCGATGATGTTGTCGGCTCTGAGCATATCGAGGGAGATAACGTCCTCAGTTATCACATAGCTGATGATGCAATCGGCAGTGAGCATCTAGAGGCTGATGCTGTTGGCAGTAGCGCCCAAGTCGGTGATAACGTCATTCATGATGAGCATCTGGCTGATGATGCAATAGGATCAAGTGCTGATATTGCAGCCGATGTGGTGAGGGGATACCACATAGTTGACGATGCAATCGGCAGTGAGCATCTAGAGGCTGATGCAGTTGGTTCTAGTGCCCAGGTCAAAGATAATGTAGTACACACATCGCATATCGTAGGTGATGCTGTGACTGGTGCTAAAATCGCTGATAACTCAATCGGCTCTGAACACATAGAAGATGATGCAATTGGCACAAGTAGAATGATCAAAGACGATGTTATTATTCGTGCCAATTTAGCACCGGGATGCATAGGAACAAATGAGATTGAGGGAGACGCTGTTCGAACAGTTCATATTGCCTCTGGTAACGTAAAACGTTTTCATATAGGAACTGCCGCAATAAGCAGTATGAGAATAGTTAATGCCACTATAACAGAAGAAAAATTTGAGGAACATTTGGAACACGGGCGCGTCAGTGCAGTGAGAATGGCTGGTTCTTACAGAGGATTTGCAACAGCATTTACAAGTGCGCCAGATATTGTAGTAACAGCTGTTGGTACATATAATGCGCAACTCGTCAGTTCAGCACCTGGATCTTTTAAGGTAAGAACAATAAATCCCTGCGGCACTGGCGGATATTGCGTATCTGGAACAGCCGATATCAATTTTATAGCTTGGGGTCCAAGATAATTTTAATATGAGTAAACATTTTTAACCACCAAATAATTATCTTTTTTGATACTTATGGAAAATAACGAAAACATAATCAGTTATGTCACGTCTGATACTCCTCAAAAAGTACCAAATATGTCTCAGAGACCGATGATTGCACAGATGCCTATACTTCAGAATTTTCAACAAAATTCTAATATGCAATTTCCGCTTTTGTTTTTTTTATTTCCACGCATAACTATACTTATTATGATGATGCAAGGTGAAGGATTTGGCAGACGAAAAGGCATTCAAAATATCACTCAAATAATTAGAGATACTAATGGTTATATAAAAGAGATCGTGGAATTTGTGATATAATTATGGTATCTGATTTTGTAAAAAACCTGATTATTGCCGAGGAAACAAATATAAGGATTGAAAAAAAGATATCAGCTATACATGAGACTATTAAATCTAAAATCCCCGAGGGCATCTCTGACAATCTTTCTAAATCTGTTACAGCAGATATAACCGATTTGATATCTGACAATACTCCTTCTATGCCTTGGATGAGTTTTTCCTTGATCAATGACGGCCCCAATGGTGTTAATGTTGTCATTAATGAGCGTACCATGGAAAAAGCACCAGTTAAAAAAAATGAAACTTTTAAAGCAGATTTTTTAGCCAGGGGGATGATTCAACGTGTTTGGCTTTATTGTGAGAAGGGGGAGTCTGCAAATGTTCGTATTTATGCTTTAAAATAACAATATGAAAAATTTATTAACCGCTGTCTTTATATTTTTTTGAAATTTTATGCCAATAGAAATCAGTAAATTCGGAGTTGGCAGTGCTGAAATTGGAACAGACGCAGTTCAAAATTATCATATTAAAGATGGTGTCGTTGGTTATGCTGAGCTTACAACTGGAGTGCAGGGTAGTATTGCTGTTGGTTCTGTTCCACCGGCTGACAGCATCGGAACTACCGAGCTGAAAGAGCCTTCGGTTGGTTCTTCTCAGTTATATGATGATGCTGTTGGCAGTAGCAGTAAAATTGGTGCTGATGTTGTAAGAGGGTACCATATAGTTGATGATGCTATTGGTTCTGAGCATTTAGAGGATGATGCTGTTTCTTATGCGTCTCAGATAAAAGACGGCATCATTGGATATTCAGAGTTGACTACAGGTGTTCAAGGATCAATTGCTGTTGGTTCTGTTCCACCGGCTGAC
>JABAOF010016502.1_pt1 | contig 18636 bp, 4 predicted proteins | sample 7062171 | NCBI WGS metagenome assembly JABAOF01 (sample SAMN14538628, study PRJNA623070) | marine sediment metagenome | biome: marine biome [ENVO:00000428]; feature: marine pelagic biome [ENVO:01000023]; material: deep marine sediment [ENVO:00002113] | place: India: Gulf of Khambhat ...
ACGTCTTCTCACCTCCAGGATAATTGCGCAACACAACCGTATTGACAAACATCCCATTCAAATTTTGTAGGTCGGCGTGATTACGGCCTGCTGTGGGTGTACCAATCAATATATCTTCCTGACCGCTTATTTTGGCCAATAATATAGTATAAATCGAAAGCAGTACCATATAGAGTGTGGTATCCTCTTCTTTTGCCAATTTTTTTAAGGAGCGGGTCTCGCCTGCTCCCAGTTCAAAGTGTTCTTGCCGACCCTCAAACGTCTGCAGCGGGGGCCTGGGAAAATCTAACGGCAGGTTCAATACCGGCAGCGGACCCTTCAACTCCTCGAGCCAATATTTTTCCTGTTCCCGGACTGCGGTACTATTTTGTTCATTCCTCAGCCACTCTACATAATCTTTATAAGTGAGCTTTAAGTCAGGTAATTCTCCTCCTTCATACAGCTTCATCAATCCTTCCACCAGTATTCCCATAGACGACCCATCGGCAATGATGTGATGCATGTCCAGCAGCAGGAGATGCCGAACATCTGCCTGCCGAATCAACCCCACCCGCAGCAGCGGTGCCCGGGATAAATCAAACGGCCTGATGAAATTGTTAACGGTATCCGCTGCCTTTTCCTCTATCTCAGTCATATCATAATATTCTATCTTGAATTCCACATGATCATGTACCTTCTGCACCGTTTCTCCATCTACCTGGTAAAACGAAGTTCTCAAACTCTCCTGGCTCCTTATGAGCTTTTTAAACACAGCAGTGACTTTTTCTACATCCAGGCGTCCTTCCAGCTCACATATGGTGGGAATATTATAGCCAATACCCTCTTTATCCAGTTGATTCAATATAAACATCCGCTCTTGGGCCGAAGCGAGGAGATAATAATCCTTCTTTTCTACACACTCTATCGAAGAATATGCGCTGCCCTGATCCTCATAAATATACGAAGCCAATCCCTTTATGGTGGGAAAGGCAAAAAAATGTTTTAACGATACCTGGGTATTTAAAACCTGGTGAATTTTTGCGGAAACAACCGCGGCTTTCAGGGAATCTCCTCCTAATTCAAAAAAACTATCATGAATGCCGATCTGTTCAATACCAAAAAATTCCTGCCATATTTGAGCAAGTTTTTTCTCGGTATCATTCCCAGGAGGGACATAGGCAGTGGTCATCTCCGGGCGCTGATGCAGTGTCCCGGGTTTTGCCGTTTCTAAAAACGCTTCAAGCAGCGAAGCTCCATCAGGTTGTTTAGTGTTTACCCTCTCCTGCCTGGACTCCAGGTCAATGGTAGATACCACAACCCTGGATAAGTTTGATCCCAGGGCGCGGTTCCAGACCTCTACACCTTCTGCCGATAATATTCCCTCGTCCAAAGAAATATCCAAACTGCCGGCCAACCTCTCCACCGCCTCCACTGCCATACCCACCTCCTGCCAGGTATCCCAGTTAATAGATAGGGTGAAAACTCCATCCCGGGAATTCCGAAATTGGGCAAAAGCATCCAGGAAGGCATTGGCTGCTGCATACCCCACCTCGGAAAAGTTACCCAGGACTGAAGTAATGGATGAACAGAGTATAAAAAAATCAGGAGCAAAATCTTTTATAAGTCTATCTAACAGCAGTGTGCCCTTCATTTTGGCTGCTAAAACAGGCTCAGTCGTTTCCCTGGTTCTTCTCTGGATGACTCCGCCTTGATCGGCAACCCCGGCAGCATGGATAACGCCGTCGAGCCGGCCAAAACGGTCCTGTATTTGCCGGACTGCTTCTTTTATTTGCTCCTGGTCTGAAACGTCGGCAGCAACAACCATAATCTCGGCCCCAAGCTCTTCTATTTCCTGTAACTGCCGGATTTTTCGGCTCACCCGGTCCTCGGTGTCGCGGCTGGAGAGCCACTCCTCCCAGCGCTCCCTTCCAGGTAAGGGTGAACGGGAAAGCAATACCAATCTTGCTTTTACGCTCCGGGAAAGATGTTTTGCCAGTACAAGTCCCATACTACCGAGACCCCCACTGATCAGGTATACCCCCTTTTCCCTTAACCGCGACGTACCGTTAAAGGTTTCATCTAAGCGGACAGGTTCAAAGGTCTGTACCCAACGGATGCCATTCCGGTAGGCAACAACCGAATCTGTTGATTCCTCACTAATTTCTTCCACCACCTGGCCCACCAGTCTCTTCTCCTGCTGGCTTCCCGGTTCCGACAGCTCAATATCGATACTGCGGTATTTCACCCGGGGATATTCATGGGGAATTACCTTTAATGCTCCTAACAGCGCTGCCTTTAAGGGGCACAATAAATCCCCTCCTGTCACCTCCTGCATATTGTTTGTCAAAACATCGATTTCAACTGCATCCATGCCCTCGGGCATACCCAATTCCCGGACCAGGAAGATTAAACTGAAAAATCCCAGGTCAAGGGATTTTTCAATCGCTTCAATTCCCGGTTCTCCTTCGTCACCCTCCCTCACATTCCATAGATGAATAATCTTATGCGGGGTCTTTCCCTTTAAGCGGAGATCATTGAACAAGGCTTCGTAATCTTGATCCTGCCGTGGATTGATGGTATATGTATATTCATCCGCATCTTCAAGGGAAAATCCAGGGCCTATACTCACGGTAATGACATGGTAACCGTCCATTTTCAACTGCCTTACCATTTGCCTGACCATACTACCCTCATTAATAAACAGCAGCCAACAGGATTTACCCGGTTTCTCTCTTGCCTGTAAATTCCCAAAAACAAGGGGACGCCTCTTCCACGATGGAATATAGAACCAATCTGAAATATCTGTCTTTTTTGGAGATTGTAAACTTTCGAAAAAAGTATTGTTAACCTTCTCGAATTGGTTCTTATCTATCACACAGTGCTTACTCTCAAAGGGATATGAGGGTAAAGGTATTCGCTGCCTCTTCTCTCCCGGATAAAATTTCCGCCAATCCGGTTCTTTTCCATACAGCCACAATTGGCCCAGTTTTCTCAGCAGGAATTCATTATCGTCCACCTCCTCCTTCACATGCCGGACAAGGTCCAGGACCAGGTGACCGGCTTCCCTTGCCGGATGCTGCCGGGTAAAAGTACTCAGGGCACTGCCCGGTCCTACCTCCAGCAAAATTAAATCCCGCTTGTTTAATAAAACCTGTAAACCATCGGCAAAACGGACTGTCCGGCGCAGATGCATTGGCCAGTAAAGGGGATCGGTCACCCCTTTGATGGTAATCCAATTACCCGACAAATTGGAAATGTAGGGAATTTGCGGCTCTTCCATTTTGATTTGCCTCACCTTTTTTTCAAATTCATCTAAAACAGGGTCCATCATGGGGGAATGAAAGGCATGGGATGTGTGGAGACGTCTGGTCTTTATCTCTTTCTCCATCAATTGTTCAGCAAAGGCATCTATTGCTTGATGGGTTCCTGAAACAACGCAACTGCCAGGAGTATTCACTGCTGCCAGCGATATATCCCGATCCAGGAGGGGTCTAATCTCCTGTTCAGGTAAGGGAACACTCAACATAGAGCCGGCTGGCATCTGCTGCATCAACCTTCCTCTCAACGTTACTAACTCCAGTGCATTTTCGAGAGAAAAAACACCGGACAGACAGGCGGCCGTATATTCACCGATGCTGTGCCCAATCATGGCATAAGGCATGATTCCCCACTCCATTAATAATCTGGCCAGGGCATATTCGATGATAAAAATCACCGGCTGGGCGATTTCGGTCCGGTTTATATCAGGTAACAGGTGCAAGTCACCAGTCTCAGGTGGATAAAGAATTTTTTTTATGGGGTCCCCCAGCATGGGGGTCTCAAAGCAGCGGTCTATTTCCCGGCGAAATACGGGTTCGTTTTCATACAATCCCCGTGCCATACCCACGTACTGGCTTCCCTGGCCAGGAAACATAAAGACCACAGGTCTATCTTCCTTCCTGGCAACAAATGACTGCAATTTTTCCGCATCCAACGAGGAGAGGATATGAACGGCCTCATCTACATGCGAACACACCAGCATTCTCCTGTATTCAAAGGCTTTTCTTCCCACCTGCAGGGTATAGGCCGCATTTGCCAGGTTAAAACCCGAATTTGCACCAGGATTTGCAGGATTTTCAGGATTATCATGATTTTCTTTTAAATATTTCGCCAGGTTCTCGGTCATTTTATCCAGGGCAGTTCCTGTTTTGGCAGATAGGATAATTAATTGGGGGCTGTTAACCTTCTCTCCGTCGTTCTTCTGACCTCCTGTCCCCTGCCCTTCTGACCTTCTATCTCCAGGCCATTCCTCTAAAATCACATGGGCGTTTGTACCTCCGAAACCAAAAGAATTGATCCCGGCCCGCAGCGGATATTTATCATTCTTCCAATCTTTTAATCCTGTATTGACATAGAAGGGGCTATTTTCGAAATCAATCTTCGCATTGGGAGTTTTAAAATTCAAAATAGGGGGAATGCACCGGTGCTTTAGTGCCAATACCGTCTTGATAAACCCGGCAACGCCGGCAGCAGCATCTAAGTGACCGATATTGGTCTTAACAGAACCAATCGCGCAAAAACCTCTCTGCTTAATATTAAATGCAAGTTTTAGACCTTCCATTTCAATGGGATCTCCAAGGATTGTGCCGGTGCCGTGGGTTTCTACACAACTGATACTTTCAGGATTTACCCGGGCCATCTCCATGGCAGCCCGGATGACTTCAGCCTGGCCTTCAACGCTGGGTGCCGTAAATCCGACTTTGCGAATGCCGTCGTTATTAACTGCCGAACCCTTAATCACTGCATGAATCGTATCTCTATCACCAACAGCCTCCCCCAGCCGTTTCAGCACCACCACACCGGCGCCGTTGCCATTCACGGTGCCTTTGGCCCGGTCATCGAAAGCCCGGCAGTGTCCGTCCGGGGACATTATCATGCCTTCTTGATAAAGATAACCGGTCCTATCATGCACGGTAATGGATACTCCTCCTGCCAGGGCTATATCACATTTACCGGTCAAAAGTCCCTGGCATGCCATATCAATGGCTACCAATGAGGTCGAACATGCGGTCTGCACCGCAACTGCCGGTCCATTTAAATTGAGTTTGTAGGAGATGCGGGTGGTTAAATAATCTTTCTCCGAAAATTGCAGGGCATCCCACAGTTCTAAGAAGCTGTCGGTTTTCCCCCCGGACAACATGGTCAGCGCTTCCCAATAAAAATTTGGTGTAGCACCGGCAAAAAGCCCAATTTTACCTTCATAGTTGTCCGGGACATAGCCGGCATGCTCCAGGGCTTCCCAGCAGCATTCGTGAAAAACCCGCACTTGCGGATCCATTACTGCGGCTTCATTCTTAATGTAGCTGAAAAAGGTTGAATCAAAATATTCACTACCTTCCAGGACACCTTTTGCCTTTACATAATTTGGGTTACGGGCCAACCAATTTTTCCCCTCTGCTTCCGCCACCTCTTCATCTGTAAAAAAAGTAATGGATTCGATTCCATTCTTTAAGTTTTTCCAGAATTCATCGATGTTTTTGGCCCCGGGGAAACGGCCCGCCATGCCGATCACGCCTATTTCCACTCCCATTTCCCCATCTGCACCCGCATGCGTATCCTCTTTCCCTGTCTGAGTTCTGGCTGTTGTCGTCTCACCGGTATCTCCCGCCTGAAAAAACTTTAGCAAAGAACGAACGGTTGGATATCTAAATAAAGTTACTACCGGGAAATCACGTTTAAATTCCTGTTTCAATTGACTGGCCAGGCGAATAATATAAAAAGAATTACCTCCCAGATCAAAAAAGTTGTCATCTATTCCCACCTTTTCCACTCCCAATACTTGCTGCCAGATGGCGGTCATTTTTTTCTCCAAATCGCTTTCAGGAGCTGCATATTCCCTACCGCTTTCCATGCTGACACCTAATGACAGAAGGGCTTTTCGATCAACTTTTCCGTTGACTGTCAGCGGTATTTCCTTTACCTCCATAAAAAAGGCGGGGATCATATAATCCGGCAAAGAATTCGATAGAAATTCCCGCAATTCCGTTACATTCAAAGGATTACTTGACTCAGGCAGGTGGGAAACGATGTAAGCACAAAGAGATTTATCTCCCTCTTCATTTTCCCTGGCAATAACCAATGCCTCTTTGATTTGATGATGCCGGAGCAATTGGCTCTCTATTTCCCCCAACTCTATTCGATATCCCCTGATTTTGACCTGGTGGTCAATCCTGCCCAAAAATTCGATGTTCCCATCCGGAAGCCAGCAGGCCAGGTCACCGGTTCTGTAGAAGCAGTTCATAGCTGATAGCTCATAGCTCATAGGGAGCTCTCCAAAACTGCTTACTTTCTTCTCTTTCCTATCAGCTATGAGCCATGAGCTATGAGCTAAAACAAATCTTTCTGCGGTTAACCCCGGGTTGTTCAGGTATCCCCGGGCCAGACCTACACCGGATATGGATAATTCTCCCGGCACACCAATGGGCTGTAAATGTCCGGCATAATCCATAATATACAATCCAATATTATCAATCGGTTTTCCAATAGGCACAATATCCATGGTGGTGCCCGGGCAGCAGTCAAAATACGATACGTCTACCGTGGCTTCTGTAGGCCCATACAGGTTCGTTAATTTGGTCTTATTATGCCGGAATAACAAATTTTTAAATTTTACCACCTGGTGAACTCCAAGTTTCTCACCGCTGGCAAAAACCTGTTTTAACTTTTTTAACCCGGGTTGAATACCGGTTTTCTCAACAAATTCCAACATGACCTGTAACATGGAAGGGACAAAGTGCATGACCGTTACTTTGCCATTTTCTACTGCATCCGCAATCACCCCCGGGTCTTTTTCACCCCCTGGCGTTAATAAATAGATTTTTGCGCCGGCAAACGCCCACCAGAACAATTCCCAGACTGACACATCAAATGTAAAGGGGGTTTTCTGTAAAATGATATCCTCCCCTGTTAAAGGATATTTTTTCTGCATCCATCTTATTCTGTTGATTACCGACCGCTGCTCTACCAGCACCCCTTTGGGTTTGCCGGTAGAACCGGAGGTGTAGATAACGTAGGCCAGATTTGATGAGCTAAGAAGTTGAGAGGTTGAGAGGTTGAGAGGTTGAGAGGAACTTGCTGGAGTTTCAAGAATCTCTTCCAGGAAGACCTTCTCAACTTCCCAACTTCTTAACTTCTCAACTTCTCCGGCAAAAGTGCTGGTGATAACCAGCACTTGAGCTTCGCTGTCTTTCAACATGAAATCGATGCGTTCCTGTGGGTAATCCGGGTCAATGGGCAAATAGGCCCCCCCGGCCTTTAATATTCCCATTATACCTATTACCATCTCTATGGATCGTTCCAACATTATGCCAACGATGCTATCCGCTTTTACCCCCCTCTCGATTAGATACCCTGCCAATTGGTTGGCCCGGGTATTTAATTCCTGATAAGAAATGTGGCAAATATCCAATCGCAAACCTTCCCCTACAACAGAAATATGATCCGGGGTTCGTTCTACCTGGTGGGCAAATAGTTCATAAATGGTTTTATCAGCCGGGAATTCGGCTTCGGTTTTATTAAATTCCCGCAAGAGCTTATTTTTCTCCTCTGCCGACAACATTTCTATTTCAATTACCTTGCCATCAGGATGTCTGATTATATATTCAACAACATTTCGATAATGGCAGGCCAGGTCCCGGATGGTCTCCCGGTCAAAAAGCCCTGCAGGGTATATGAAGTTGATCTCTATTTCATCAAAAACCGGTACTAACAAGGTTAAGTCATAATGAGTCATTTCAAATATGGAAAACGAATCCACCGATAATGGACCTCTCTTCTGTTTCAGATCATTTGCCAGTGGATAGTTCTCCACCACCACCAGGGTATCAAAAGGCTCGTCCCTGTTATCCAGTTCGCTGCATTCTTTAATATCAAGCAGGGAAGTAATTTCAAATTCCCCTAATGACTGCAAAGAGCCGTGTATTTTACCCAACAAAGCCCTTATTTCTTCATAAGACCGCGACTTCACCCTAAAAGGAAGGGTATTGATAAACAGTCCCACCATTTGCTCGATGCCCTCAACTTTTGCCGATCTCCCTGATACGGTGATGCCGAAAAGTTCATCGTCGTGATCATTGTATCTCTGTAACAGGATACCCCAGGCAGCATACAACAATGCTGCCGCAGTGATATTTTGCTCCCGGACAAATGATTCCAATTTACCTTGCAAATGCCTGTCAAACTTGAACTGATAATTTTCTGCCCTATAGATCCCTTCATCCGGGCCATCTCCCTTTGACTTTTTGATGGAAAATTCGCTCCTGCTGTCAAAGCCCATTAAATAATCTTTCCAGAATTTTTCCTGTTTCTCCGTATCCGGGGGCTGCCGCCATTTGACAAACTCTTTAAATTTATTTTTAATTACTTTTTCAGGCTTTTTTTGATTGAACAGATCATTATAGGTGGTGAAAAATTCCTTCAAAATAATGCCGCTGCTCCAGCCATCGTAGAGGATGTGGTGATGACTGACCATCAGCTCATATTGATTCTCGCTCGTTTTACCCAACGTGACTCTAAACGGTACATCCTGAAGATCGAATTTCTCATTCCTGTCCCTGGTTTTAATCTCATCCAATAACATTTTCCTTTCAGTTCTATCTTTACCGGAAAAATCGTAATATCGAGGCTGAAGAAGATATTCTTTCAAAACAATTTGTATGGGGTTTTTTACATTCTCCCAGCGAAAGACTGTTCGTAACATTTCGTTGGTATCGATAACAGAATTCCAGGCCTGCTCAAAGACCTCGATATCAATCCCACCCGATATATTTAAACATAACTGTTCAAAATATTGATCCCCTTTGGGATCTTGCAAATAATGAAATAGCATCCCCTCCTGGAGAGGTGTCAGGGCAAAGATATCTTCTATATCTTGCTGACTCAATTTTTTGATTTTGGCCATGAGAGCCTCCTTTAATATCGCTGGCAGGTTTTATTTTACTCCTAACTTATTCCACCTGGACGGAGAGTTCAAACGGTTAAAAATCAAAATCCACGGATTCATCCTGGTATGCGCTTGATTCTACCTCGGCAAAATCATGAACAATATGAATATCCTTTAACCGAAGATTCCTGTTTTCCAATACTGCGGAAAGGATCTCTTTAAACGAGGCGATAAATCGTTCAATGGTCTCCCGTTTAAACAATGCGCTGCAATAAAGCATGTTAGCATGAATGGTGTCCCCGGGTTCGGATTCTGCTGCATATAAGGCAACATCCACCTGGCTTATTTGAGATGCATAAGATTCATAAGGGGCCAATCGCAATCCCTCCAACCGGACTTCCGGGGTTTCCATATTTTGGACCACCAACTCCACATCAAAGAGAGGGTTCCTGCTCACTTCTTTCATTTGCCCCAATTTTTCAAGCAAACGCCCAAAAGGATACTGCTGGTTCTGAAAAGCCTGCAGAGTATTCTCTCTAACTTCTTTTAGAAATTGGAGAAAGGTTTTTTCCGCCCCGGGGAAATTTCGCATGGCAAGAGCATTGATAAATAACCCGATGATATCCTCGAAATCCGTATGCTGCCTGCCAGCGATGGGAGTTCCCACCACAATATCTTCCTGCCCGGAGTATTTGGACAGCAATATATTATAGACAGCCAACAAAATCATGTACAATGTTGCGCCTGTCTCCCGTTTCAACCGGTCAATCTTTTCCTTTATCTCTTTTTCCAGACTAAAATAGATGGCTTCGCCGGCAAAACTCTGAACCGCAGGCCGCTTATAATCGGTAAAAAGAGCCAATTGCGGAATTTCTCCTTTAAAAAGGTCCAGCCAGTAATCTTCCTGCTGCTTTATAAGTGCCTGCCCTTCACAACTGTTTTGCCACTGGCAAAAATCTTTGTACTGCAGCCGCAGCAGCGATATCTTTTTGCCCTGGTAAAATGAAACCAGGTCTCGTACCAGGATTCCCATGGATGTACCATCCGATATGATATGATGCATATCAAAAAATAACAGGTGTTCCTGGTACGATAACTTAACGAGTTTTACCCGTAACAATGGCGGCTGACTCAAATCAAAGGGTTTTATAAACGCCTTAATGATTTGTTGAATTTCTTCTTCACTAAAGAGTTCACTTTCATATTTTTCCTGAAATTCAACGGAGAAATCGATCGCAGCAGCCGGACGGATTCGCTGAACCACTTCCCCTTCCCTTAGCTCAAAAGAAGTCCGCAGACTTTCATGACGGTGGCTCAATAATTGAAAGGCTTCTTCCAGGCAGCTTCTACGGAGCATGCCTTCTACTGTCATCACATTTGCTAAATTATAAGAGGTTCCAACCCCTTTCATTTGATTCAATATGTAAAATCGCTTTTGCAGCGAAGATAAGGGATAATACTCCCTTTTTTCTGCCGGTTCTAGGGGGATATACTTGCTTTCGGCAACACCTGGGATGTATTTTGATAACCCTCGGATGGTGGGACTTTTAAAAATCTCTGTCAACGGAATTTCAATATCCAATTCTCTGTGGATTTTCGCAGCCAGGATAGTTGCTTTTAATGAATGCCCACCCAGGTCAAAAAAATTATCTTCAATGCCAATGGATGTATTATCACCCAATCCCAACACCTCTCTCCATATTTCCACCAGTTTCTTCTCGATTTCATTTCGAGGTGCGATATATTCGCTTTCGGTCCTGGCTTCCGGCTTTGGTAATGCTTTGCGGTCTATTTTTCCATTAGATGTTAGAGGCAGCTTATCTAAAGCAACAAAATGAGAGGGGATCATATACCCGGGAAGCCTGCCAGACAAAAACTCTCTTAATTCCTTAATATCAGGCGCTTTATCGCAGACCGCATAGGCGCACAACCGGTTGTCTCCTGCGTCATCCTTCATAAGTATAACCAGGGCCTTCTTAACCAGCGGATGATTCTTTAGTTGACTTTCAATCTCTCCCAATTCGACCCGGAATCCTCTCAATTTTACCTGGTGATCCATTCTTCCCATGTATTCCATATCACCATTTCCCCTCATTCGCACCACGTCACCGGATCGATAAAGCCTTTCACCAGGTTTATAGGGATTTTCTACAAATTTCCCTGCTGTTAACGCCGGCCTGTTCAGGTAACCCCTGCCTACACCTTCGCCCCCCACGCATACTTCGCCGGAAACACCCACCGGTACCAGCTTCATATACCGGTTCAATACATACGTACTCAATGTGGGAATGGGCCTGCCGATATTGCTTATATTCCCGTCGATCTCTTCACCGGTTATTTCTTTGTACGTTACATGTACGGTGGTCTCTGTAATACCGTACATATTAATAAACCGGGTTTTAGGATACCGGGTTTTCCAATGCTTCAATTTTGCCGGTTTTAAGGATTCACCCCCAAATATCACATATCTCACTGCCAACGATTCTCCCGGGTCTCTTAATACAACATCAGTTAAATGATAAAAGGAAGAAGGAGTTTGATTTAAGACGGTAACGGCTTCACTGCGTAGAATTTCAAAAAAATCCTCCGGGTCCCTGGCCGCCATCCAAGGTATAATGATCAATTTTCCACCATAGAGCAAAGCCCCGTACATCTCCCATACAGAGAAATCAAAACAATAGGAATGAAACATAGTCCATACATCCCCATCGCTAAAATCAAATAAATTCTTGTCATTGAACAGCAGCGGGACCACGTTTCGATGTTCGATCATAACACCTTTGGGTTTACCGGTGGTGCCGGAAGTGTAGATAATGTAGCATAGGTGAGTAGGGTGAGTGGGGTGTTCTTCTCTCAATTCACTCGGCTTAACAATATCAGTTCCCTCACTTACCTTACTCACCTCACTCAACTCACTCACCAAAACCCTGGCATTGCTGTCCTTCAACATGAAATCGATGCGTTCCCGGGGATATTCCGGGTCGATGGGCAAATAGGCACCACCGGCTTTTAATATTCCTAATATCCCAATAATCATCCCAATGGAACGATCCACCATAATACCAACTATGGTTTCGGGCCGCACACCTTTCTCTCTCAATAAATAAGCCAATTGATCGGACTTTCTATTTAATTCCCGGTATGTTATTTGTACTGTTTCCCCGGCTCTCTCTCTTTTGCCAACTGCCCCCTTATCGGCTGGGTGTACCAGTGCCACCCCCTGCCAATTGCCAACTACGGCTACCTTTTCAGGCGTTCTGGCTGCTTGCTCCTCGAATAACCGGTGAATGGTCTTATCCGTAGGGTACCCGGCTGCCGTATCATTTAATTCATAAATTAAATACTCTCTTTCCGCTTCGGATATCACCCGGATTTCAGAAAGCCTTAAATGGCAATCAGTTACTACCTCACGAATAATGTTGATAAAATGCTCTATAAATCGCCGCATCGTATCGTTGTGAAACAGGGAGGTGCGATATTCCAGGAGAATGACAATGTGACGGTCCTCCTCGCTCACATCCAGGGTCAAATCAAATTTCGCTGCCCTGGCTTTATAATAATAAGGGGTTAATAACAACCCCCCAGGACCCTCATTAGGGTCAGAAATCTCCATATGCCGGGAAAAATTTTGCAAGGTCAGGATGGTATCAAATAAAGGGTTACGGTTCAGGTGCCGCTGCGGGGCCACTTTCTCCACCAGCATTTCAAATGGATAATCCTGGTTATCAAAAGCAATAAAGGTATTCCAGGTTACCTCCGGTAAAAACTCTTTAAAGGTTTTATTGAGGTCCACCCTGTTTCGTAATGCCAGGGTATTGACAAACATACCGATAATATTTTCGAATTCCAGGCGGGTCCTGCCGGAGGCAACACTTCCCACCACGATATCCTCCTGGTTCGTGTACGTCGATAATAAAACATAATAGGCGGCCAGGACCACCACATACAACGTGGTATTATTTTGAGAGGCCAATTGATTCATTTTTAAGGTAAGTTCATCACCAATCTCATATTTGATACCGGTTCCGGCAATATCGGCTTCCATTGACCGGGGGTAATCGGTGGGAAAATCCAGCACTGGTATGTTCCCTGCAAATACATTTAACCAATATTGTTCCTGGCGCTTGATCCCTTCGCTCTTCCACTGCTCATTCTGCCAGGTGGTAAAATCAACGTACTGATATGCCATTTCCGGGAGTTCTCCTCCGCGGTAATATGTCATTAAATCATGCATCAATATCCCAATGGAGATTCCATCACAAATAATGTGATGGATATCAAAAAGCAGCAATTGTTCACCGGGTTCCCACCGTATCAAGCGGATGCGCCACAAGGGAACAATATCCAGGTCAAAAGGTTTTACAAAATCATCAAAAACGGAATCGATATCTTTTGGGGAATTTTCTTCAATTTCACTATATTCCAACCGGAACTCCAGGGAACCATAGACGTTCTGAAACACTTCTCCGTCCTTTGCAGCAAAGCAAGTACGCAGGGTCTCATGACGTTGAATCACTTTTTTTACGGCAATTTCCAATCGATGAGGGTCCAGGTTGCCTTTACCGATCCAGGAGAAAGGCATATTGTAAAGAATACTGTCCCCCTGCAATTGGTTGATGAGATACAATCGCTTCTGCGCCGAAGAAGCATCATAAGCCGTATATTTCATTTCTAAATTTCCCTATCCCTTTCCCCTTCATTGGCCAGGGCAGACCGAACCTCATCCTGGGAAAGCCCCTCAATTTCATCCAACAAGCTCTCTATCTCTTTGAGGTCCCCTGCTTTATTTTCTTCCTCCCGGACCAACCGGGCAATGGTGGCAATGGTAGGACTTTCAAAAATGATCCGCAATTCAAGTCTGACATTGTACTTCTCCTGCAAGCGGGATAGAAACAAGGTAGCCAACAGCGAATGCCCGCCGAGATCGAAAAAGTTATCGTTGATACCGATGGGCTTGATCCCCAATATATCCTCCCATATTTCCACGATACTGGCTTCGATCTCGTTGGTGGGAGCTTCATATTCAGTGGGCAGTGCCGGCCGCGGTTGAAAGGTTTTGGCAGCCGCTTCCCGGGATTTTGGCTTTGCTTCTACCTCTACCTTTTCCTCTTCCTTTTCCACTTCTGTTTCCGGCTCCCTTTCCAGGCCCCTTTCAATTTGGGGTGCTGTTTCTTTTACGCCTTCCAACCAATACCTTTTTCTTTCAAAAGGATAAGTGGGCAAAGGAATGCGATGCCGTTTTTCACTTTTATAATAATTCTGCCAATCAATGATTACCCCTGAAAGCCAGAGGTTTCCTAATGTTTTAAGTATTAATGCCTCATCGGAATCACTCTGCTTGATGTGGCGAATGGAAGAAAAAACCATCTCCCCATAGTCATTCCCGTTTTCTTTATGCTGCTTTGCCAATACGCACAGATTGTTGCCGGGTCCCACTTCCAACAGGATGCGGGCGGGGTCTTTCAATATTTCCTTAATACCATCTGAAAAACGGACAGGTTTTCGCAATTGCTCCGCCCAATACCGCGGGTCTCGAACTTCATTTTCCCGGATCCATGTACCGGTCACTCCTGAAATAAAGGGTATTTCCGGTTTATTCAACTGGATTTGACCAACAACAGCTTCAAATTCAGCCATGATGGGTTCCATCATGGGTGAATGAAAGGCATGAGACGTGTGGAGACGCCGGCAAAACAGGTTGCGCTGGAAAAGTTCCTTTTCCAGTTGCTCCACAGCTTCAGTTCTGCCGGAAACCACGCAGTGCTTTGGGCTGTTGACGGCTGATAGAGAAACATCTTTATTGCTTTTCAGCATATCCAGGATATCAGACTCGGCGATTCCCACGGACAACATGGCTCCCCCTTCCATACCCTGCATCAAACGACCTCTTGCGGCCACCACTTGCAGGGCATCCTCAAGGGTCATACACCCGGCAATACAGGCGGCGGTCAATTCACCGATACTGTGACCGATCATCCCTACCGGTCGAATACCCCAATCCATCCACATCCGGGCTGCTGAATATTCAATCATAAACAACACCGGCTGCGTTATCCGGGTCTGCCTGAGCTGCTCTGCATTGGTTTCAATATCCTCTTCCTTTTCCGGGTAAATCACCTGCTGTAAGTCAACACCTACCAGGGGTTCCAGGATCTCCGCACATTTATCGATGTTTTCTTTAAATACCGGTTCGCTTTCATAAAGTCCTTTCCCCATATTCACATACTGGGCCCCCTGACCGGAAAACATAAAAACCACCGGCCTGTTAACGAACTCACACTCCGAACCGAATAACAGCCCGGGTGTTAGGTTCTCCAACGCATATTGGGCGTCTGCAAAGTCCTGGCACAACACTAGCCGGCGCTGGTTAAAATCCCTCCGGCCCACCTGCAAGGTATAGGCCGCATCCGCCAAACGTAAACCAGGATTTCCAGGATTAACGAGATTTTCTTTTAAATAATCCCGGAGGTTTCCGGTCATCTCCTCAAGGGCAGTTGAAGTTTTGGCCGACAACATGAGCAACTGCCATTCCCTTGATTCCCCCGAAGGTTCCGGTTCCGGTGCTTCTTCCAGTATCACATGGGCATTGGTTCCTCCCATTCCCAACGACGTGACACCGGCACGGCGGGGAGTACCATCAGTTATCCATTCCTTGAGTTCTGTGTTCACAAAAAACGGGCTGTTTTCAAAATCAATTTTAGGATTGGGTTTGTCAAAATGCAAAGAAGCGGGAATCTTCCGGTGTTTCAAGGATAAGGCCACCTTGATCAAACCGGCTGCACCCGCGGCATTATCCAGGTGGCCGATATTGGATTTGACCGAACCGATGGCACAGAAATGTTTCTTATCGGTTCGGGCACGGAATGCCTGGTTAAGGGCGGTCATTTCAATGGGGTCTCCCAGGTTAGTACCGGTTCCATGAGTTTCGATGTATTGAATGGTTTCCGGGTCCACTCCTGCCACTGCCTGGGCCTGGGCCACCACCTCTGCCTGCGCATCCACACTGGGGGCACTGTAACTCACTTTATTGGACCCGTCATTGTTAACGGCAAATCCCTTGATCACTGCCCAGATAGTATCACCATCCCAGACGGCATCTTCCAGGCGTTTGAGTGCCACCAATCCCATACCGCTTCCCGGTACAAAGCCTTTGGCCTGGGCATCAAAAGCCCGGCAGTGACCGTCCGGCGCCCAGATACCACCTTCCTGGTACAAATACCCGGACTTGATGGGCGGGCCCGCGGTTATCCCTCCTGCCAGTGCCATATCACATTGATAAGTCAATAAACTCTGGCAAGCCACACAAATCGCCACCAACGACGTGGAAGAAGACGTCTGGATGGTAATACCCGGACCCGTCAGGTTTAAGCGATACGATATCAGGGTGGTCAAACTGTCTTTGTCATTTCCTATAGCTGCTTGCAGCGAGCCTGCGGATATCTCTTTCTTAATGTAAGGGTAAACGTTCAACAGCAAATAATAATCCATACTTTTTCCGGCGTATACCCCGATGGGTCCGTCATACTTACTGGAATCATACCCGGCATGTTCCATGGCTTCCCAGGCACACTCCAGCAGCATCCGGTGCTGGGGGTCCGTGACTTCCGCTTCCCTGGGATTGATTCCAAAAAAAGAGGCATCGAACATATCGACATTGCCAACTTCTCCTTTGGCTTTCACATAGTTCGGGTGTTTGAGAGCCCTCGGATCGACACCTGCTTCTATAAGCTCCTCATCATTGTAAAAGCGAATACTCTCAACTCTATTTACCAGGTTCTCCCAGAATTCATAAATATTGTCAGCCCCGGGAAATCGACCCGCCATCCCGATAATAGCAACTCCATTTAGATCTAAATCTTCTACATTTTCCCCGGTTTCCAGGGGTTCTTCATTCATTCTCATGGTATTATCCTCCTAATTTTTTGGCATAGGTAAATTTTGATAAGTTGGGTTGGTTATTTCATTTCTCTTATGGTGATATTCTATAAATCGTCTTTAACGGTCCTGGCCAGGCGGAAACCGAAACCCGCACCGCTGCAATGCGGCTTTTCACAATTGCGAAAAGAACATTCCATAAGGGACGCCGGGCGGAAAATGCCGCCGCCGCGCGCAACACGCCGTATACCGGTTGACGGCCCTTCGGGGTCCTTCGCCGGCCTATTTCGATAATAATCCCGGTCATACCAATCCCAGCACCACTCCATGACATTGCCGCTCATATCGTAAATGCCCAGTTCATTGGGCTTCAACTGACCCACCGGTTGGGGCAGGAATCCGGTATTCTTTACATACCATCCAACTTCTTCGGCTTTATTGCTTCCGCTGTATTTAAAGTCTTTGGATTCGGCTCCCCCACGACAAGCAAATTCCCACTCGGCCTCCGTGGGCAAACGAAAACCATCGGCTGCAAAATTACACGTCACGGTTTCACCGTCGATCGTATAGCAGGGGGTCAGACCCTGTTCCCGGCTGAGTTTATTGCAATATTCCAGCACATCCCACCATCTGACCCTATCCACCGGGCAAAGCGCCCCCTGGATAAAAGAGGGATTGTATCCCATACTATTGTACCATTCTTCCTGGGTGACCTCGTATTTCCCAATATAAAACGCCCTTACTGTTACAGGACGTACCGGTCCCCTATCGCCCCCATCCTCGCTTCCCATTTTAAAGGGTCCACCTTCCACCAGGACCATATCTCCGGGTAATTTAGCGGAGGCTTTCTTTACCATGCGAAATCCCATATCAAATCGTTTGAAGGAAGCCGACTGACTGAAGCGGGCGGCACTCCTGAGAAAAATTTTGCGGCCGCAGCAGCCCCCCCCACGGTATGAACGCTCCTTAACATCCACAGGGGACGCCGGTCCCCGGGGATTTTCCGAAGGACCCTTACTATAATACCCGGCATCATACCACTCCCAGCACCACTCCCAGACATTACCGCTCATATCGTAAATCCCCAGTTCATTGGGTTTCAACAGCCCCACCGGGTGCGGTTTAAATCCCGAATTCCTTTCATACCAGGCCACTTCATCCACATTGTTACTACCGCTGTACAAATAATTTCGGGACTTCCGCCCTCCCACGGCAGCATATTCCCACTCCGCCTCAGTGGGCAGCCGGTAACCGTCAGCAGCGAAATTACAAATAATTTCATCTCCGCTTCCCGTGTAACAGGGGGTTAATCCTTCCATTTTACTTCGCTTATTGCAATACTTGACCGCATCGTACCAGTCTATATCCGAAACCGGTCGATTGTCTCCTTTGAAAAAAGACGGGTTATTGCCCATCACACGCTGCCACTCTTTCTGGGTAACCTCATATTTTCCCATATGAAAACCACCCAATGTCACCCTATGAACAGGGGTTTCCTCAGCAAGCCCCCCACCCCCAGTGCTGCCCATCCGGAATGTACCGCCTTTGACCAAAACCATATCCGGGGAGGCCGTCTTAAAACAAAATCCAATATTTATATTTACATTCAACATAAAAAAGAATAATAGAATACATCCACTTCTTACCAGCATTTTTGTTCCTCCATCTTATAGATAAATTATCTTATTTTTCTAAACGTAGTAACCGCAGTTTTATCACTTCTCAGTGCTGCATTGCCATTTCTCTCTTCATATTTCCTCCGTATTTTTATGATTTACTTATTTATTTATCATTTTAGCAAACAATTTCGCAAACTCTACCACTCCGGGCATTCTTAATAACGAAAAATGATCGCCAGGGAT
>JABAOF010027867.1_pt1 | contig 18635 bp, 22 predicted proteins | sample 7062171 | NCBI WGS metagenome assembly JABAOF01 (sample SAMN14538628, study PRJNA623070) | marine sediment metagenome | biome: marine biome [ENVO:00000428]; feature: marine pelagic biome [ENVO:01000023]; material: deep marine sediment [ENVO:00002113] | place: India: Gulf of Khambhat ...
CCCTCAGCTTGGAAGGCTGATGCTCTACCAGTCTGAGCTACGCCCGCGCAGCGGTCGCGCTCGACGGTGCGCCGGCCCGACCTGGTACGCCCAACGCCAGTGGTGGGGGAAGGATTCGAACCTTCGTAGGCGTTCGCCGGCAGATTTACAGTCTGCTCCCTTTGACCGCTCGGGCACCCCACCTTTGCCCGCGTGGCGCCTCTACCAACTGACTGCTCGCGGGAAGAACGCGCGCAGTCACAAGCACAGGGACGCCGGCTGCGTCCCTGGCTACATACTGGAGCTGACGAAGGGACTCGAACCCTTAACCTGCTGATTACAAATCAGCCGCTCTGCCAATTGAGCTACGTCAGCCGGTGCCGAATTTTCGCGAGTCTAGTAGGATAACGGGGCCCTCGCAGCCAGTCAACTCCTTGATATACCGACCACTTGGGCCTCGGCGGGCCTAGCCCCCCCGCCTCCGCCACCGCGGCCCCTGGGGGGTGTCCTCGACCTCGATCCCGCGCGCCGCCAGCTCATCCCTGATGGCGTCGGCCGCGGCAAAATCGCGGGCCCGGCGGGCAGCCTGCCGGGCGGCGAGCCGCTCCTCCACCCAGGCCCCCAGCTCTGCATCCGCACCCTCGGCGCCGGGGAGCAGGTCCAGCACGCCCAGGATCCGATCCAGCACAACCAGGGCCGCCCGGGCCTCTCCGGCCTTCCAGCGCCCGGCGTCGAGCTCCCGGTTGGCAGCCCGCACGAACGTGAAGACTGCCCCCACCGCCTTGGGGGCGTTCAGATCGTCGTCCATGGCCTCCCGGAAGCTCCGCTCCAGCCCCCCCGCCGCGGGGGGCGCAGCGGCTGGCGCCGTCTCCCCTGCCGCGTCTGTGAGCCGCGCGTGGAGGTCGGCCAGGCGCCGCACGCCCTCCGTGGCGCCCTCCAGGGCTTCGTCGCTGAAGTTGAGCTGCTGGCGGTAGTGGGTGGAGAAGATGAGCATGCGCACGGCAGCCGCGCCGTGGCCCTCCTCCTGGAGGTCGCGCGCAGTGAGCTGGTTACCGTAGCGCTTCGACATCTTGGTGCCGCGGATGAACAGGAACTCCCCGTGCATCCAGTACCGCACGAACGGCTGCCCGGTGGCCCCCTCGGACTGGGCGATCTCGTTCTCGTGGTGGGGGAAGATCAGGTCCACGCCGCCGGCGTGGATATCCAGCGTCTCCACTCCGAAGCGCTGGCGCACCTCGGTCAGGGACATCGCCGAGCACTCCAGGTGCCAACCCGGACGCCCTCTGCCGAAGGGGGCGTCCCACACTGCCCCTACCGCCTCGTCCTCCGGCGCCGCCGCCTTCCACAGCGCGAAGTCGCGCACGTCTTCCTTGGAGTACTCGTCGCTCGCCACTCGGGCCCCGGCCTTGAGCTCGCGCCGCTCGATCTGGGACAGCCTTCCGTAGGGCGCGAACTCACCCACCGCGTAGTACACCGAGCCATCCTCCCCCTGGTAGGCGAGCCCTCGCTCCAACAGGCGCTGCACCAGTTGCACCATCGGAGCGATGTACTCGGTGGCCCGCGGATACACGTCGGCCGGCTTGATCCGGAGGTAGTCCCGGTCCTCGAAGAACGCGCGGGTGAAGGGCTCCGTGTGCTCACGCAGCGGGACCCCGGATGCGGCTGCCGCCTTAATGGTCCGGTCGTCCACGTCCGTCAGGTTCATGATGCGGAACACCTCGTACCCGAGGTACTCCAGGTAGCGGCTCAGCAGGTCCCCGAAGACGAACGTGCGGAAGTTCCCGATGTGGGCGTAGTTGTACACCGTGGGCCCGCACATGTACATGGTCACCCGAGGTGGCTCGAGTGGCTCGAAGGGCTCGATCCGGCGCGTGAGGGTGTTGTAGATCCGCAGCGGCATCGGGGTGCGCTCAGCGTGTACCGCGGTCCCTAACTGTGGAAACCGCAAGGAGTTTGGCCGACGTAAGCTAGGGGCGGCCGCCGCGGGCCGTCAACGACCCTTCTGGGCGACCGGGCGTCGCGTGGGCGAGGCGGCTCAGCCCCGACCGAGAATGGCCGCAACCACAACGGGGCCGAGGATCCAGGTGATCACCCCCGCCCCCAGCACACACACCGCCGGCAACGCCAGGTGCCATGCGGAGAACCTTCCCCCGTCTAGCTCTCGAAGTCCGACGGTCCAGAGCGCCACCGCCCAGAGCACGAGCAAGTTGGCCCGCGGCTCGAGCAACTCCAGCCACGCCGGCGCCGGGTGAGCCGAGCGCCACAGCAGCAGCGGCCCGGAGCGGAACCGGTGCGGCGCCAACAGCGCGTCGCCCGCCCTCATTTGCTCCGCGAGGGGGAGGAGATAGGTCATCGCAAGCTCGCCGAGGCGGGCCACCAGAAGGACCGCCAGACCGAGGGTGGCGACCTGCACGATCGCCTTGCGCCGATCTCTAGCGAGCATGAGGACCGGCTCCGCCGCCGCGACGAGGAGCACCGCAGCGACGAGCAGAGTAGGCGAGGGGACTAGCCGGTCTGCCACGATCAGGCGCAACAGCCCGGAACGCAGCGCCTCCCGCTGCAGGTCGACGAGGGGATCCCCCGTGATGGCGAGCGCCCGGCTGAGCATCGTTATCTGGCGCGGGATGGTGGCGAGACCCAGAGCGACCACGGCGCCAGCCAGGGCCGCCAAAGTCCGGAGCGGCCGGGGGGCCAGTGCCCCGCGGCGCATCGCCTCGGGCGGATTGATCAGGGCCTGGAGCAGTCGACTCACCGCACCGCCCCGCGCTTGACCTCCGCCTGGACCAGGAGGTCCTCCAGCGCCTGGTACCGCACCCGGGAGCCCGCCACCGGGAGGCGTTCCTCCCTTGCGGCGGCGAGCACCTCCTCGACGGTGAGCCCACCGATGAGGGGGATCGCTACGCCCTGCCCGGTGCGCACCCCGCCGGGGTAGCGCAGCAGGAGCCGCTCAGCCTGGGCCAGCGCCGATCCGGTGAGGGTCAGCTCGGCCACCCGCTCACGCACCAGCGCTGCTGTGAAGGCGTCAGCGATGACTCGCCCCTCCCACAGCACCACGACCCGCGTCGCCAACCGCTCCACGGCGGCCAGATCGTGCGACGCGATCAGCACGGCGCTGCCGTGGCGTGCGAGCTGCGCGATCTGCTCGCGCAATCGCCGCTGCACCAGCGGGTCGACACCCGCCAGGACCTCATCCAACACCAGCACACCCTCCTGGAGTACGGCCGCCGCGGCCAGCGCGAGTCGCTGTGCCATGCCGCGTGAGTAGCCGGCTATGCGTCGGTCCACGAAGCCACCGAGCTCGGCGAACTCCACAGCCCAGCTCACGCGGCGGACGCGCCCCTGTGGGGAGTCGCTCCGCTGGCTCGCGAGGTAGGCGAGCCACTCCGCTCCGGTGAGCTCCGGTGGCACCACGGGCGGATCCGGCGCGAACCCCACCGCGCGCCGGGCGGGGCGCGTACCGGCCCGGTGCTGTCCCACCACCACATCGCCCGACGTGGGAACCAGCTCCCCGGCGATGAGGCTCAAGAGCGTGGTCTTGCCAGCGCCGTTGGGCCCCACGACGCCCACGATCTCCCCGCACCCGGCGCTGAACGAGCAGTCCGCGAGCGCGGTCCGGCTCCGTCGCCCGGAGCCGTATACCTTGGTCACCGCGCGGCAGGCCACGAGCATCACGCGCCGGCCCCGCTACGCCGCTCCCCGAGGGGGGCGCGCGCCCCCGCCCACGCCGCGAGGCACACGCCGGCTACGACCCAGGCCCCGAGAACGACCAGGTCGTGCACCGGACCGTAGCCGAGCCAGCGCGCGGCACGCCAACTCAATGGCAGGACATTCCACGCGATGACCACCAGCCGCTGCGCGTACGGCCAGGCGGCGAACAGCTCGTGCATCTCCGACGGACGCAGACCACCGAGCAGCGCCCCGATGAGCCCCAGCATTCCGGCCGCCGATGCGCCGAGTGCCGGCGCCAGAGCAAGCGTGACCGCGCCGAGCGCGGCCGCCTGCAGGAGCGCGGCGACGGCCAGCGGCACGAAGGGCACTTCCCCTCCGCCCGACGCGGTGAGCGCGGCCGCCCCAACGGCGAGGATCGGGGCGAGCAGCAGCAGGACACCCGCGAGTCGCCCCGTGGGTGCGAGCCACCACGAGCCCGCGGCCCGGCGGGCGGCGGCGAGAGCCGCCCCCGGCGCCATCAGCCGGGACCCCGCCACGGCCGCGAGACAGCCGCCCACCACGAAGAGCGCGTGCGCTGAGGTCCCGTCCGCGTCATTGACCGTCGCGAGCAGCAGGACCAGCAGGGTGAGGATTCCCACCAGGCGCACGGTGCGGTGCCGCAGCACCAGCAGCACGCCGAGCACCACCTCACCCTTCACCACAAGGGGGGCCACCGGCGCGACGAGCGGCGGGCGGGGAGCCGAAGGCTCCCCGCCACCGCCCAACCGGCCTGGTTCGAATGTTGGATCGGTCTCTGCCACGGCCACAGCTAGAACCAGCTGCAGATCGCCGCGCGGATCATGTAGCAGTAGCCCCGCGCGGCGGTCAGGTACACGTCGTTCGCTGGAAAGTCATCGTCGCATTCCGCAATCGCCTCACTCAGGCACCCCGCAGTGGACGACGCATCGGCAGGTCTCGGGTTCGGCACCATGCCCAGCGTTCCGGCCAGCAATCCTGCGATGATCAGTCGTTTCATGGTTCCTCCTCCACGCGCACGCGTGGGACGGGAGGCCGGTTGGGTTGCGAGGAGGACCATAGTTCCGAAGGGGACCCGCGCCGGTATCGTTCCGTTGCGCCGGCTGACCGATGTTTGCCGGGGTGGCGACACGCACGGCGGCGACCAACGCAAATGGGGCGACGGACGCTCCCCGTCGCCCCGTGCCCGAGGCGCGCACTGCCCCCAGGGCGCTACCCGTCAGGCGTGACGTCGCCCACCGTGATCACCCTCCGTTCACCCGTGGTCTGCACCAGCACGGCGGAGGGCGCCCGGTAGATGTCCTGCTCCCCGTAGATCTCGCCGAACAGAATGTGCCGGGTCACCACCATGATCGTCGCCAGTGTCGGCACGGCCACAATCAGGCCCAGCACGCCCATCAAGTAGGCCATGACCAGCACGCTCAGGATGGTCAGCACCGGAGGGAGACTCACCCGCTCCTCGAAAATGAGTGGTGCCACGACGTTGGCCTCGACCACGTGCACACCGATCCCGAGACCTAGTACCGCGAGCGCATGGGGCCAGCTGCTGATCGTCAGCACGAGCAGCGCCGGCAGCACGGTGGAGGTGATCGTACCGAAGAACGGCACGATCGCAACCACCCCGGTGAACACACCGAACGCCAGGGCATATGGCACCCGCAGCAGCCACAGCCCGATGGCGGTGAGCACCCCCAGCACCAGCATGGCGAAGAGTTGCGCCCAGATCCACGTGCGGATGGTCTCGCCCAGGTCGGTCACAGTCGTGCGGGCGACGTGCCGGTGCTGGGGCGGCACGAGGGAAATCATCCCCTCGCGGTACCCTCCGGGGTTCCGCGCCAGGTAGATCGCCATGGCCAGTACGCTCACCAGCTCCACAGCGAGCTTCCCGCCCGCCGTGAGGTACGGCAGCAGGGAGCCGCGCACGAAGTTGGTGGCATCGTCGATCAGGGTCTGCACTGCTCCGCCACCCTCGGCTCCGAGCACCGTGCCCTCGAGCACCGGGTAGCGTTCCGCCCACCGCGCCATGATCTCGTCGAGGTCCTGCGCGTAGCGGGGGAGCGCGCTCACCAGGTCCTGAACCTGCTGCACCACCGGCGGCAGGATAAGCCAGCCGATGCCGACTGCCGCAGCCAGCGTCAACACGATGGCGAGCGTGAGGGCCAGGGCCCGCCGCAGATGGAACTTGCGAACCAAAAAGTCGGTGACCGCGGAAAGGTAGACACCGAGGATCGCCGCGATGAACAGCAGAACGACGACCTCGGAAACGCGCCCGAGGAAGAGCAAAAGAAGCGCGGCGACGAACAGAACTACGAGCGTCGCCGCGAGTCCACGCCAGCCCTCCATGGCCATCAGCCCTCTTTGCTCAGGTCGTCATCCTCTACCAGCTCGGCGTCGGAGACCGCGTCACCGCCGCCGGGGAGCTGAGGTCGCTCCTCCGCCTCGCCAGGGGGCAAGACCCCCATCTTGCGCTTGAGCTCCAACAGCTGGCTGTCGGCGCTGCCGTGGTACTCGAGCGCCTCGAACTGCTGCTGCAGCGTGTCGCCCTCCAGCTCGCCCGCGAGCTCCGTTGCCGCCAGCGCCTGGCGCTCCATGTCGTCAATCTTCTCCTCCATCCGTCTGAAGCTCTCGAACGCGCTCCGGTCGGACATAGCGGACATGGTCTCCTGAATCCGCCCCTGCGCTTCGACGCGACGCTGGCGCGCCACCAGGAGGTTCTTCTTGCGCTTGGCGTCTTCGATCTTGTCGTTGAGCTCCCTGAGCGACGCCTTGAGAGTCTCCACGTCGGCCTTGTGGCGCACCCACGTATCGTGCAGATGCTGCGCGGACTGCAGGTGCTCGTTGTGACGCAGCAGGGCCTGCTTGGCCAGGTCGTCGCGTCCCTCCTGGACCGCCAGCATCGCTCGCCGCTCCCAGTCCTCGGACGCCTTCTTCTCCTTCTCGACCTGCGCCTGGAGCTTCTTCTCGTCCGCGATCGCGGCCGCCACCTCCTGCTTAGTCTTCGCGAGCTGCCCCCGCATCTCCACGAGCAGCTGGTCCAACACCTTCTCGGGATCCTCGGCCCGCCCGATCAAGGCGTTGATGTTGGCTTTGATGACTGTCGCCAGACGTTGGAAAATGCCCATGTCGAAATCACCCCTCCCGATACGGCGTCGATGGGAGCCGACGCGATCCGCGCGCGATCACGGTGTGGGAAGTTAAAGATCTATGATTCGCGCGCCGACCGCCACTTGGCCTTCGCCGCGCGACCAGCCATGGCCGCTGCCGTTCCGGCCCCGCTTCATGTACGCCCGGGCGCCGCAGAATGTTTCAATTCTGAACACAGCCACCGCCTGCCTGCGGCATACTCCCCGGCTACTGCCCGATCTCCTCCCCTTGCGGAAGCTGCGGCGCCTCCCGTCCCTTGATCAAGAGTCGCTCGGCAAAGTCGAGCCGCTCCTGGACCTCGGACAGCTCCTGCCGGAGCGACTCGATCTCGTCCAGCAGGGCCATCTGGGACTCCTGGATCTGGCGGGCCACGCCGTCCGGCATGCTGCGACTCGCGGCCCGGATCCGGTCCGCGATGGCCCGCCCCACGGGGGAGATGGCGAGGAGGAAGAGGGATCCGCCCCCGAAAAGGAGAGTGACCGCCAGGATGTCGAGAAGCGTTTCCATCTATATCAGTGCCCCCCCGGGAGCCGCTCCTGCCTATGGTGGGTGAGCACTCGCTCGGTGAAGTCGAGTCGCTCCTCGACATCGGTCAGTCGATGCTCGACCTGCTCGATGGCGTCCAATCTCGCCCGCAGCTCTTCGACCTCCGCCCGCAACCCGTCATCGCCTGCGGCGAGCCGGCCGGGACCCTTGCGCTCGATCCGGGACACGACCGCCTTCACGAGCGGATATCCCAGAACGCAGGCGGTGACTGCGCTCATGATCACGACGAGGTCATAATCCATCGCCTGGGCCCCCCGGTGCCAGCTGATCGCGGTCGCGCCGCTGGGTCAAGACCCGCTCGGCGAAATCGAGCCGCTCCTCGAGCTCCTCCAGGCGGCCCGCGACCTCCTCGAGTGCCCCAACCCGATCCTCCAGCCGGTCCATCTTCGCCCGCACCTCTTCCGCTTCCGGCAAGGCGCGACGGTGGTAGTGCCGGTCCACCCAATGGCGCACCGTGCGCCCCAGGGTCACCATCATCACCACTCCCGTGGCCATCCCGGCGAGCGGGATCAGGAGGTTGTTGGCCAACCAGGGATCCATGCTCTAGGCCCCCGGTGGAAGCTCGCCTCGCTCCCGCTGTTGCGTGAGGACTCGCTCCGCGAAGTCCACCCGCTCTTCCAGGTCCTGAAGCCGGTCGCTCGCCTCCTCCAGGGCCTCGACGCGCGACCTCAGGTTCTCGACGTCGGTCGAGCCTGCGGCCCCGCCGTGCAACGCGAGCTCGCGCTCGTGCTTGCGCTCGATCCAGTTGTTCACGGTGCGGTACACGCCGTACAGGACCCCCGCCCCCATCCCCATGCCGAGGAGCGGGAGAACGATGGTTTCAAACCACATCCACTCGGGCATGCGCTACTTCCCTTCCGGGAGCCTCTCAGGCTGCTTCTGCTGCGATAGCACCCGCTCGGCGAAGTCGAGCCGTTCCTCGACGTCCTGCAGGCGGTAGGCCAGGTCCTCCACCACCTCCAGCTGGGCCTTGAGGCGGTCCAGCTCGGCGGGCTGCAGCCCGCCCTGGAGCTGCGCCATGGAGCGCTCGTGCTTCCGCTCGATCCAGTGGTTGATGGTCTTGTACCCGCCCACCAGCACCACCCCGCCAACCACCATCCCGATCAGCGGCTCGAGGATGAAGTACCATTCGGGCGGCATGACTAGCTCCCGTCTCCCAGCTTCCCCGGCTCCTTGTGCTGGGCCAGCACCCGCTCGGTGAAGTCGAGGCGCTCCTCCAGCTCGGTCACCCGCCAGCGCAGCTCCTCCACCTCACCGCGCAGCGCATCGGCTTCTGCGGAGTGCTCCAGCTCGCTGGGCCGCCCCGCAATGCGCTCGCCGATCGCCTTGCCCAGCGGGCCGCGGAAGATGGCGACCGCGCCGATCGTCAGGAACAGCGAAATGGGCACCAGAAACGGCGCAATCTCGTGCATGCGCTACTCACCCTCCTCCAGGCGCTGGGGCCCCCGCTGACTGGTCAGAACCCGCTCGGTGAAGTCGAGGCGCTCGTGCAGCTCCGACACTTCGGCGGCGAGTTGCGTGATGGCGTTGCGCAACTCGTGAACCTCGGCCGAATCGAGGCTCTGCCGCTGCTGGCTCCACTTCTTGATCGCCGCCCGGGCTAACATGCCGAGGACGGTGACGCCTCCCACCGACGTCGTGAGGATGGCGATCGCCACCGCGAGTTCAACGGGGTCCATCGGCTCTCCTGCTCGATCCGACCCACCGTACGGGCCACTGTTTCAAAAAGTGTCACTGGCACCGCCAATGTAAATAGCACCGGTGGCGCCATTCCGGCCTCAATCATACACGAGCGGCTCGAGGAACCGCCCCGTGTGGGAGCCGCTCACTCGCACCACCGTCTCGGGCGGCCCCTCGGCCACCACGGCGCCGCCAGCGTCGCCCCCCTCAGGCCCCAGGTCGATCACCCAGTCGGCGGTCTTTACGACCTCCGGGTTATGCTCGATCACGATCACCGTGTTGCCCTTGTCCACCAGGCGGTGCAGCACCTCGAGCAGCAGCCGCACGTCCTCGAAGTGCAACCCCGTGGTGGGCTCATCCAGGATATACAAGGTCCGGCCGGTGTCCCGCTTGCTGAGCTCCGTGGCGAGCTTGACCCGTTGCGCCTCACCGCCCGACAGGGTCGTCGCGCTCTGGCCCAGGTGGATGTAGCCGAGCCCTACGTCGTTCAGCAGCTCGAGACGGTTCTTGATGCGCGGCTGCTGCTCGAAGAACTCCAGCGCGTCCGCCACCGTCATGTCCAGCACGTCGGCGATCGACTTGCCCCGGTAGCGCACCTCGAGGGTCTCCCGGTTGTAGCGCCTGCCCTTGCAGACCTCGCACGGCACGTAGACGTCGGGCAGGAAGTGCATCTCGATCTTCACCAGCCCGTCCCCCCGGCAGGATTCGCAGCGGCCGCCCTTCACGTTGAACGAGAACCGCCCGGGTCCATAGCCCCGGAGCTTCGACTCGGGAAGCTGGGCGTAGAGCTCCCGGATCGGGGTGAAGAGACCCGTGTAGGTGGCAGGATTCGAGCGCGGCGTCCGCCCGATGGGGCTCTGGTCGATGTCCAACACCTTGTCTATGTGCTCCACTCCTTCGATGCCGTCGTGCACGCCCGGCACCAGCTTGGCGCGGTAGAAGTGCCGCGCCAGGGCGTGATACAGGATGTCGGTGACCAGCGTGGACTTCCCCGAGCCCGACACCCCGGTCACCGACACGAACAGCCCCAGCGGGAACGCCACGTCGACGCGCTTGAGATTGTGCTGCCGCGCGCCCAGCACCCGTATGGCCCTGCCCGACTTGGGTTGGCGGCGGCTCGACGGAACCGGAATGCGGAGCTCTCCCCGGAGGTAGCGCCCCGTGAGGGAGCCCTCGTGCCGCAGCACGTCTTCCAGCACACCCTCGGCGACCACCTCTCCTCCGTCGCGCCCGGCCCGCGGACCCAGGTCGATCACGTGGTCCGCGGCCCGGATCGTGTCGGCGTCGTGCTCCACCACCAGCACCGTGTTTCCTAGATCCCGCAAGCCATGGAGCGTGCGGAGCAGCCGGGCGTTGTCGCGCGGATGCAGCCCCACGGAGGGCTCATCCAGCACGTACAGGACGCCCACCAACCTGCTGCCGATCTGGGTGGCGAGGCGGATGCGCTGGGCTTCCCCCCCAGAGAGGGACGAGGCGGAGCGGCCCAGGGTGAGGTAGGCGAGCCCCACGTCTGCCAGGAACCGGAGGCGCCCGGTCACCTCCTTGAGAATGGGGCTGGCAATCTCCGGATCGATCGTCCCGCCCCTCCCGGCGCCGCCCACCGGAAGCTCGCTGAAGAACTCCAGCGCCCTATCGACCGGCAGATCCACTACTTCGCCGATCCCCTTCCCGTCCAGCAGTACGCTCAGGCTCTCCGGCTTGAGCCGGTGCCCGCCGCAGGTCTCGCAGGCCACGTCCACCATGTAGTCCCCGAGCTGTACCCGCACCGCGTCGGAGCTAGTCTGGTGATAGCGGCGCTCTACATTGGCCAGGATCCCTTCCCACTCCACCTCGTACCCCCGCCCGCCACCGCGCGCCGTACCGAAGCGGAAGGTGCGGTCCGGGACGCCGTGGAGCAGCTCCCGTCGCACTCGTTTGGGGAGCGCACCCCAGGGGGCCGACAGGTCGAACTCCAGCTCCTGCGCCAACGTCGGGAGCACTACGTTCTTCAGGTAGCCCCGGGGCTCGCCCCAGGGGAGGACCACGCCCTCGAGGATTGAGATGCGGTGGTCGCCCAGCACCAGATCGGCACTCACCACGCGGCGCACGCCGAGTCCTCCGCAGTCGGAGCACGCCCCGTAGGGCGAGTTGAACGAGAACTGCCGCGGCTCGAGCTCAGCCAGCGAGTAGCCGCACTGGGGGCACGCGAACCGCTCCGAGAACAGCGTGCTCTCGGGCTCCTTGCGGTGGCGCACGATCTCGACCAGGCCCTCGGCGGCGCGCAGCGCGGTTTCGATGGAGTCGTGCAGCCGGCCCCGGTCCGACTCGCGCACCACCAGACGGTCCACCACCAGCCCGATGTCGTGGTTGACCCGGCGGTTCAGCTTCGGTGGGGAGCTGAGGTCGTACACCTCGCCGTCCACCCGCACCCGCACGAAGCCCTGGCGCCGGGCGCTCTCGAACAGGTCCCTGAACTCTCCCTTGCGGCCCCGCACCAGGGGCGCGATCACCTCGAGCTTGGTCCCCTCGCGCCAGGTGAGCACGATATCCGCGATTTGCGATGCGGTCTGACGGCTGATGGGAGAGCCGTCGTCGGGGCAATGGGGCGTCCCCACCCGGGCCCAGAGGAGCCTCAGGTAGTCGTAGATCTCGGTGACCGTACCCACGGTGGAGCGCGGGTTGTGACCCGGGGCTTTCTGCTCGATGGAAATGGCCGGGGACAGGCCCTCGATGGAATCCACGTCGGGCTTCTCCATCTGGCCCAGGAACTGGCGGGCGTAGGCGGAGAGCGACTCGACATAGCGGCGCTGCCCTTCGGCGTAGATGGTGTCGAAGGCGAGGGAGGACTTACCCGACCCCGAGAGCCCAGTGATCACCGTGAGCCGGTTCCGAGGGATCTCGACGTCGATGTTCTTGAGGTTGTGGACCCGCGCACCGCGGACGACGAGGTTCTCGCTCGGCATAGCCTTTCAACGTAGCCGAGCCCCGCGCCGGCGGTCAATCGCAGAAGTGTGACGCAAATCGCTTGCGGCCCCCACCGGCTGGCCCTAGTTTGACCCTCCCCTACTCACTGCAAGGTCCGATGACCGCAGGCGCCGCTATCGTGGTGCTGACCACGCTACCCAACACCGACGAGGCGAAGGCGTTCGTGCGGCGGCTGGTGGAGCAGCGGGTGGTGGCGTGCGGGACGGTGCTGGGGGGCGCGACTTCGGTGTATCGCTGGCAGGGGGCCATCGAGGAGGCAGAGGAGGCACAAGTCGTCCTCAAGACCCGCCGGGACCGGTGGGAGGCCCTCCAGGCAGCCGTCCTGGCGGCGCACCCCTACGACGTGCCGGAGCTACTGGCGCTGCCTGTCGAAACTGGCCTGGGCGCCTATCTTGCATGGGTGGCAGCGGAGGCCACGGCCGACGGGGAGGAGCAGGCATGACTCGGGCGCAACGTCGTCGCCGGATGCGCCGGCGCATGGCAGCGGAACTGGGAGCGCGAACACAGCGCCTACAGACAGGCATGACCTACGACCCCCCCGAGGAACCCGTCCAGGAGCCTGAGCCCGAGGCCGAAGCGTCGGCTTCGCTCCCGTTTGAACTCGCCGAGGAGATGCCGACACCGATGACCAGTGAAGGTGAGGACGGCCCGGTGACGGAGAACCCGCAGGAGGCCGCATCCCCGGTCGTCGAGCCGGCCCGGGCGGAGCCCTCACCGGAGGACGGTCTCTACGCCGCAGCCCGCGCGGCGTCGGACGGGGGAGATGTGGAGCGCGCAGTGGCGCTCTACCGGGAACTGCTCCAGCAACATCCGCAGGACGTCCGGGCCCGCAACAACCTGGCTCTCCTGCTCGACCAGATGGGCGACCATGAGTCCGCGCTCGACGAGCTCGAGGGATGCCTCACCTATGAGCCCGAGAACCCCCACGTGCTGGTCAATCGGGGTGCCGTGCTGGGCGCCGTAGGCCGGTTCACCGAGGCTGAGGAGGATCTCCGCAAGGTGCTGCGCCTCGACCCCAGCAACTCGGAGGCCCACTTCAACCTCGGCGTCGTGATCTCCCGCAAGGGTTTGTGGCGCGATGCCATTCCCTACCTGCGGCGCGCGGTGGAGCTCGACTCGAGTCGTGCGGTCGCGTTCTACTACCTGGGCGAGGCACTGAACCACGTAGACGACCTGGACGGGGCACTCCACTCCTACCAGCGGGCCGTCGAGCTGCGGCCCAACAACCCCAAGGCGCTCTACGGTCTCGGCATCGTGCTGGACCGGCTGAATCGCCCCGACGAGGCGGCGCAGATGTACCGCCGCTCGCGCGAGCTCTCCCCACAGTGATTCACGTCGTGGTGGACGACCTCGCGTTCGTGCCGGCGGACGCGGTCGTTCGCCCCGCGACCTCCACTCTCGAGCCTGCCAGCCCGGTCGTGCGTCACCTGGAACAGGCGGGGGGTGCCACGTTCCTGGAGCAGCTGCGGGTCCACAAGGAGCTGGACGTGGGCGCCGCGGTGGTCACGGCCGGCGGGGAGCTGGAGACGGAATTCGTGATCCACGCCGTAGTCCGGAGCGAGCAGGAGGACGTAAGTTCGGCCGGCGTGCGCCGCACGATGCGTAGCGTGTTACAGCGGGCGGCGGACTGGGGGCTCGCCCGGATCTCGCTGCCGGTCCTGGGCACGGGCCCCGGCAATCTCAGCCTGGAGGATGCAGCGGGGATCATGATTGACGTCCTGGCCACCGAGCTGAGGGCCGCCACCTATCCCACGGACGTGTGTATAGTGGTGGAGTCCGACGAGGATCGGGAGATCGTGGAGGCCTGTCTCCGGAGTCGTATTCTCAAGTGAACCGGCGGTCGTTGGCCGTCGCCATCCTAGCGGTGTGGCTCGTAGCGCTGGCATGGATGGTGCGGCGCGAGTACTTCCGTCCACGGGCCGATATCCTGGCCGACGCGGCCCTCAGCGTGCCCCCGGGCGCCGCTTACTACCGGCTGGACCTCGGTGGGCAGCAGGTCGGCTTCGCCTCGAGCCTGGTGGACACGCTGGCCGACACCCTCAGCGTGCAGGATCTCATGCTCCTGGAGATCCCGGCGCTGGGGACGGTCCAGCGCGTCGAGGCGCGCACCGAGGCCAAGCTCACCCGCGCGCTGCGCCTGCGCACCTTCGTGGCGACGGTCAGGGGAGCCGACGTGGGATTCGGCGTGCGCGGCGAGGTCTCGGGAGACTCGCTGCTGACCGTGGACATCGAGAGCGCCGACACCCGGCAGCGCGAGGAGATCCCGCTCGAGGAGCCGATCGTCCTGCCTGGCCTCATGCCCCTCAGCCTCGTCTTCGGTGGCGACCTCGAGGTCGGCAAGACCTACGCCATCCGATTATTCGATCCGCTGCAGCTGGGGCAGCGCGACGTAGACATCACGGTGACCGCCGAGTCGACGCTGTTCGTTCCCGACTCGGCGCGCTTCGAGCCAGAGACGGAGATCTGGGTGGCCGCCCGCTGGGACACCCTCCGCGCGTGGCGGGTGCGGCAGGAGACGCGGGGGATAGAGCTCGAGGCCTGGATCGACGAGATGGGACAGATCGTGCAGGCCACGACGCCGGTCGGGTTCACCATGGAGCGAACGGCGTTCGAGATCGCGTTCGAGAACTTCCGCCGGCGCGAGGACGTGCGGCTGACGAGCGACCTGGGGAGTGATCTCATACGTCNNCGCCTCCGACGTGCGCCTGTCGCGCGAGGCATTGGGCGAGCTGAGGATACGCCTGGGCGGGGTGGACCTCGAGGGGTTCGAGTTGAGCGGCGGCCGACAGGAGCTGCGCGGCGATATGCTGATCGTGCGGCGCGAGGCAGACTCGCTGCTCGCCGCGGACTACCAAATCCCCGCCAGCGCTCCCGAGGGCGACCGATACCTCAAAGCGGAGCCCCTGATCCAGAGCGACGACCCCCGCATCGAGGCGCAGGCACGGCAGATCGTCGGGCGGACGCGGAACCCGCGGCGCGCGGCGCAGCGGCTGGTCGATTGGGTGTACGGCGAGATCGACAAGCGGGTCACGGTGAGCGTGCCGAGCGCCCTCGAAGTGCTGGAGACACGGCGCGGCGACTGCAACGAGCACACCGTCCTGTACGTCGCCCTGGCCCGGGCCGTTGGCATCCCGGCGCGGACCGCGGCCGGCCTCGTCTACGTGGACGGCGCGTTCTACTACCACGCGTGGCCCGAGATCTACCTCAACGGCTGGGTGGCGGTGGACCCCACGTTCGGGCAGTTCCCCGCGGACGCCGCCCACCTGCGCTTCACGATCGGCGGACTCGCTCAGCAGGCGGAGCTCATCCGGCTGATCGGCCAGCTCACCCTCGACGTGGTGGGGACGGAATGATCCGGCTGGAGAGGCTCACCAAGGTCTACGGCAAGTTCTGCGCGGTCGACGCCATCAACCTGCACGTGCCCAGGGGGCAGCTCTTCGGCTTCCTAGGACCCAACGGAGCCGGCAAGACCACCACTCTGCGCATGATCGCGGGGATCCTGCGCCCCACCTACGGGCGCATCTGGCTCGGTGGAGACGACCTCATCGACGATCCCATGGCCGCCAAGGCGCGGCTCGGCTTCATCCCCGATCGCCCGTTCGTGTATGAGAAGCTCACGGGCGCGGAGTTTCTCCGCTTCGTGGCCGGCCTGTACGGCCATGACGGGAGCGCGGTGGAGCGTCGCATCGACGAGCTGTTCGAGCTGTTCGAGCTGTCGGTGTGGAAGAACGAGCTGGTCGAGTCATACAGCCACGGGATGCGGCAGAAGCTCATCATCTCGAGCGCACTGATCCACCGGCCAGAGTGCATCGTGGTGGACGAGCCGATGGTAGGACTCGACCCCAAGGGCGCGCGGCTGCTCAAGGATATCTTCCGCGCTTTCGTCGAGAAGGGCGGCACCGTGCTCATGAGCACGCACACGCTCGAAGTAGCGCAGGCCATGTGCGACCGCATCGCCATCATTCAAGAGGGGCGGATCGTGGCGCGGGGGACGATCGACGAGCTGCGCGAGCAGACCGCGGCCGGCGACGCCTCACTCGAGGAACTGTTCCTCAAGCTCACGGGCGGTGCGGCCGTGCAGGAGCTCGCAGCGGTCCTCAGCGACTGATGCAATCCCTCTCCCAGATCCTGATGCCGAAGTGGCGCACCGGGCTCGCCCGGCTGCGCGAGGGACAGGGCCGCGGCGGCAAGGCTCTGATCGTGGGCACAGTCGGGCTCATCTTCTGGAGCGCGATCTTCGGGGTGCTCTACCGGGTGCTGATCTATTTCCGCGGCGTCGAGGAAATCGGGCCTCTGCTGGCCGGCAAGCTGCTGAGCCTCGTCCTCCTGTCGTTCCTCGCCATCTTGCTCCTCTCCAACGTGATCACCGCGCTCTCATCGTTCTTCCTGGCGAAGGACCTCGACCTGCTAGTGTCGGCACCGGTGGACTGGCTCAATGTCTATCTCGCCAAGCTCGGCGAGACGATGGTGCACAGCTCTTGGATGGTGGCGCTCATGGCGGTGCCGATCTTTTCCGCGTACGGCGTCGTCTACGGCGGTGGGTGGCTGTTCGGCCTCTACGCGCTCGCCGTGTTCCTGCCGCTAATCGTGATGCCGGCCGTGGTGGGCAGCGCATTTACGCTGACTCTGGTAAACGTCTTCCCGGCGCGGCGCACCCGCGACCTGCTCTCGGTGATCGCCATCATGGCGGCCGGGGGGGTGGTCCTGCTCTTCCGGATCATCCGGCCGGAGCGCCTGGCACGCCCGGAGGGATTCCAGAACCTGCTCGACTTCATCACGGTGCTCCGCACGCCCGCGTCGCCGTTCCTCCCCAGCGAGTGGGCGACGGAAGCGGTGATGGGCTACTTGGTCGGCTCCATCGACTGGTTACCGCTGGTGCTCTTGTGGAGCACCGCCGGCGCGTTGGTGGTGTTGGGATCATGGCTCCACGCGTTGCTCTACCCCTCCGGCTTCACGCGTGCGCAGGAGGGCGCCGAGCGGTTCATCAAAGGATGGATCTGGCGCACGCTCTTCGATCCCGCGTTCAAACCGCTGTCGGTAGCGCGCCGCGAGTTCGTGATCAAAGACCTGAAGCTGTTCTTCCGCGACACCACCCAGTGGAGCCAGCTCATCCTGCTGGGGGTGCTGGTCGTCATCTATCTCTTCAACATCCGGGCACTGCCGTTGTTCACCGGGGAGCGGGTGCCATTCTTCCTCGTGACGGTGGTGTCGTTCCTCAACCTCGGCCTGGCCGGCTTCGTACTGGCATCCATCGCGGCCCGGTTCATCTTCCCGGCGATCTCGCTCGAGGGACGGCAGATGTGGCTCCTGCGATCGAGTCCGCTCGACCTCCGGGCCCTGCTCTGGTCCAAGTACTGGGTCGGAACGGTCCCGCTCCTGGTGCTGGCCCTCATGATCACCGTGTTCACGAACGTCATCCTGCAGGCCACGCCGTTCATGATGGCGGTGGGTACCGGGACCATCGTCCTTCTCACGCTCGCCATCAGTGCCATGGCACTCGGGTTCGGCGCGCTGTACCCACAGTTCGAGACGGAGAATGCGGCGCAGATCCCGACTTCATTCGGAGGGCTCGTGTTCATGATGAGTACGATCGCCCTGCTCGCCGTAGTGATCGTGATCGAGGCCGTACCGGTCTACCGGTATCTCAGAGCGGGCTTCCTAGGACAACCGGTAAGCTTAGATGCCACGATGATCGGTGCGTTCGTAGCAGTCGTGCTGATCTGCGCGGCGGCGACCGTCGTTCCCCTAAAGGTCGGGCTGAGGAGGATGGAGGGATTCGAGTTTTAGTGACCGGTGGCCTCGGGCTGATCCCCACCGTGGCCTGATGGCGAGCAGCATCAGCACACGTATTCGTTCCTGGACCGAGCGTTCGCCGGGATGGGAGGTCCTCCTGGCGCTCGTGGCGACGGTGCTATACGCCCGCACGGTGGGCTTCGGATGGGTGTACGACGATCAGTTCGAGATCGTCAGGAATGCGTTCATCCAGTCGTTCGCGCACCTGCCCGAGATGTTCTCGACCACCGTGTGGACCGGCAGCGGGGTGGAGACCTATCTCTACCGCCCGCTCACGCTGCTGACGTACGCGGCGAACTACCAGATCTCAGCTCTCCAGCCTTGGAGCTACCACTTCGTCAACGTCCTGCTCCACGCCGGAGTATCGGTGTTGGTCTATCGGCTCGGACGGCTGTGGGGACTCACGGCGATGGCGGCCGGTCTCGGCGGGCTCCTGTTCGCAGTTCACCCGATCCACGTCGAGGTTGTCACGGCAGTGTTTGGACGTCGGGATCTGCTGGCGGCGCTGTTCACACTCGCCATGGTGCTCCTGCACCGGCAGGCCCTAGCCAGAGGCGGATGGCGCGTGCCGCTACCGGTAGTCGCCTACGCCTGCGCGATGCTATCGAAGGAAGTGGGGGTAGTGGGCCTGCTCCTCGTGGCCGCGCACGACTGGTATCTCGAGCCCGACCGCGGCCGCCTGCTCAGAAGCCGGCGAGCCGCAGGCCTATATACCGCTTACCTGCTGACGCTCCTCCTCTACCTGCTCGTGCGGACCAGCGTTGCCGGGGGGCTCGGCGTCCCCGACACGTCGTTCCTGGACAATCCCCTGGTCGCGGCGATGCCCGGCACGCGGTTCAGCCCCG
>JABAOF010006069.1_pt2 | contig 18634 bp, 11 predicted proteins | sample 7062171 | NCBI WGS metagenome assembly JABAOF01 (sample SAMN14538628, study PRJNA623070) | marine sediment metagenome | biome: marine biome [ENVO:00000428]; feature: marine pelagic biome [ENVO:01000023]; material: deep marine sediment [ENVO:00002113] | place: India: Gulf of Khambhat ...
GAAAAGAAATGCTCTATCTTCAAACCCCTTGATTCGGCTGGGTTTACAGCCGTTTCCGGTTGCGAAGGCTTGGTTGTAAAAGGATTTTCGGGGTCGAATTTATACGACATTTAACGCCTCCCTGCGAAAAAAAAGACCACAATATATAGGAAAATGACCGGGAATTAAGCCAGATATAGTGGTAAAACCCGTAAAAACAGTATCGGCAAATTAATGATAATTTGATAAGGTGTAAAGACCAAAGTTTGAATTTTTTGGATAAATTTTTTGGTCTTGTTCTTAGTCCTTGTAGTTACTGAATCTATGAAGAAAAAAATTTTTTGTATGAGAGCAATCTGTTTTAGATAACTTTACAAAGTTGTTAAGATAAAGATATGTCAGGCAAAACAAACTGCAAATTTGAAGCGATTCGTGAAAAGATAAAGGGCTTTCCGACCGGGCCTGGGCTCTATTTTATGAAGGGCCCGGCGGATAAAGTGCTCTACATCGGCAAGGCCAACAATCTGCGCTTGCGGGTGGCCAGCTATTTTCAGCCTGGCGGCGAGACGGCTGCATCACGTGGGCCGAAAATCACCGAAATGCTCAGCAAGGTCGAAACCGTCGATTTTCTCGAAACTCCGAATGAGGTCGATGCGGTGCTCAAAGAAGCCCGTTTGATTAAAGACATCCGTCCGCCTTATAATACGGACCTTGTCGATGACAAGACGTTCCCGTATCTGGAAATCACCAGCAGCGACGATTTTCCGGGCGTCTATATCACCCGGAAACCCCGAACGGAAGGCAGCAGATTATTCGGGCCTTTTGCCGGTGCAAAGGACCTGCGGGGCGTTCTGGTGGTACTACAGAAGATATTCAGGTTTCGCACCTGTAAGCTGAATATCAGCGAAGATGACCGGAAACGCAGATTCTTTCGGCCTTGTCTTTTATACAGCATAAAGCAGTGTGCCGCTCCCTGTGCAGCCAAAATTGACAGGCCTGAGTACAAAAAAATCGTTACAGACCTTATAAAATTCCTGCGGTCGAAGCGTTCAACTATCCTGCGGCAGCTAAGAAAACAAATGGCAGAGGCATCTGAGGCGTTTGAATACGAGAAAGCCGCGATGTTCCGCGACCGTATCCGGCTGATTGAACGTCTCGACCGCCGGGGCAGACCCGATGAAAACGTTCAGCCAGAGGTCTTTGCCGCCGACCCCACCGAAGCCCTTATACAACTGCGGGAATTATTGCAAACGCCTGAGCCGGTGCGGATTATCGAGGGGATTGACGTTGCCAATATTGCAGGGGCCGAGGCGGTCGGCTCGTTAGTGAAATTCATCGACGGCAGGCCCTTTAAAAGCGGCTATCGAAGGTTCAAGATAAAATCCGTTAAAGGCATCGATGATTATGCGATGATTGCCGAGGTGGTCAAACGCAGATACAAATACGCCCAGCGGGGCGAGGAGCTCTGGCCGGACCTTGTTCTAATTGACGGCGGCCTGGGTCATCTGAGGGCTGCTGAAAAGGCATTGAAGGAAATGCAGGCACCGGACGTAACAATTGCCTCGATAGCCAAGAAAGAAGAAGATATCTACCTGCAGGGCAAAAATAAACCGTTGAAGCTGCCCGCCAATTCGCCTGCCCGCAAGCTGCTGCAATACGTCCGGGATGAGGCCCACCGCTTCGCACAGCACTATTATCACATCCTGCGCGGCAAAAAAGTGCTGAGTAAAAAATCATGATAATGTGCGGTGACGCCAATTATAAAAAGTATATGCGAAGTTATTAGAAAACCTACCAATAAATAAGTTTAACTTTTTGATTCGCCTTCGGCGAAGCATTTTGAATAGATTCCTCCGCTTCGCCCCCGTGCTTTCTTGCCTGCACCTGTCGGTAACGCAGGCACAGGTGCGAAAGCAAGAACGGGGGCTTCGGTCGGAATGACCGCATGTATAGAATGTTACACTCACTTTTTAGAAACGGCATTGGAAAAAGCCCCGTGTAAAACACGGGGCTAAATATTTTTTATGAACCGTATGAGCAACAGATTAAATCCTTTGCTGAGCTTTCTTTTGGGGCCGGGGAGGCTTTTCCTGCTCCTGAGATTCTTTTTTGTCAGGTTTATCTGGGAAACGTTCGGGCGTCTCTCTTAGACGTTTCTCCAGCTCTTCTATTCGCTCCTGTAATTTACGCATCTGCTCCTCTATTTTGTCGAACATCTGATTGTCCGGATCCGGACTAAACTTCGGCAAATCGGGCTGAAGAGGTTGAAGATGAAAACGAGTTCGTTCATTGAGATGTTTAATAAGCTCATCAGGTTTGAACATATTATAAAAATCTCTGGCTTTATTTTCTATTCTCTGCTGCGAATGTTTTCGTGCATTTTTCAAAGCTTTTTGAGCAACTTCGCGATACTTTTCAGGAAGATTATCTATTATAAATTTACCCAATGTTGTCTGATATTCATCAGGACCTATGCGAACAGTAATTTTCGCGTCCTCATCTTCGGGATTACCTTCGATAGTAATTGTATAGTCCTTACCATCGTCCGAATGGTGATAAGCATACACCTCGAGCGATTTTTCAGGGAACGGCAGATCTATCTCTATCCAGTCTTTGTCACCGGGTTTTAGCCGAAACACCTTTCCCGGACGCCAGGACTGGAATATTTCCGGTTCCGGAGGATATTTAAATTCACGCTCACCTTCAAAGGGTTCGAGCTTGAGCTTGATAGTTTTGCGTTGGCCCAGATGGATAATCTCGAGGGTAACTTCTGTGCCTATACCGGCCTTTCGAACTTCATCGATAAATTCCTGGGATTCGGAACTCATGACTTTTTTGCCCTCGAAGCCAATGATAATATCGTCCCGTTCCAGGCCGGCCTTGTCGGCTGAGCTATTACGATGCACATTGCTTATCCGTATGCCCTGGTCGGGTGAAAGGCCAAGGTGTTTGATTAATAAATCAGGCAGAGCAGATGTATCCAGCCATACTCCCATATAAGGACGGATTTCGGCTGCTTTTAATTCAGCAGACGGCGTGGTAGCAACGAAGAGCAATACCACAAAAGATATTAGGGCAACATTTTTCGTTTTCATTTTTTTACTCCTTAATTCATTATACTTTGTGTTTTGTGCTACAGACCCTCGTAATAGACGGCGGGCCTGACGATACTTTCCCGGAGCCCTTCGACGAGCCACTGGTCTCCGGCTTGGTCGGTAAAGCTGAACCAATCGACATTACGGATTACGTTTTCCCTTCCTTCCGGTGGAGTTACCAGCAAGGGTGGTGCCTGAACATCGTTTGTCATAATTGCTTTCGGTGTTGCATCGCTGCTTTGCGGGATTGAGTGTGCGAGCAGGGTAAAGTGCAAAGCAATCCCAATTATCAGACCAGCCGCCACTCCTGCCGCGAAACGCAGGTAACCGCCTGATTTGACGATTCGGTGCGAAGAGTATTTTGTTTGCCGCCAGGCTTGCTCGAAGATCTCATCGGGTGCTTTTCCGCGTTCGAGAATTTCAGAGGCAACGGCCCGGCGAATCCTTTGATGCAAATCCTGCAACTGCTCAAAAAGCTCCTTCGCCTGAGAGTCCTCCTCTAACGCCGTTTCCAGCAGATGTTGTTCATTTGGAGTAATCTGACCGTCGAGATATTTTCCTATCAAGATTTCCAGCGTTTTTTGTGTCATATTCATTTTTCACATACCCTGTTTTTTTCTTTGCCTGTAAGCTGCTTATATAACATTTGTCTTGCCCGCACGAGCCGGATTTGTACGGTCGAGACGGGGACATCGAGTATCTCAGCAATCTGCCGATACGTTAAGTCGTCGATATGTTCCAGAACAAATACCTGCCGGTATTTCTCAGGCAGCGACCCTATCGCATTCAGCACTCGCCTGTATTGTTCTTTTTGTTCTATGATTTCAAATAACTCAGCGTTTTTCTCATCGCATTTAAGGTCAGCGAGTCCTTCAGTTAGGTGCTTCAATCTTTGGTTTTTCCGCTGGCGGTACCGCAGGGCCTGCCGCCGGGCCAGTATCGCCAGCCACGGACGAAACCGCTCCGGCCGACGAAGAGAATCGATTTTACTTATCACTCGAACACTAATATCCTGCAAAACGTCGTCGATGTCATCGGCGTCACGTAAAATAGTATAAACCAATCCTTTAAGCCACGCCCAGTTACAACGGAGGAGCAATTGTAAAGCCTCTTTATCGCCTTTCTGTGCCGCACAAACCAACGCCCGTTCGCTTTGCCTTGTTTCTGTCCTCATATCCAGTCTTCATAATATATAGATACTTGAGAAGAGAAGTTCATACACAAATTGTGGATTTTTTTGTGGGAATTTCGAGGCGATGTGTATGGTTTTTGCTTAGAAATATAATTGGTGGGCTAAAGCCTACCCTACAAAATTTAATGCGCTTAAGCAAAGCGGCAAAAAGGTTGAGCTTCACAACACGAGACAGATATATGACAGCATTATCGGCATTTTTAATCGGCGTTTTAATCTCCGCCTTACAATGACAAACTGGCCTGGGGTGTGCCTCCGTAGGCACCCATATTTATGCGCCCGCCATTCGGCAATAATTCCGCGGTACAGTCTGAATCCGGATTCCCAGCGTCAATACAGGGGCTGGTTACCGCATCCTGAAGCCAGGTTTGGGTATTGGGATTCCATCGGCCCGCCTGTGACTGGAGGTGGTAATCAGGCTGGACCCAGAAGTCATCATTTACACCCTCAGGTGTTCCGTTCGTGTCCCAGAAACCGATATGAGCAAAATAAGGTTCTGCATCAATGTTGCCTTCGCCTGGCCAACCACCCTGGACATCGGTGTATGTTACTGTGACGGTGAGATTACTTTCTACCTGGACGACATCGGAGTCAATACTGTTGTAGTAGATAATGGAGTTGGTTACCATTGGCTCAGAACCCGAAATACCTCGCTGGTTATTTGCAGCAATAGTACAATTGATTATTGTTGGTATGCCGCCAGCAATGCCGTGCTGGCCGTTTTCGGCAATTATAGAGTTGGTGATTGTGGCGTAGTTGTAGTAAACATGACGTCCGTAGGCCTGTTTCCACATCTCGATGCCTGAACCGCCATTAGTTGTAATGCTGCAGCCTATGATGGTTGGATTGCTGCTGTAATACAAAATAATGCCCGCGCCTGCATTCTCCGTTATGTTGCAGTTTGAAATTGTGGGGGCCGCTTCAGAGCAGTAGATGCCGTTGTTTGCACCTGTAATGGTAAAGCCGGCAAGCACACAGTCAATACTTTCACCGCCGGCGAAAGTAACCGCCCGATTGCCGCCGCTGATTATAGTGGTCGCGACCACAAGCGGGTTGTTGGGGTCAATTGAGCTTACAGATAAGTCCTTGCCTTTGAAATCGATGTCTTCCGGATAAATACCCGGGCCGACTGTTATCTTGTCGCCAGGGTCGGCTTCATTAACAGCATGGCGAATATAATCGTATCTTTTGCCATTGGTCAGGTTCTGAACAGGCCCATCCGGAGTAGCAAATGAGGGCATTACCAGCTCGATGCCATCGCCGGTCCCCAAATTGCGAGAATACTGCCTGTCCACGGGATTGTTCCAGTGCTCATGGACGCCGAGACTGGCCAATCGGGTTCCGTCACCTTCCGGGTCATAAAACGTGCCTGAGGGAGGATTATCCGCCAATGCCGCCTCGTGCATATAGTTGTCGGGATTACCGGTTACATCAACCATAGCGGGGTTCAATTCGTCTTCGTATCGTAGAAAGTCCAAACCGACAGAATCTATTGCGATCGGGTCCTGCGAGGCAAAAATACTGGAGCTCCAGTCATCACCGAAAGATACGTACTTTATCACATTGTTTTCCTGATTTCTTGCCCCATATAATCCTTCAATCATATAGAGCATTGTCTTTCCGCCCAAATGCTGATGTCCAATCAGGTCAACAAAGCAGTTATATGAGTCCATTCTCCTGCCTCTTCCCATGTAATTGTGCATCGGCGAAGGTGTCCAGTCATTACTGGAGGGAAAATATGTGGAACCAAAGTGGTTCTTTGCGCACAATGTAACGCCGGCGAGACTATGCGGCCTGAGCAGTGCCATATTGATGAAATACTTGGCCTGAGTATAGCACTGTGGTATATTTACATTTCCGCTGTTCTGGACGCTCGGATCGCCAAAATGGATTGTGTTATTCAGGTCGCGTCTCGCCGCAATACGTCCGTTGTAAGTTCTGTCGGCCACGAACCTGACATTCTGAAAATCCGGGTCGGGATTGCCGCGGACCTTGTCGTAAAGCGGGTCTCCAATGTACCGCGAGGCATCGCAAATGGTAATCGCAGAGCCAGGTACACCCGCGGAATTTATAAGCTGGTCCAGGAGGGAGTGCACCGCATGAGGGCTGGGCATACCCTGACCCCTGCTCCACGCAAGCGAACGGTTTTGGTTCATATTAATCTTGATAACGATTTTTTCTCCCCGCTGGTAGCCGATGTCCCCCAAGCCCCTGGTCTGGTTGAAGTGTCTGAAAAGTGCATCCCATGCACTTACGTCGTTCGGTTCGCCTGTCAGGGTCTGGATGGTTTTGGAGACCATATAATCAACCACGTGCTGGTCGGTATTATTATCGTCCCACCAGTGGCCGGTAGAGCCATCCCAACTGGTTGCAGCGGGGTCATGAGTCCACACGACACGACCGGGGTGAATCCCTTTTGCTACGCCGATGGGGCTGTTCGGCGGGTCAGTCGGTGTAAATGCTGCTTGTGCAGGAGGCTCTGAGGTTACATTGAGAGANNCCGCTTGGGCAGGGGGCTCCCCAGTTACATTGAGAGACCACCATACCGCCATAATACTTACAGCGATACAAACGGCCGCAATCACGTACCGCGATTGATGAAGGGTTCGCTTAGCTTTACGGTATGCCAAAGTTGAACCAATCAGCCCCGTAATCCAAACGATAAAACCGCTGGCAAGCGGTGCCGCCACCCGCTGGCAGGGATATGTCGCACGGGAAGGCTTCGGCAGGACACGAATGAGGAACCAGAGCAGCGATAATAGCCCGACAATTGGAAACAGCCATATCAGCCAGGGATACTTCCTGTTGCGTAGAAAATACTTGCCCGTCTTCGGGCAAACTGAGAAATTTTTTTTTGCTTTTCTGAATAGCATTTTCACACCTCCACTACTTTCGGCCGCAGCCTCCTTTAGTACGTTTTTTCATTTTCGACCATTATACTATCCAGAGCGGAAATGTGCAACAATAATTATTGTTCAACTTATAATCGAACGCCAATGAGAATATCTATGATGTGCAAAGTAGATTCGGTATCGTGAGCGATATGAAAAACAATCGGGGCCTATACCAAATAATTCAGTATAGGCCCCGAACTAATACAACACCTAATGTAATTCCCACTTGGAATTACATTAGCCTCACATCACTTTCCTAAATCAATCAGGAGGCACTTATTCAACCTCGACAAATCTTGCATCATCCACCCAGAATTCACCAGGTGCAAAAGCTATGTGGAACGTGATGGTCGCAGGAACAACCTCAGCATCAAAAACAGGAGTTGTTACGGTGTATTCGGCCCATGTGTCAGTCATGGTGAAAATCTGATCACCATATCCCTCCCACGGGCTTTCTCCACGTTCCGGCTTGAGATTGATATCCAGTGTACCTTCCTTGCACTTGAGAAAGACCGAAAGTTTGTACTGCTTGCCTGCTTCAAAGACATGTCCTGCGTGCTGCAGGCCAGAATCCCAGAAGTTCGCACCTGCCGAGCCAACCACAACATGCAGACACGAGTCTCCCTCAATGGGAGCTTCGGGAACCGCTGCGCCGACCAATTCCTGAACCACTTCCAAGGTAGCGTCACCATACGTGCTCCACGGGTCAGGAACACCATCCTCAAATCCACCGTTAGCCAGGATATTGGCAGGAGCCTCAAGAGTAGCAAGCTCAAGAAGCTCATCCGCAGACAACGCCCTGTCGTAAATCCGTACATCGTCAAGGAGGCCGTCATAGAAACGTCCGGTGGCTTCCGGGTTCTCGCCTAACAGAAGAGGCATTTCATTAGTACGAACTCCATCGGGGTCCGGATTTACCGCCTCTGCAACTCCATCGACATAGTTGGTGGCACCAACACTTCTATCATAGGTTCCAGCGATATGGTGCCATTCATCCAAGGGCAACTCAGTTACCGAGTTTGCGGCCTGCCAGCCGCGGTCGCCACCTGTGAATGCCCAGTGAACGCCTGTGGTATCGCCGTTGACACCAAGCCTCCAGGCGGTTTCACCTTTCATAACAATACTCATCCAGGTAGTGGTGACCGACCTGATGCTTACCCAGGCCGAGACGGTTATCGCATCGCTAAGGCCGTTGAGTACATCATTGGTCCCGCAGTCCACGTAGTCGCCGTCGCCGTCAAAGTCCAGCGCGCCGTCTAAGACCCCGGCCGACCATTGTGGGTCGCCCATGAGGATGCCGTCAAGTCCATTAGCTGAATCAACTGCTATGGCTCCTTCGCCATCATCAAGCTTATAGTGTACTATCGGACCAGCGGGTGGGAGCGGTCTGACTCCCAAAAGCTCCACTTCGGCTATCTGCATACTATTAACAGAGCCGCCTACGGGGCCTCGAATGGCCGTGAATATGAGCTGATAGTGAGCGTATGCTACGTCATTATCAAACGAAATCTCCGTTTCGTTCATCGTGAATCGCGGCCACTCTGCCTCCCCGGCGAAATCGACAACATCACTGCTGGCAATCTCTGTGTACGGACCATCAATGCTTTCATTAGAACCGGAGAGCACAAAGGCAATCGGGTCACGACCTGGAACATCGTTCGCTGTGGTTAGAGTCAGCCCGGTCACAATAGTCGGGCCCACTGACGGTGTAACCTGGACACCAGTTCCACCAGTTCCGGGGTCGGGCTCAAAATCGCCTTTGAAATGCAGATACTTGGTCGAGATGTCATCATCGATGGCCAAGGCAGGATGTTCATTACCAGGCCAATCTCCATCGTCCGGAACACCCTTGATTTCATCCCCAGGCGCGGTAACATCCCGTGCACCTAAAAACGCGTCGGCGTGTGCCGCAATCTGCGCATCCGAAAGTGCGGTGTCGTAGATTGCCACGCCAAAGACGTCGCCATCGAAGTTGTCGAAGGCGCCGCTTGCGTCTTCACCCTGGGCGCCGTAGCCGATGCCAACAAGACCAAACAAGGTAATAGCTGCATCGACACTGCCTTTATAGACACCGTTTTCATAGAGGGCGGTTGTACCCGCATCTTCGCTGGAAACCCAGACCAGATGGGTATCAACGCCGCCGCTATAAGGAACGCCGTAATAAAGGTCCACTACGCCAAAGAGGGTCGCGCCATATTCCCCGGTATCGTTCCACTGATCAAACTTCAGCCCCGCCTGGGTGTCGCCAAACTGTCTTCTACCGATGAGGCACATGCTGGCTTCTGTTTCATCGGGATTACTTTTCACGCAGAACTCGTAGGTGATATCACCGCTGAATGTGCCGATATCGTATAGGGCGTCCGGAACATTGGTGGCCAAGAAACCTGGTGCGTCCGCTGCCGCCACTCCTTCCCAGTTGTCCATCGCCCGAGGCGTTTCAATACTCACGCTGTCGAATACGTATGAACGCAACTCGCCGGATGCGTGTGAGGTAACGAACAGACCGATGTAAACGTCCGCGGCCATTTCGATGTCCACGGGATTCGTGGTCATGTCGCCGCCAGTACCATCGGGCTGCTGCACCCATTCAACACCGTCGGCCGAAGAGTAACCTGTAATCGTGTTGCCTACTCGGGTCAGTTTAACCCAATAAGGCGGTGCCGCCGCGGGGTCACCATGGGAGCTAAACGAGCTGCCGCCGGTTTCCTGACGGTTCTGGAACGCCATACCGCCGCCTTCGCCGCCGGTCAGTGCCATAATCGCGTGTTTGGAGTCCGCGTCGAGGGTCTCGCGAATCATCACGCCGCCCTTGGCCCAGCCGTTGGAACCCTCGCCGTTACTGACAACCTGTGCGATAATCGTACCATCTCCGGACAGCGGCACGTACGCGTAGTGGAATTGGTCCGAGCTACCCCAGACGTCGGCTCCATCGGCGCTAATGGCCCATGTGCCGTCACTCTCAGCAGCGCTACCACCGGTGGTGCCTATATCCTGGCTCTGCCATCCTTCCGGCAGCGCAGCCGAAGCACTGCCGACCAGACCCAACACCAAGACAAAAGAGATTAAAAGAAATAATCGTTTACACATAATACTTCTCCTTAAATAAATCTTCTTTGTGTAAGAAGATTAAGATTTTGCTTTGGCAACGAGCCAAAACATTATTTGTTTGTTGTTATTGACAAGCAAATAGACAGACACTAACCACCTGGCTGTGCTTGCCTTAAACAACCTTTACACAAGCAACAAAGAATCTTCACCAAAACCTGCGCTTGCTTAAAATAATTTTATTGTAGGACTTGGCCTTTCGGCCACCTCCTTGCGTAAGAAGTCTTAGAGTTGTAAGTTTAGATATTCCACCTCCGAGATATCAACCTCACTCCAACTCTGTTCCTCACCTAAAACACTTAGGTGTTTGCCCAGGAACTGTAGATATTTTATGCCCGAAAGTCAAACTCCCTTAAAACTCTCCGGCTTTACATAGATTATTTGTACCAAATCAGCTATATTCTCGTCAAGAAAAATGTCAAAAAATGTGATAAAATTTCAGTTAAATTTATTCAAAAACGCATAACTTTTGTATTTACAGAGTCTTACAAACACTTTGCGAAAAAACCTAAAATCCTGGTTTCCGCAATGTTTTTTGCCCTTACCATAAGCCTTTTTATCCCAGAACAACACCCCGGTAACCACCAATCGAACCCCGACGCTTGTCGCGTAGTGAGCAGAATAAGTGAACTAAAGTGACACGTAAGTGTCACTTTAGGCACTTTCTTGATAACCAATTAACCTTAAGATTTTCTATTTCTAATCGCTTATGTATCCTCGGTTTTCTCTTTGGGACTACTATCATCGCCAGTGAGGCTCTGGGCATCTGTGCTTTCTTGAGGGACGACGATCTGGGCTTGTTCAGGCTCTTGGGGTGCTGGGCTTTTGGGTTCTTCTGAACGCGCATCCTTTTTGCGTTTGAAAACTCTCAAAATGGATTTACTTTCCCCTTTTTCCTCTCCGGCATCGCCGGCTTGGGCCTCGGCTGCTTCAACTTCATTCTTATCCGCCCCGCTCGGCTCCGCATCAGTGTCTTTGGCCTGTTCGATTTTCTCCTTCTGTTTTGCAAGCCGATCCACATCAGCATCAGAAAGAACCCTCTCAGGACCTGCCGGTGCCCGCCGCTTTTCGGATTCGGCTGCTTGTTCTTCAGCAGCCCACTGAACCCTTCGCAAACTCAAACCGATTTTACGGGCATCAGTATCAACCTTCAGAATCTTAACTTCAACTTCATCGCCCACCCCAACAACATCCTGAGGCTTATCAATCTTGTGGTCGGCAAGTTCAGAAATATGCAACAATCCCTCCAAATCCGGTTCAAGCTCAACGAACGCACCAAAATTAGTAAGTTTTGCCACCTTGCCTTTAATAATATGTCCCGGAATATATTTTTCAGGGATAGCACGTATCCAGGGGTCCTCGGTCATTTGTTTTATCCCCAGCGATACCCGCCGTCTCTCTTCATTGACTTCCAGAACAATGCATTTAACTTCCTTACCCTTTTGCAGGGCCTCACCGGGATGATTATATTTCCTTGTCCAACTCAAATCCGAAATATGTATCATACCATCAATACCCGGCTCTATCTCCACAAAGACGCCAAAATTGGTCAGACTACGCACCTTGGCGCTCAGAATCGTTCCCACAGGGTACTTTTGAGAAGCTATCGCCCACGGATTTACCTCGGTTTGCTTCAATCCTAACGAGATTTCCTGCTTTTCCTTGTTAACATCCAATACAACTACTTCTATTTCGTCCCCGAGATTGACCATCTCGCCCGGATGTGCAAGACGCCTCGTCCAGCTCATTTCGCTGATATGTACCAGCCCCTCAACACCATCTTCAAGCCGAACAAACACGCCATAGCTCATTACATTTACAACCTTCCCTCTTACCCTCGCTTCGATCGGATAACGCTCTTCAATGTTTTCCCACGGACTGGATGTCTTTTGTTTCAAACCCAGAGAAATCTTTTCCTTCTCCTTATCAACGCCAACAACAATGCATTCGAGCTCCTGGTCGAGCTCAACAACTTCTGAAGGGTGCGATATCCTGCCCCAGCTCAAATCAGAAATATGCAACAAACCATCCAGACCACCCAGATCCACAAACACACCGAAGTCAGCGATATTTTTCACGACACCTTTTCGCAATTGACCGACCTCGATTTCCGCCAGAACTTTTTCCTTGCTGCTCCTGCGTTCCTCTTCCACAAGCTTACGCCTCGATATGACGATGTTGCGACCCTCCACATCGATCTTGAGAATCTTGCATGCCACTTCCTTGCCGATGAATCTGCTGATATCGCCCGGTTTTCTGATATCAACCTGTGACGCCGGCAAAAAGACAGGCACGCCAATATCAACAAGCAAGCCGCCCTTGATCCGCCTTATCACCTTACCTTTAACAACATCGCCCTCTTTTTTCGTATTGAGAATCGTTTCCCAGCCCCTGATGACGTCGGCTTTGCGCTTGTTCAATAGAACAAGTCCGCTTTCAGAGTCGGTATCCTCAAGAAGAACCTCGATCTCTTTGCCGGGCACTATCTCCTCAGAGTTCTCAAATTCATTCGCATCGACAATCCCTTCGCTTTTCAGCCCCACTTCCACAATAACATCATTGCCTATTTGCGATACGATCGTCCCTCTAAGAATAGTCCCAGGCAGACGCGAATCCACCTTCGTCCGCAAAGCTTCTTCCAAAAACTTATTTTCTTGTTCACTGAACATCTCGCTGACCTGCTGGTCAAGCTTCTCTTGTGACAAACCCAATTTGTTAACTATATTTCTATCAACCATAAATCCAAAATCCCATTGTAGAGTCTACATTCCTGACTTATTGGCGGAACACCGTCCAGCATTTACGCGAGACAAAATGGTGTCGGCGCCAATAAGTTAACAATCCCATATTCAACCCTTCCCTTTACCGGGGAGTTCCATATTCTCCCTCACGTTATTACGATTATCAAAAGCTTCTAAATTCTTCACAAACTCGGAAATTATCCATTCAGGCGTCGAAGCACCTGCTGTAACACCCGCTATATTCTTACCAAAAAGTATATTTTTATCAAGTTCATTCCAGTTTTGCAAATGAAACGTTTCACTATTATATTTTTTACAGAGTTCAGCCAACCTCCGCGTATTGGCGCTTTCCAGACCGCCGAGCACAAACATTATATCCACTTGCTTGCACAATTGCACAGCTGATTCCTGTCTTTTTATTGCCTCCCTACACAAAGTATTGATCACTTTCAACTCACTAAAGCCGCCCCGTCCTATAGCCCCAAGCATCTTGCCGAAGTGCTCCGGGCTTTGCGTAGTCTGACAGACAATCCCCAGCTTGGCATTTTGGGGCAGCTTATGCAAATCCGACTCGTCAGCAATTACAATAACATCCCCGGCACAACCCACAACCGCTTGGACCTCAGGATGATTCTCCTCGCCGATAATTACAACTTTATAACCATCCCTTTCGAGCTCATTGGCTATGTGCTGCACCCTTTTGACCAATACACAAGTAGCATCAACAATATCGAGCCCTTTTTCTCTTAGTCTCGCTATTTGTTCAGGGGCAGCTCCATGAGAACGGATAACAACTGTTCCTGATTGAATTTCTTCTACTTTACCTACGGTTTTTAGCCCAACTTTGACCAACCGCTCTACCTCGTCTCTGTTATGAATAATCGGCCCAAGACTATAAACAGGGCCAGCCTTTTCCGATCCGCCCGCTTGCGGAGAAACCTGGGGCCTATTTTTCTCTTGTGCCAATGTTTTCTCAGCCATACTGATCGCGTTTTTAACGCCGTGACAAAATCCGTAATTTTCTGCAACTAAAACCTTCATAAGTAATGGACACACATATCAAATCAATGCTCTAATCTAAGTCCCTTGCTAACACTCGCTTAGTCACTTCTTCGGTACTAATATTTCAACATCCTTGAACATCACGTGCACATCCTGGCTCCCATGCAATTGCAGCGCCAGGTGACCCTCTAAACGACCCTTATCCTTCTTCAGCTCCGCTGACTTTAGCCCGTTTATATACACCACGATGTGTCGCCCATGGGCCGAGACCGTCATCTGATTCCACTGGCCCGGCTTGAACCACTTTTTCACATCTTCGCCGGCCGGCTGAACCACCCATCCTCTACCGCCGGTCTCGTAAAGCCCACCGACATCCTTGCTCTGGTCTATCTCCGCCTGGAAGCCGTGAACTCCGACTCCGCCTCCTATCTCGTCCACGCGGAAGTAGAAGCCGCTGTTACCCTGCATCGCCTTGAACTTCAGCCGCACGGTAAAGTCTTTGTAGCGTTTATCACTCACCAAAAGGCCATGACGTTTATCAATGCTGGTATTGGAGCCCTCAATGACGCCATCGCGCAGCTCCCACTTGCCGCCCGGCAGTGTATGCCATCCCGTAAAGCTCTTGCCATCAAACAGCGGTTTCCACACATGCCGGCCCAGCTCCTTGATGCGGATGTTGCGCCAGCGGACCTGTGCCGGTTTGTCACCCTTGAACCCGTGCACCTGGAGGCCGATAAAGCCCGTCTGGTCGACCGGGTCCCTCAAATCGGCGCATGGCACACCATTGATCCACGTCTGTATTGAATCACCAATACAAACAACACGGAATTTGTTCCATTGACCGCTCTGAAAAGCCTTTCTGCCCGCTGCGTTGTCTTTTAGGTCGTTAAGCCAACCACGGCGAGCCTCATCATATATACCTCCGCTCCAGGCTCGTTCCGATGGATCGATCTCCACCTGGTATCCATAGACCCTGCCGGCCTTATGCACACTCTTTCTTTTCCGGTTATTTCTCCACATCCATGTCGTCGTGTCGGTTTCATAGGCATTACTGCGAATCTGCACGCCGGAGTTGAGCATAGGGTCAACCTTCACTTCGAATTCGAGGATGAAATCACCGTACTGCCTCCTAGTACACAGGAACGTGTTGGGACTGCCCTCTACAGTGGTGCCGACTATTACGCCGTCTTCGACGTGATACTTGGCAAAGCCGCTCTTGACCTCCCATCCGTTCAGCGTCTTGCCATCAAAGAGAGCCTTCCATTCGGCTTGCCTACCGGCGCTTGCATCGGCAATTGTGCTCGCACAGGTAAAGGTGACAGAAAACAATATGACCTGCACCAGGCTAATCGGCTTTGTTATAAAATGACTCATGTTACACCTTTCCTTTCTAAATCATTCATGAGTAAGCTCGTCAAACGCGAAATTCTACAACAAAATTCTGATAAAATCCACCTAAACTTCTGTGTGTAAGAAGCAAGAATGTTTTCGGGGCGCACATGCCCCGCATCGGAAGCCCCCCATAGTTGAAAAACTGCCTACACCGTGCTAATAAAAACAATCTTTATACTCAGGCTCTATGTTTTACACGGTGGTGCTTTTCCAAAACGATAGCATCTCACTCAAGCGGTTCGATATAGATGTTACGGAACTCAACCGGCGTCCCTTCGCTCTGCAGGCAGATTTTGCCCGAAGTTATCAAGCACTTGGTCGCCACATTCTGCAGGACGCCGTTCACCAGCACTACAACCCAGTCGTCTTTGCAAATGATATCGTATGCGTTCCACTGTCCCAGCGGCTTTTCGCTGCTGGCTTTGAGCTTTATAACCCTGCGACCCCTAACGCGCTCGTCAGCCTTGGCGTGCTCGGCCGTCTCGATATTCCTCAAATACTTCCGTCCCTCGCCAATGAGCCAAAAGTCGCCGGCGTTACCCGAATGCAACTGGCATTCGAGGCTCTTCGGCCAAACATTGTCCGGAATGCTCATATGAACAAGGGCGCCGCTGTTGCCGCCTTTTCCAGGCCAGCGCCACTCCACGTGAAACAAGTAATTGGCGTAGTCTTTCTCGGTGCGCATATAGCCTCGTGGACTACCTTCACACCGGATGATACTGTCCTTGACCGACCACGTCTTTGTAACCTCGTGCTTGGGGTCGCTCACAAATAGCTTCCAGCCGGTAAAATCCTTACCATTCCAGAGAATGATTTTCTCTTTTGGAACAATTGGTTTATTCTTCTTTACCGGCGCCCCTGCCTGCGCAGCCAATAAAACCGTCATTACTACTACGCCTACGATTGCAATCACATAGCGTTTCATAAAATTCTCCCTTCGTTTCAGACCAGTTGTGTCTTACCGGGAACTGCAACTGGCCTGGTCGGTAGCTCACCAAACTCATACTTCGGGGGACTTAGGTCTAGTTTCGATGCATTCATTGCCCAGTCCCATTTCAGTGCCCGGCCGGTATAAGCACTCATTCGGCCCATAATCGACGTCAGCGTGCTTTCAGCGATGCGCCTGCCTTCGTTCAGCCGCTTACCGCCGCGAATCGCCGCTATTTGGTCGGCATGTTGCTTTATACATGGATCCACACTATCCCATGCGTATTCAGCTTCGTTCCGTCCTTCAATCACAAGCCTGCCAAAGTCCATATATGCCCGACCCCTCGTCCCAACAAGCCGCTGGTCATTGCGGTCCGAAATCTTGTCAATCTGCGCCCCCATATACTCAATCCGCACGCCGTTCGGATACTCGTACTCGACTGCAAAATGGTCATAAACGTTCCCGTACTCCGGAGCCGTTCGCACTTGCCGACCGCCCATACCAATGCACTGGACCGGATGAGCACCCAATGCCCAGTTCATTACATCCAGGTTATGCACGTGCATTTCGACTATAAAGTCGCCGGAAAGCCAAGTCAAAAACAGCCACCGTCGAAGATGCCACTCCATATCCGACCAGCCCGGCTGGCGTTCCTTTTGCCCCCAGGTCAACATCCCACCGCCAAGCCTGACGCACTGACCGCCCACAAGCTCACCAATGGCACCGTCGTGGATACTCTTGATACCTTCCACCAAATGCGATATCCGCCGCATTTGCGTACCGGCCACTATCGTCAACCTTTTCCTATCCGCCAGCTCCGAAGAGGCAATAACAGAGCGAACACCAACAGGGTCCACCGCCACGGGCTTTTCCATAAACACATGTTTGCCTGCTCTTATCGCCGCCTTGAGATGTCCGGGGCGAAAGTGTGGCGGCTCCGTCAGTATTACCATATCCACGTCGCATGAAAGTACCCTCTTGTACGCATCCCAACCGACAAAGCAGGTGTCCTGGGTTACCTTTATTTTCTCGCCCAGTCTCCCTTTAAGGGTCCTACGAGACCTGTCTATACGGTCCTTGAAAAGATCGCCCATTGCCACGAGCTCTACATTCTCTGCTGAGTTCAGGCACTTTGTTGTATCATGCGTGCCCCGGCCGCCGCAGCCGATCAAACCAACGCGAACCGTATCAGAACCTGCAGCGTAGATACGGCTTGTTCCCAACGCCAACACTCCAGCGCCAGCCGCCGCTGATGTCCGCATGAAATCTCTCCGCGATAATCCCCGCGTTTGGGTTCCCGCTTTGCGGGGGCCTTCTTGCATTGCTTCCTTTTTCATGAATTACCCTTTCAACTTAAAGCTAAATACCACAGATTTCTCAAATAAGTTTCGTCTTACCCGGAACGGCTACCGGCCGCACCGGCAAATCGCCGAACTCATACTTCGGCGGTGTAAGGTCAAGTTTCGACGCCTTCATCACCCAGTCCCACTTCAGGGCCCGGCCGGTATAGGCGCTCATCCGGCCCATGATGGCGTTCATGGTGCTCTCAGCCACCTGTTTTCCCTCATTGATCGGGGAACCTTCACGAATACTCCTGACCAGGTCGGCCATCTCCATGACATAGTGGTCGGGATCGGGCCCGTCATACTTGAAAGGCCTTTCCCCGGTAATCACGCCGAGATTGACATCGGCGACGCCTTTGGTGCCCACGACATGTTCAGCGCGCCTCTCGGTGCAGCCATTGATCTGGCGACACATACTCGAGACGCGAACGCCGTCCGGATATTCATACTCCACGGCGAAGTGGTCGTAGATATTGCCCAGGTCGCGCACGGCCCGGCCGCCCATACCCATGCACTGCACCGGATGTGCCTGGAGTGCCCAGTTGAGGACGTCGAGATTGTGGACGTGCTGCTCGACGATGTGATCACCGCTGGTCCAGGTGAACCACGGCCAGCTCCGGCACTGCCATTCCATATCGGAGCGGCCGGCCTTGTCATACCACTGCCAGTAACCCAGCATATCGCTGCCATTCCAGTAGCCCTGGGCCGCCACAATCTTCCCAATTTGACCGTCATGAATCCGCCGGATAGTCTCCTGGTATTTCTTGCTGTGTCGGCGCTGCGTGCCGGCAACCACCGATAGACGCTTTCGCCGGGCCAGTTCCGCCGTCTCGATGACCGAACGAATCCCCTTCGGGTCCACGCCCGCCGGCTTTTCCATAAACACGTGCTTACCCGCTTCAACAGCCGCCTGGAAGTGCTCTGCACGCCAGTGCGGCGGCGCCGTCAAAAGAACCATGTGCA
>JABAOF010001525.1_pt2 | contig 18624 bp, 18 predicted proteins | sample 7062171 | NCBI WGS metagenome assembly JABAOF01 (sample SAMN14538628, study PRJNA623070) | marine sediment metagenome | biome: marine biome [ENVO:00000428]; feature: marine pelagic biome [ENVO:01000023]; material: deep marine sediment [ENVO:00002113] | place: India: Gulf of Khambhat ...
CGCGCGATTGGTCCAATAAATACATCATCCTAGACCCGGATGGAAAGCTAACTGGTTACGGAAAAGTAATTCAAAAATTCTATGCCTTCTTGCAAAAAGGAGCGAGAATAGGGTATAGCCGGCCAAAGTATAATTCCTCTATTGCAATCATGATTGGGCAGAGCGGTTGGAGTGGTCGAGGTCGGAATTGGGGATTATGGGTGCAATCCGAGAGACAGGGAGATTTCGACTACAGGCTTTTGAATCACTTTTTCCTAGGAGTTGGCGACAACTGGCAGATTGGTAGTGCTAAAATAGCGAAAGAATTCACAGGGTTGCCCTTTGGGATGGTGGACATTATCTCTATCTACACTCTACCATCGGTTATGAAACAGTACAAGGTAATTATTGCCTTGGGATGGAGCCTAATAAGCGACACCATTGCAGACAATATTGAATATTATGTTCAAAATGGTGGAATTTTCTTCTCGTTCCTAACATTTACCCATACTAACAAAACTGTGGATAACCTTGAAGATCCTTATGCATGGACTAAAAGTTATGGTTCACTGTTCGGCCTACATGTCCTCAGTCCAATTGAAGGTGCTTTGGACATAAAGGCTGATGCATTTTTACATAACATTACGTTTACAAAAGATACTTTTTGGTACCCATGGAATGGAACGGTCTATAACTACTTTGACCCAGACGAAACTGGTGCTTGGTTCTGGAAATTCGAATACGGTTTATATCCTAGCGAAAACTCCACAGTTCTAGCTTGGGTTGATGGCGATCAAAGTTGGCCTAACGCTTTCATCATTGAGAACAGGAAAGGTAGTGGCTACACCTATGTTATCAACACCCGCAACCCCAATTCTCTTCCGGATGGCATTTTTACTGATGTCATAACTGACTTTATACATTTCCTATGCGCGTATTACGTGAAACCTATGTCGTACATACCTTATCCTGGTTGAGTTATGGGAAGTATGCATGCAGATTAAGTTGAAAGAATAGTACACATGAAGATTAGGCACCACAAGAATATATATAAAAGAATTAATGAATTGCAAAGGAATGCTGACGTGTCCATACATATCAAGCGAGTGATTGTGGCATCTGGATACGCAATTATTTGCTTTTTGAAACAAGCGAATGATAAAGGCTCGCCTTGAAGTTTTAGCCTAACTTTATTTCTTTCTTCCTTTCTTTTTTATCATGTTTAGGGAAAAATTTGTCTCTCGTTTCTTTTTCCATCCAGTTTCAACTATTGGCAAACCGAGGATAAACATAAATTCCCCCAAGACAGCCAAAAGTAGAACCGCCCAAAAGAAAGCCCCTGTGACGTCTTTTATGTAGCCCACCGCTGCGGGTATCAGAAATGAACCTAAATTTCCTGCGGAGGTTATCAATCCCACCGCACTTGCCAACGAAAGCTTCGTCTGTTTTAGTTCAACAGGAATCGTAAGAACCAAAGTCAATACGCTAATAGTGCAAAGACCAATAATTAAAGCAAAAAACCATGCTGCTGAAGCATGTAATATCCCAAGAGCGTAGATGGTGGGTCCACTTACGAGTCCTAAGACTAGTATGAAAGGCTTTCGTAATCCAATTCTATCAGACATGATGCCTATTGCGAAGGAAGCTACTAGAAATCCAATAGGTAGCATCGATACAAATAGTCCTGAGGTGATAGGTGAAAGGCCTTCGGATTCAAGCAAAGAAGGTAACCAAATAAGCAAAGTATCGTAGGTTCCCCCAGCGCAAAGGTATAATCCTGTTAGTAGCCAAAGCTGTTTCATTTTTAAAAGTCCCAAAAATTTTTCCAGAGTAATTGAATTGTTGTCTGCTTCAGACTTGAGGCTTACTTTACCACTATGAGTTGGCATTTTCATGAAAGCCAACCAGTAGAAGATGGCGAGAACAAATGCCCAAATTCCATACACAAGAAAGACTTGCCTCCAGTTACCCAGCAGAGTCAACAAGTAAGGAGTTCCACTCAACGCAACAATATCGCCCAAAGCGAAACCAGAAATCGCCACCCCCATCGCAGAAGCAGTTTTTTCAGATGGAATCCAAGAAGCTACAATCTTTGGTAAACAAGGCATAATCGCTGCGAACCCGACTCCTAAGAAAAGCTGGAACAACAATAGCGCCTCGTAATTAATTGCAAAGCTTCTGAAAACACCGAAAACTGCGAGAATAGTCAAAGCTAACCCAACTGCGATCCTGACACCAATGCGGTCTATTACTAGGCCCCAAGGAACACGTAGAACGACAAGAGCAAAGACGCTCATAGAGAAGATGAATCCAGCTTGCGTGTATGTTAGTTGCATTTCTGATATCATTGGATCTTTGAGTAGAGAGTAAGAAAATAGGAGAAGATGCATAGTGAAAGATGATAAGAAAGCCAATGTCAACATGGGCCAAGCGGAACGAGTTGGAAGAGGTTTCTTATCCATGTTTTGGCTATATTATTTTCTGGCTATTTAAAATTGGGTGTATCGTGCGTACGGTCTTGAGATATTGTCTACGATATAGAAACGTAGATTTTCTTCTGATCCAATTTGCGTTCATACCATTCTGCCTTGGCTTCGCCTCGTTTTTCCTGAACGTGAACCTTTTTGGCGCGAACAAGCTCCGCCATCTCGGTTAGGAATGGTTCCAGCAGTTTTACATCCTTCGAGTCCAGTTCTGCAACGTGAACCGCGTCAAGTATATCTGTTGGAACGAATCCAAGTTCTTTTCGAAGGGCTTGGACTCTGCGGGCTAGATCACGCATAAGGCCTTCGCCTTCTAAAGCCTCACCCCGATGTGTGTCAAGCAAGACGTGGGTTTCAACGTCGGAAGCCAACGCCCACTTCTTCAAGTCACCTTCTGGAAGCTTTTCGATGTACTCAACTTTCTTCACGTTTGCGAGCTCAAGAAACAATTCTTCAAGATTCTTCAAGGCTTTCTGAACGTTTTCGGCTGCAACTACTACAGCCTTATCTAGTGGCCATCGGCGCTTTAGCTGAGCGGATTGACGAGCAGAATATACCAAGGGGAGGCACCGTAGTAGAACTTCAAACTCTTCTTCTAAAGTGGCATCTTCTAAGGTTGCATCTGGTTTAGGCCAGCTTTCAAGGTTCACCGTCTCAGGAAGGGTCTTGTCCAATTCTCTGTAGACCTTTTGGTGCATGGCTTCGCTTAAGAATGAAGTCGCGGGGTTGAAGAGAAGAACGAGCGTTTTCAAGACGTGCCAGAGGGTTGCATAAACGGCTAGTCGACGGTTCAAGGTTTCGGGGTCGTCACTCCATAAATCTCGTCGAATCATAGGAACATATTCTCGGCTCAAAAAGTCTACAACAAACTCCTCTAGTTCATTGAGAGCGAAGTGAAATTCACTAGCCTCGGCCTTTTCAGTGAATTTCTTAACCTTGCCTTGTAGTTTGGATAGGAGCCAGCGATCAGGCGTTTTCAAAGCCTTATTTTGTTTGGCCTTTTGAAGCGTATGTTTTTGAGGATCAAAGCTGTCATATTCGGCGTTTTGCATGAAAAATCTGTGGAGGTGATAAAGGGTGCTGAGAACTTGGTAGGGGCGTCCCTTCAATTCTTCGGCGTCGAAGTTCATGGACTCAATGGGCGAACATTTCCATAACAGATAGAATCTGGAAACATCAGCTGACCGTTCTTGAAGTAACGGGTTGACTTCGATGACATTTCCAAGACTCTTACTCATCTTTCTTCCCTTGGCATCCAGAACAAAACCATAGAAGAGGAATGCTTCGTAGGGAGCTTCAGGCTTGCCCGTTAATATCACGTGTTCAAGGAGAAGTGAGTTTGCCCAACCTCGAGTTTGATCTATAGCTTCAGTTAAAAAGTTCGTTGGAACAAACCTTTTGAATTCATCGTCTGTAAAGCTAGCGTAAGGTGAGGCGCCACTGTTGTGCCAGCAGTCGAGTACAAAGGGTTCTCGGATCATTTTGCTACCGCATTCTTCACATTCCAAGATCACACGATCTATCCAAGGTTTGTGAAGTTCAAAATCTTTTCCCGGAGGCACCAACGCCTTTGCAAACAACTCTTCTTTGCTGGCTATCAGAGCCTTGGATCCACATTTTTCGCAGACCCAGATGGGTAGGGGTGCGCCCCAGACTCTTTCTCTAGAGATGCACCAAGGTTTNNTCTGCAGCTTCTACAACCTTGTCGTTTATTTTGTTTGTCCAGAGGAAATATTCTCTACGAGCCAGCCACACAAGTTTATGGTGGGACCTCCAGCAGGTGGGATATTCGTGGCTAATGGTTTTCACGGCTAGTAGTAGCCTCCTTTTGCGAAGTTCGTCTACAACTCTTGCGTCTGCGTCGCGGGCAAACAAGCCGGCGAATTCTCCAGCCTCCTCTGTAAATCGACATTCATCGTCGAATGGCGCGTACATGGGCAAGCCGCGTTTTTGGGCTGCAAAAAAGTCGTCTTCACCGTTTCCCGGAGAAAGGTGCACTATGCCTGTGGCTGTGGCAACGTCAACAAAATCTTCGCACACAACCGTGTGTATCACTGGCAACTTGTCCAGCTCCCTTTGTTTTGGAACAATGTCTTTGAAGGGATATTCGTATTTCACGCCCTCGAGGTCTTTGCCCATCATGACCTCAAGAATTTCATACTCTCTCACTCCAAGTTCTTCCATAATTGGTTCGACACGTTGTCTCGCGAGGATCCATACTTCAGTGTCCACCTTTACCTTGGCGTATTCTTCCTCTGGATGAACTCCTATCATCATGTCTGTGATTATTGTGAAGGGCATGGTGGTCCAAATGAGGAAATATTCATTTTCGGTTTTGGTTAGTTTAAATTTGAAGTGGATTGATTGGTCTTCAACCTCTTCGTAGCCGAGGCCGACTTCAGCGTTGCTTAGGGATGTTTGACAGTGGGGGCAGTAGGCGACAACATAGTAGCCTTCACCGAGAAGGTTCTGTTCCCAAGCCCTTTTGAGGTAATGCCACTCCCGTTCAATATACTTGTCACGGTGAGTCCAGTAGGCTTTGTCATAATCAATAAATAAGCCTAGTTTCTTGTCAGCTTCAAACCATTGGCGATGATATTTCATCACAGTTTTCTTACACTCTTCAACAAACCGTTCCTCGCCTATTCCCTCTAACAATTCTTTCTTGTTTTTCACACCGAGAGCATGCTCCACTTCCAATTCAATGGGTAAGCCCTGAGTGTCCCAACCACCCCAGAACGTAACATAGAACCCTTGCATTGTTTTAAGGCGGTATCGGAGATCCTTTATCACTCGACCTCGAGCGTGGCCAATATGTTGAACACCATTTAGGGTTGGCGGTCCTTCAACATAGCCTAAAAGACCTACGTTGTTTTTTTCTTTATATTCCGAGAGTTTTTGTGGGATATTGTTTTTCTCCCAAAATTCCCGAACTTCTTTTTCAAGTTCGAGCGGGCGGTAGTCTTGTGTTAGCCAACGTCTAGAATCAGACTTGAATTTCGCGGCCACCTCTCATCCCATGACACCCGCTTAACATCCCAGAGTGCTCATGGATGGATATAAAGCTTTTATCTTCTTCTTTCCACAATTTCGGGGACACTTCCTTCCCTATAACCATAAATCTTTTTCTCAGAATGTTACTCCGAATCAAAATGGGGCGTGCGCAGTGGGTAGAAAAGGATATTACAGCGCGCGCGCTCATATGCATGCATCAGGTTTTTGTTGAAATACTTCGGATTATTAAACACTTTTTCAGATTTAGACTAAAATTTTGTCTCCAAGCCAAATTTCGTAGAGCATGCGTTTGAAAGTAGGATTTCCTAACATCGTCAGACTTTTAATTATTTTTAATTTTGAAATAAATTTAAATATATAAAAACGCATGTTGTTACAATTCTGCAAATATATAGAGAAGCTGAAAAGGTTGAATGCTTATTGAATTGCCCATACTGCGGTAATGAAATAATTTATGAAGATGCCTCTTTTTGTCCCAAATGTGGAAAATCCCTTGAACCTGCAGACGAGTTACCAAAAAAACGAACAGATTTAGTGCTTATGGCAGCTATATTAGCAATAATTTCAGCCGCTTTTGTCGCAAGCATAGGATACATCGGGGTATATCAATATAATTCGCTAATTGGTTACTACGGTTCTTCTAGGGCTTCAGAATTTTTCGGATTCCTGGTTTTCGGGATTGCTGATGTTATTAGTGCTGTGTTAGCCTTAGTCGGGGGATTTTACATGCTCGAACGGAAGCACCTCAAAATTTCAGTTTTGGGAGTCATTTTCCTACTGGTCTCGGTAATTGTCAATTACATAATTATTGTACACTATAACTACGGCTTTACGGACATCCTGCTGTTTTCTGAAGTTACAGTGCTAATATTTTCGATCCTGAGCGGAATTTTGATTTTTACATCAAAAGCTGAATTCACGTAGGCTAATAACCAGTTAGCTTATTCAGCAATAATTCTATTTTTTTGGGGACATATCCTCAAGTTTTCCATCAATTCTGGGTTTGATTGGGCACTAATGAAACGGGAAAAATAAAAAAGAGGAAGGTTACGTGTGTGTGCGCGTGCGCAAGTGAAAAGAGTAGGAACTCTCATAAAAGCAGGCTTCAACCTCGGCTTAGAGATGGATTACGCAAAGATTTTCAGGAAACCAAAGTAAATAGTAAAGGATATAAGTCGCTCCTTTTGCTCCTCCTTTATAGAGGATAACTTTATGAGTCTGTGGAAACTTCGGTTTTCAATGATTGGAACACTGGCAGTTATAATCGGATTGTCCACCCTTTTCTTCACAGTCATTATGGCCTTAGCCGGCGTCAATTTGTTGCTGATGCCCTTCATTGTGGTGATTTTCAACATCATCCAATGGCTGATCGCTCCCTACCTCATAGACGCCATGTATCGAGCCAAGGAAGTGAAAAAGTCAGAGGATCCCAAATTACATGCAATGGTGGAGACACTTAGCAGAAAGAGCGGAATCAAAACTCCAAGACTAATGAAAGCCAAGATTCCTATACCTAACGCCTTCGCGTACGGTTCACCAATCGCTGGCAGCCGCGTGGCCGTAACAACTGGACTTCTTGAAACCCTTGAGCCTGAAGAGGTTGAAGCCGTGATTGGCCACGAGCTGGGACATCTAAAACACAGAGACGTCCAAGTGATGATGTTTGTTTCCATCCTACCAGCAATATTCTACTACATCGGCTTCTCGATGATTCTTTCATCCTCCTATAGGCGTAGGGATGAAGGAGGTGGCGGAGCTGCACTCATTGGAATTGCAAGCATTTTCCTGTATTGGGTTCTCACCATGTTCACCCTCTACCTAAGCCGACTACGTGAATACTTCGCCGACCGCCACAGCGCCTCCATCGTTGAAGACGGCCCCCGCAAGCTCTCTGAAGGCCTAGCGAAGATAGTGAACTCAACAAGTAGAATGAAAAAAACCCGCAGAGGTACAAACAGTCTCAACTCCTTCAAAGCCCTCTTCATATCTGATCCAGATCGCGCAGAATTAGATTCCGCATCCATGAGGCAGGTAGGAGCATACGCAGCCGATCAGAAGCTTGTTGAGGAAGTTCTCAGAAAAAAAGTGACTTCGTTTGACAGAGTGATGGAAATCTTCTCCACTCACCCCAACATAGTGAAGAGGTTGAAGGCCCTTCAACAGCTGTCATGAAAACCTATAATTCCTTTTCAAGTGCTTTTCCCACTCCTTTCTAGTGGTATCTATGCTGGCTTCAACTACTATTCAAACCGTATCTTCCATTTCCTGAACCATTTGAGTTTGCAGTTTTTCATAAGTTAAATAAGCGAATCCTTCCAACTGGTTAAATGTTGGTGAATGGCGTATGGGAATGACCATTCTAAAGAAAAAGACAGGTTACGCCTTAGGTCTTTTGCTTTTTATCATAGGAGGAATATTCTTACTCGTCTTAGTGTGGAAATGGTGGGACACGGGAGTCTTCTCCTCCTCAGATGTACTCTCCGAATTGAGCGCAAGTTTTTGGGCGGAATACCCTGATATAGATTTGGGGATCGGATTAAGACTCATACACTACCTTATATCTGGTGTTGCATTTCTTGTTCTCGGCTCTGCAATCTTGGTGGCTAGAAGAGAAATAGTTACCGTGACCGAGGAAGTAACCGTGATGCTCGAATGTCCTCACTGTAAAAATCAGTGGCAGGAATCCATGTCCAAGTCTCATTTAAAATCCATGGGTTATCCTAAGGTTCGAACACTTTCCCGACATAAATGTGCAAAGTGCGCCAAATTCATCCGCCCAAAAATAGTGGCGACAGATGTGTGAGATTGATCTTATTAGAAGCAGCGACAAGGTTAAATCACAAATTATCCATTCTTGCTTTTCCGAGGGAAAAACGTGGCTTCAGAATTGGAGTTTGAGGTGCCGTCGTGGGATCAAATCTACGACTTCCTCTTGAATATTGCAAAAAGGATCCGTAGGAATGGCTTTGAACCCGACATAATCCTAGGCGTTTCCAGAGGCGGATGGCCCCCTGCTAGAGTGATGTCGGATCTACTAGAAAACCCTAATGTAGTAAATGTAGCAGCAGAATTTTATGTGGGAGTCGCCGAAACTAGGGATAAACCGGTAATTACGCAGCCAGTTTCCGTTTCAGTGAAAGATAAAAAGGTTCTTGTTGTAGATGATATCGCAGACACTGGTCAAAGCCTCAAACTCGTACTATCGCATCTAGAAGAAGAGGGCGCAAGTGAAGTTAAAACTACGACGATTTACTACAAACCTTGGAGTGCTCTAATTCCAGACTATTATGAAAAAGAAACCACCTCATGGATCATTTTTCCCTGGGAGAGAAAAGAAACAGTGAAAAAAATTGTTGAAAGATACAAATGCCAAGGAAGCCCCATAGATATGGCTAAAGAAAAGTTGGTGAGTTCTGGATTAGACCGAAAACTCGTAGAGAGATTCATTCAAGAGATCTTTGGGTAAAGACATTGACCAGAAAACTGGAAAAGTTCAACGGAAATAACGGACATATCACTATAGTTGGTTTCAAAAACGTCAAAATCAAAGACATCAAAGGTTTTCTTGAAGATGTTCGAGGAGAAGTTAAAGAAGCCCATGTTCAGTTTCTTGACGCTAAACTGATAGCGGGTCAGCAGCACCTGTATTTTGCCGCCTTGAACGCCTTGAAGGCTTTCAAAAGAAAGTCAAACATATCAAGCAGTTTGGCTATTGAGGCTATCCTTTACGCTTCAGCTCAAAGACAGATTAGTAAAGCAGTGAATCTGCTTGGGGTCAAAAAAGATTCTTCGAGAGTCGCTGTTCTTATCATAGCTGAAAACAGGCAGAGAATGGATGATTGTTTAGAGGTGGTTTCTAGGATGGTGCCCGGGGAACGCGATGACATGGTTCTCGAGTTGACTGACGAAAAAATTGGGGGCATCAAGAGATTGTTCGAAATTTCCGACCTTGAAATCGAGGCTAAGTTGAGGAGGAAAGGTCTAGAATTGGAAGCGTTAATTGATTTGGTAATTGAACATGTGGCTTTGTTGGCGACTCAAAGCTAGAGTTTCGATAGACTTGCGTTTTTACATTTTATAATTCGAGGTGCTTTTCTTTTTCCGCAAGATTATGTCAGAGATTTCTTCTAGGCTTACGGGGCCCTCACGAAGGATTCTTGGTTTTTTTGAGGTCAAGTCAGCTACGGTTGATGGCCTGCCTAGAAAAGTTGGTCCGCCATCGAGGAATACGTCCACCTTTTCTTTCAATTTTTGAGCTGCTTCATGAACGGTTCGTGGAGGTTCTTCTCCGGTTTTGTTTGCACTTGTTCCTATGAGCAGGCCATTAGACAAGCTGATGAGTTGAAGTGCTATTTTGTGCTTTGGGATTCTCACCCCGACAGTATCTCCATTGCATGTAACAACATCTGGAAGAACGGGTTTCTTAGGAAAGATTAGTGTGAGAGAGCCGGGCCAAAACTTTTCAGCGATCTTTATTCCATCCTGTGACATGTAAGCTATTCTTTCAATTTGATTGAGGCTTGACGCCAATACGGGTAGAGGCTTTCTTCTTTTTCCCTTCACCTCAAAAACGCGTTTAACCGCCTCAACGTTAAAGGGGTCGCAACCCAGCCCGTACACAGTTTCGGTTGGATATACCACTAAGCCTCCCTTGTTCACAATCCGTGAAGCGGCTAAAATGTTGCTTCTCGTGGCCTTCAAAATTCTCATTTTGTCGCCAAAACACCTTTTTAATGATTACAAAATTTCAATGATTGAATGGCGTAAAAATGTTTGTGAATATTTCGATGCGGTAATATAGTTTCTATCAACTTCGCGTGCGTCAAAACACATAAAGGGTTGATCATAAAATGGTTTGACACGGTTTGGAGGAAAAAGTAAGGTGGCAGGAATAGTTCTCGTTAGAGATATTATGTCAAAAGATGTGAAAGTGGTGCGACCTGATTCCAGCGTCAAAGAGGTGGTAGCTACTATGAACAAATTCGATATAGGTTCCATAGTAGTTGTGCAAGGCGACAGACCTGTAGGCATAATAACCGAACGCGATATTCTTAGAAGAATCGTGCAACCGTGCTTGGCGCCAGAAACCCTGACTGCAAGGCAAGTAATGACTAGCCCATTATTAACAATAAGCGAAACAGCCAGTATCGATGAAGCAGCCAAACTCATGGCGAAGAAAAAGGTCAAAAAACTTCCCGTCCTGAACAAACAGAAACTTATCGGTATAGTGACACTCACAGACATCGTAACTAAGGTGCCTACAATGCTCTCTATACTAGAAGAACTCTTAAGACCATATCACCGTTCTCACTGAAAAGATTGCGCGTTCGTCCTCATATTTTCTCTATTAAAATGTTTTTCCACATTTTTATATGCGTAAAGTTATAGATGCTATTGAAGTCCATGCTCACCTACAACAAGCATAAGCTTCTATGCAAGGTCTGGCTTGAACACAAAGGAAAACCTCTCTTAGGGAAAGGTGGAGCACAAATCCTAGAAGCCATAAAAGAAGTGAACTCCATCTCAAAGGCAGCAAAAAAAGTTGGAATGTCATACCGATATGTATGGAACTACCTGGCAAAAATTGAAAAGAGCCTGCAGGAGCCAGTAGTGCAAACCTACAAGGGTGGAAGAAAAGGCGGAGGTGGCGCCCACCTAACCAAGCTTGGAGAAAGCCTGTTGAAAGAGTACAAGAGAGTTGAAGATTACGTGGGTGAGCTTATTGGAGACGAAACATATTGGGAGGCGGTTGGATTGAAAATTAGTGCACGGAATCGACTGAAGGGAATAGTTCAAGAAGTTGAAAAAGGAGCAGTCACAGCGAAAGTTAAAATCAAAATAGACAAGCCTATCGTCGTAACTGCACTTATATCCAAAGAAGCTGTTGAAGAATTAGATATAAAGGCTGGAGACAAAGTGGAAGCAGTAATCAAAGCAACAGAAGTCATGGTTGCAAAAGAAAAGCAAGAATGACACTAGCCCTCAACGATTGAATGCCTAATTACCTCTACAAATTTGTTCTTTTTCTATTTGTGAAGAGCTTTCATTGTGTAACACTTTGTTTCATTTATCATAAGGACGCAGCATGATTAATTTTGATCCGTAAGATTGCCAATATTTAGAGAACTGAGTGAGTTGTCTTTCGCAAATGATCCAATGGGGCTACTCGAGAGTGTGTAAAAAGGTTTCAAGAATTTTATATGTCAATCCCCAAATTACGTTGTTCCCAACAATATAGGAAGGCCACTCTACGCCACCCAATTTGACGGTGCCTCTGTGTTGAACAACCTGTTTTAACGAAATCCAAACAAACCTTTCCAGTTCATAATTCAGTTTAATTGTTGGCTTATGTTCAAGAAGAACCACAAATGGAAGAACCTTCATTTCAGGTCTTCGCGTAGAGGTTGTAATTTCCATTGCTCCAAGAAAGCGACAGCGGTCAAGAAGATTTATGTTGGTCTCTTCTAAGGTTTCCCTGATAACAGTTTGCTTCAAACTTTTGTCTTTCGCATCATATTTTCCTCCAGGAAAAGCTATCTGTCCTGACCAAGGATCATCAAGATTTTCAGCTCTCTTTACGAACAAGATTTTGAGGTCCTTGTCGGTGGTTTTCAGCAGCAAGGCGACTGCGGCGCTCGCATCTTGCCTTTCTGATACTGGTTTCAGTATTTTTGGCAGCCTTTCGATAATGTGAACATAATCCAACTTGGGTCACTCTAAGCGGGCACACTATTATTGGCGAAGTACTAATGTTTTCCTATGAAAGTGCTTCTTTTTGGGGATAAAAAGTCTTTTCAAAGATCTATGCACGTTAATTTGGGAGCTATTTAGGTGTACCGACGAGTTCTCTGAGCTTCATTATCGTTTTTTTGTCAACCTCTAGGCTCAGTTTTTCAATGTCTTCTTCCCAGAAGATCTCTTGAGCTGATTTGCAAGCGGGCTTTCCTTCATAATTTGTAACGAGGAAACAATACGCGTTTTGTTTTTCACCGTTGCTTGCGATGTAAGAATTTTTGCATACAAATTTTGATTCCTTCACTTCAATATCCAGCTCTTCTCGCAGTTCTCTCTTCAGCGCTTCCTCCATGCTTTCGTTGGTTCTAACATGGCCTCCAGGTAAGCACAGGATATCTGGATCAATTTTTTCATCCAACCGGCGGCGTTCAACTAAAAATTCGTTTTTGTTCAAGATTATTCCAACAACAACATCGACGTCTTCCAACAATATCCTCTCTATGAATCCATTAGAAAACAGAAGTCAAGGGATATATGATTTAAACGTATTGATAACTCGCATTCATCAATAATAATCAGTTTTCGCGGTCTTTAATTCCGAGGCATGCAGATAAAAATACTCAGTAAAGGGCAACTTACGTGCGTATGTATTACAAACGAAAAACACTTAAACAAAAAACAATACACTACGTAATCGCCTCATGAATTGAGGAAGGAAAAAGAAAATGAGAAAAATATCAAAGACCAACATAGCTGCAATCGCTTTAATTCTGCTGATGATTTCGGTTATGGTAACGCTGTATATGCCAGTTCATGCTCAACTTGCTGCTGAACAACCAGTTAGTGGACCGCTACCAGCCGGAAAAACTCCCAGTATTACAATCACGACCGCCTCATACCTTGCCTTTAGTCCCAATCCTATAGGGGTTGGTCAGACCTTGCTGGTTAACATGTGGACTAAACCTGCAACTCATGTGGAACGAGGGTATATAGAAGCATTCCAGGTGACAATCACAGATCCCGATGGAAACGAAGACGTTGTCGGCCCGATAAGTTCATATCAGGGAGACGCAACCGCATGGTTCCAATATGTTGTCGACCAGGTTGGCACATGGACACTCAAACTTGATTTTCTTGGGATGTATTTTCCAGCAGGATATTACGGTGATGGAGTAGTATACAATGCGTCGGGTCCAGGTCGAACCTATCTTGACTCAGCCTACTATAAGCAGTCTTCCACTGCCGAACTGGAACTTGTTGTACAGGAAGAGCAGGTGCTTTCTTGGCCTCCATCTCCACTACCAACTGACTATTGGACAAGACCCGTATCAGTAGAGAATAGAGAGTGGTGGCCGATTCTAGGATTCTACCCTGAGACTGGCGTGGTAGGAGGAGGCGAATACTGGCCAGATGACACGAACATATACATGAGCAACTATGAGTTCATTCCATATGTCCAAGGACCAAACAGTGCCCACATAATGTGGAAGCGGCCATTCATGGACGGAGGTCTCGTGGGAGGACCAGCAGGGCAAATCTCACTACGGCAGCCAGGACTATCTGGAACCGGTTTTCCGACTATAATCTATAATGGGAGAGCTTACGATACCTATGATAAACCAGGAACCGGGACGAGCACAGTAACCTATTGGCGATGCTACGATCTACGTACCGGAGAATTGTATTGGGAATATCCAGCACCGATGTATACGACTACATTTTGGTGGTGGACGATCCAGGCTCCTTTGCAACCTACATTCGTTGAATATGCGAAAGGAGGTCAGGAAGTTCCTGGTGCGACAGCATGGTCAGGAGTGACCCCATATCTTGTAGCGATAACTGGGCCATCAGGAGATGAGTCAGGGCGGCTGATAAAGTGGGACCCCTATACTGGAGAAATCGCCATAAACATAACAGGACCACCGCCAGGCGTATCGGCGGGTACTTTGTACGGTTACCCCTATGTCTTGAGTGTGCAGAATCTTGGCGGCGGAAATCGCCGTTTGATCAATTGGACTATAGAAAATAATGCGGGCAATTGGGTTTACGGGGGTGGTGGTGGCCAACCAGTGATAGACGACTTTGATGCGAGGGTAAAGGGCAACATTTCTTGGCCTTGGAGTAACTTAGGTGACAGACAAGATTTCGAAACTATGATAGCTGTTGACTACAGCACAATAAGTTCACCGGGTACAGGAGTAGGCATAGGAGTACGCTTACTGGGTGCCAGCTTAACGACAGGACAAATTCTGTGGAACGTTACAACCGATCTTAGCACCGGTTGGGAGACCTTTTTCAGCGGATCGACGGCATGCGCTGACCACGGAAAATTCGCAGTCCGCATGCAAAACGGGCAGATATATTGTTGGGATCTGTTCACCGGAAACATAGCATGGAAAAACGAGATTTCAAGTTGGCCTTGGGGAGTCTTCGGAGCGTATGATGTGCAGTCAGCCTACGGTCTTTACTTCACAATGGACTACGCTGGTGTCCGGGGCATTGACTGGGATACCGGTGACACAGTCTGGACGTACAAATCTCCAGCCACTCCTTTCGAAACTCCCTACTATTGGGATGAAACACCTACGCATGCGTGGCACAGTGGTGGAATAGTTGCTGATGGAAAGCTCTACTCGTTCAATACTGAGCACACGCCCAGCCAGCCCATCACCAGAGGATGGAAGCTCCACTGCATCAACGCGACCTCAGGCGAGGGCGTATGGAACATAACTCTAGGTCAAGGTGTACCTGGCTCTAGGTCATTCCAAGGCGCTGTCGCCGATGGCTACCTCATAATCACCAACGAATATGACGGGTACATGTATGTCTTCGGTAAGGGCAAGAGCGCGACAACAGTTACAGCACCAAAGACTGCTATACCGTTAGGAGAAAGCGTAGTGATCGAGGGCACAGTCTTGGACATGTCTCCAGGTCAGCCAGGCACTCCATGTGTATCTAAGGAGTCTATGGCTGGGTGGATGGAGTACGTGCACATGCAGAAACCGATTCCCTCAGACGTAACTGGGGTTCCAGTTTCGTTAGATACCCTTGATCCGAACGGCAACTTCATCCACATCGGCGATGTTACTACTGACATGAGCGGCACATTCGGCCTCATGTGGACTCCTGAAGTTCCAGGCACGTACAAGGTCATGGCGACGTTTATGGGTGATGAATCGTACGGCAGCTCCTTCGCAGAAACCCATGTGGGCGTAGTGGAAGCACCGGAACCGCTGCCAGAGTATGGTACACCCGAGTGGCCAGCGTATCCAGAAGCGGAAAAACCAGCAGACTACACGCCAATGTTCTTAGGCATAACAGTGGCTGTTGCTGTAGCCATCGTAATTGGCTTAGTTAACCTTTGGGCGCTCAGGAAGCGACAATAAACCCTTTCAACCTCCCCCCTCTTTTTTTGGCGATCAGAGGCGGATGCGCTGAAGAAAAGTAAGAGTAATTGTGGCGTCAAGTTAAGGCTGAAAGGGCCTTCGGGATCTCCACGTGACTGGCGCATTGTACGGGATTTTTTGCAGCTGTCTTGTCCTCAAATCTTAAGGATTCCGGAGCCCGAGTAGACACTGCTACAACCAAATGCATGCACGAATAGTTGTTTGCGAAGCCTTTCCCACAGCTTCAAAAAAAGTTGGGTAAAAATTTTTCATTTAACAATACATCTCTACTGTGGATGAAAGTGACAGAAGGTACGTAGTTGTATTACTAGAAACATTCTCTAAGTTCTTGGTTTAACCTTCAACAACGTACCTGTAGGCGATGTATTTCCCAGCAGTTGGACTCTTCCTGATTATTCTAATTATGTCTCCAGGATTGGCGCCAATAGCTTTGACGGCGAGATCAGAGGCTTTAATCTCAGGTAGTTGATAGGGCTGCACCTTATATTTTGCAAGAAGTTTTTTCTTTTCCTCTACCGTAAGAACCTCGTGTTTCGGCACAAACTCATGGTCGAAGATGTTGAAGGATGGAAAGAGCCTTTCAATTAGCTCGATTCCCTTTTTCTTTGCGTTGAGCTTGGCGGATGGGGTGTACTTCCCACTGGTGACAATTATTCCGCTTTTGACTCCGGCGTCGTTCATGGCCTTTTTCAACTGGTTGGTGTATGCGACTCCCACAGTTTCTTCGGTGGGGACAACCCAGATAAACGCCTTCGCTCCATCTTTCGATTTAACCGTGAAGCTGATAGCGTTTTTCAGTTCCTCTCGTTTTAATAGCTTGTAACTTCGAAGTTTTATGAGAACCTCGGCTTTCCTTTCCGCCAACGTTCTTTCAGAGCTCAAATCGTCAACTCCCAATTCACAAATATTGATAGTGAGTTGAAATATCTATAAAACCCTTAAGCTTTACGCCAGTCTTTCTGAATCTACGTTTTTTCATGCATAATTTTCCGGTAATCCGTCTTCTTGTGTTTTTCGTTTTGGATGTCTTTTCATCGTTTTCTTGTTTTTTTCATTTGCCTGTGGGGCGAACCGGATAAGATGTATGCTCTAACTACTCCTGGGATTTCATCTATATCTTCGTTTAGGAAATCTAGGGCGTTATCTTCAGTATTTGTTTTGATTAAGAGACCTAGGTCCCAATCTCCAAGAATATCCATGGTGTAGCATAGCTTTACTCCGGGTCTAGGTTTATCTGGAAGATTTCTTAACCGTCCTATGGCTTCCCTTAGGCTCTTTGAATCCAGCTTCAGCAGAACCATATATTCTGGCATTTCTATTTACCATCTGCAGCGCGTAATTGTTTTTATCAAGCAAAAACGTTGTGAAACCAAAATCTATAGCTAGACTCTACAAGACACTTGCAGATCAAAGGAAATGCAGAGACTTCATATAAGTTAAGGCAATCCATACGTAATTCTTATCTAATTCATTGGGCAGACCTAAAGAAGAGGTGATGCAATTGAAAGCGGTGGAAGTCGCAATGATGGGTATCTGTGCTGCATCGTATGCGGTTATTGGTCGTTTAACAGATTTGGGAATCGTTGCTCCTGTTGTAGGTGTTGTTGCTTTTTGGCCGGCTGCTGTGATTCCTGCAATTTTTGCGGTTTTATTCGGACCTTGGGTTGGAGGAATTGGCGCTGGCATCGGAATATTCATGAGAGACATGCTATTTCATGGAGATGCTCTTCTCAGTCTTTCAGCAGGTGTTACCTCAAATTTTGTAGCTTTCTTTTTAATTGGCTACTTTTCTCGAAGAAAGCTAGATTGGCAAAAGATTGTCCTTGGCCTAGGTATAGGTTTTCTGATTGTAGGGCTCGGTACTTTTGTGTCAACAGTTTTTCTGCCCTCAGAATCAAGTGCATTCACTGGGCTGTCACCAACTAATAGCATGCTTCTATTCGTTGGAGTCAGCGCAGGAAGTCTCATTTTGATTGGGGTGATAGCGCGTTTTTGGCCTGAATGGAAAAATTACGGTATTGCTTCAGTGATTGGCTTGGGTGTAGGAAGCACAATCATAGGTTTTGTATTATGGTTGTTTAGCCAATTTTTGCCTTTGCCTGGGGGTTTCTCTGACGCGCCAACCTATTTTATTTTGTTATGGCTCGTTTGGACGTTCGCTACAGAGATTCCATTCCTTATGGTGATAGGGCCTCCCATATTGAAGGCATGCTACAAAGCCTTTCCTTCATTGGCTCCGCAACATGAAGAATAAGAGGCGACGGACGAATGTTCAAAAGGGCTATGGCATTCAGCCCAGCAGGGATCTCTAGCTTCTTTGAAATTTGTGACAGAACCCCCGATGGCGTTCCAATCTCTAATCCAGAAGAGATTGGCGCGCGTGGTGGAGGATTTGGGATCAGCAAGGGAGTTACAACCGAAATTAGCCTGGCTGAGGCAAAAGAAAACCAGATTCGAGTGCACATTAATGGAAAGCTTTGGCTGGAGGCTGAGACAACCAGAACCGTGGCTGAAGCGTTGTTAGAAAAGGTTCCTGAAACATACCGTGTTACTGTGAGACATCGCGTAGAGGTGCCTATTGGAGCCGGGTTTGGATCGAGTGCTGCTGGCGCCTTAGGTACGGCTCTTGCCCTTAGCGAAGCCTTAGGGATCAATCTTACATATAATCAGCTTGGTCAAATAGCCCACGTAGCCGAAATAAAGGCTCTTACAGGGTTAGGAACAGTTGGTCCGTTAATGTTGGGAGGCTGTATAGTAACGATCGAGCCAGGTGCACCCGGTATCGCCATTATAGATCGCATTCCCATTTCCTCTGATCACAGAATAGTTGCAGCCACCTACAAGCCATATCAAACCAAGGAGCTGCTCTCGTCTCAAGAAAAAAGAGGGTTAATCAATGAGTGGGGAAGAAAGACCTTAGAGAAGATCCTTGATGATCCTTCTCTTGAAAATTTCATGCGAGCATGCAAGGAGTTTGCGATAGGGGCTGGCCTTGTGACGAGTCG
>JABAOF010005116.1_pt3 | contig 18611 bp, 14 predicted proteins | sample 7062171 | NCBI WGS metagenome assembly JABAOF01 (sample SAMN14538628, study PRJNA623070) | marine sediment metagenome | biome: marine biome [ENVO:00000428]; feature: marine pelagic biome [ENVO:01000023]; material: deep marine sediment [ENVO:00002113] | place: India: Gulf of Khambhat ...
AGGTCCGGTGAACTGCTGAAATCTCATGATAAAATCAATCCACTGACTTTTTTCCTCATCGCTAAGACCTGCTGGTTCAAGAAGGAGAAACATCTCGATGAAATCAAGATCGTACAAAAGATCAGGGATTTTCTCTTTCGCCTTCTTTACAGCCTCTTTTATGTAGTGTTGATTCTTTTCACTGAAAAAATCTTTGCTTATGTAGGTTCGATAGACTGTAAATTGAGCCATAACCTCTACTAAGGCTCTTTTAAGACCGTAAAGCGTAACATCACTTCCATGTCTGTATCCGCCGGAAATCCTCTTCATAAGAACAGCGAGGTTGTCGACATCTCCGGCCATATGTTTTCCTATGATCATCCTCTTTTTCTCGCTTACAAGGTCTTCATAAGAAGCCTTAAAGTCAGTAAACGTAGAATATATTTTTTCAAATTTTCTTTCATTATTTCTTTTACAGAAAAAGCCATTCACGTAATTCAGAAAGTCATAACCCGTTGTTCCCTGCACCGACCAGAAGGAAGGAAGTTCCTCTTCGAATTCAAGGATTTTCTCAACTATTATGTATGTTTTCCCAAACTTTTCCCTCAACCTTCTCAGGTATTCCGTTGGATCATAAAGCCCGTCAATGTGATCAATTCTTAATCCAGTGATCTTTTCCTCCTCTAAGAGTCTAAAGATTAGAGAATGGGTATGGTTAAAAACATTCTTTTCATCAGTTTTCAAAGAAATAAGTTCGTTAATATAAAAAAACCTCCTGTAGTTTATCTCCTCGGTGCCGACCTTCCAGAAGGATAGTTTGAATAACTGTTCTGAAAGTAGATTATCAAGGAAATTAAAACTCTCAGGATTTCCCCTTTTTCCATTAAAAATCTCTATGTTCTTATCTAGGAACTTTTTGATTTCTTGGTTTTTAGTATAAAGTTCCCACAACATTTTTTTAACGAATCTTATCTGGTCATAGCGTTCGTTTACCTCTTCACTGGACGGTAAAGTTTTCAGAACGTAAAGAATACCAAGGAACTTAATGAAGTCTGGATGATCCCGATCAAGTTTCCTTTTGAGTTCGCTCAGTCTATGCGTCAATACATGAACATACGATTCTATCTTCAGAGGAAATCTGAGTTTACAGTAATTAATCGTTAATCCGTCTTGATCATAACTTAATTGAATCTCTCCGTCTTCCAGAGATTCACCATAAAATCTTCCCAAAAAAGGCGCAAGGACCCTTCCTCGAATACCTTCATGCGGATGGTCCCATTCTATGTCAAAAAAATGGAAGAACTTCGAACACTCACCATTTTCTAAGACATCCATGAGCATTCTATTTTCATGGTCGTAGGCCATGTGATTTGGAACCACATCCTGGATCCACCCCATACCATAATTTTTCAATTCTCTTATAAGTTCTATGAACTCCTGCAACCCTCCAAGCTCAGAGTTAATCCGATTTGGATCAACAACATCGTAACCATGATTGCTCCCCTTTCTCGCCTTGAAGATGGGTGAAGCGTAAATATCTGAAATGCCGAGCTCACTCAGATAGGAGATAATTTTTTTAGCTGCCTTAAATCCAAAGGAAGGATTGAATTGGAGCCTATACGTTGCAATTGGAATACGCGTCATGTAATTCTCACTCGCAGATAATCTCCTAACCTATTAAAATGTTCAACCCATTTTTTGGCAGTCTGATCATCTTTTTCAGACTTTTCTCGCATTTCACCGTAAAGTCGCTTACCAATTGAGAAATAAATGTTTTGACTTTCCCACATATCTAGTTCCAGAGGAATTGCACTCAAAATTCTAAAAATATTTTCAATCGTTTCAAGCAGAGAAACATCTTCTGGTGTTTGGTAGAACCCCTTCATGAGCGTGTTAATCTTCTGACTGGCGACAAAACTCAGCGTGGGCTTATCCAACTCTATAGACAATTTTTTAAATTCATCAACTAATTTCTGAAGTCTTTCGAGGTCAAACTCTTCGTTTTCTAGCAACCTGCGAAGATCTATGTTCAGGACGAACTCTACAGGGTTGGCAAGGGCTTTCGGCAGGGGGATTTGCATCTCTATTATCGCCTGTATAATCGGGTAATGGTTTTCAAATATCTGACGACAATAAATCTCTAACTCTTTCATAATAGGAGCAAGGATCTGGTTCAGAACCTTTCTCTGCTCATCTCTAAAGAGGTGCCATAGGGAATAGTTGTGAGTGCCGAAGTGTTTGTCCATTAAACGAATCACCTCAGGTATATCACTTTTCGTGAAGGTGTTTTCTATTTCTTGGCGCATGATGGAAAAAGGCTCTTCTCCCGTGTATTCGCGCACCCCCCCGATTAAATTATGATCCCCAAAATGCAGAACTGCAAAGCTTATGGTGTTTTCTTCCCAAATAATATCGGAGCGCATGCGGGTTCTTCCAACGGCAATTTTTTGCTTTCCCGACTCCAACCTGTCGTATGCCTCGCTACTTGCTGTATAGCAACCTATCCTTATGGTTTCAGGATACTCTTCAAATAGAGAAGACACAGCATAGTGAGCCCCAACCCTGAGCAAATCAACGACAGCAGGGTTTACAAATATCTCGTAAACTTGCGCGCCATTTTTAAATTCTGGGATGTTGCTTGGTGCTCGTTCAAGTATTTTGGTGTAATAGGGCTCAAAATCTATATCGCTTACTTCCCTAGCGAGCTGCATTGCGCGGGCAGCATAGTTTATAACCTGAAAGGATTCAATACCTGAAATCTCATCAAAGAACCAGCCACAACTCGTGTACATGAGCATGGTGTAGCGCTGCATTTCAAGGAGCTTGAGAATTTTCATCTTATCCTCTTTTGAACACTCCCGAACTGTGTGCTTCGAAAAAAAAGACTCAATGTTCTCGACAGACCTGTCGAGAATAACCTCAATGTAATCTTCCCTCGCTTGCCATGGATTTTTCACGTATAAAGCCATTTCCCTCTCATAAAGGGAAATTAAGTTGTCCCTAAGCCAGTCCATGGCTTCACGGAGAGGGGCTCGCCATTCTTGGGTCCATTTAGGATGTAAACTCGTTTTGCATCCACAATTGTCCCCCCATCTTTCAACACCGTGAATACAGCTCCAAGAACTATTTTCTATGATCTCTACCTCGTTTTTAGGAGGGTTTTTTTCTAGATACTCGCCGTATACAGTAATCTTGGCAAGATTGTTCGATTCTACGTAGTAAAGGCAGTATGCCAGAGCCATGTCCCCATACCTATGGTGGTGGCCGTAAGTTTCCCCATCTGTGGCAATATGAACAATCTGAGGCTGTTCTTGATCCTCAGAAAAAGCGCTAATCAATCTTTTTGCGAAAAGTTCGCCACTTTTTAAAAGATCTCCAAAGGAAACGTCATGCGATATTGAACCATCATAGAAAAAGATATTAATGGTTCTTCCGCTTGGTAATTTACAAAGATAGGGCTTTTTGGAATCAATTTTGCCACCACTCACATCTTCCCACTCTTTGTCACCGATTTTTCGCACCTGCCGAGCTTGGTGCGGCGCAAGAATGGTGAACGTTATTCCCTGCTCAGCTAATATGTCCAGCGTTACGAGGTCAACAGCCGTCTCGGGAAGCCACATACCTTCTGGCTTCCTTCCAAAACGATACTCAAAATCCTTTATTCCCCAGATAACTTGGGTGCGCTTATCTCTATCATTGGCTAGAGGCATTATCATGTGATTGTAAGCCTGGGCGATGGCTGAGCCATGTCCTGAAAATTTCTGCTGGTTTTCTTTATCAGCCTCTAAAATAGCCTGATACACTTCATGCAATTCCTTCTCCATCCAAAAAAGTAGCGTGGGACCAAAGTTAAAACTTATTTTCGCGTAATTGCTAACGATATCTATGATTCTTCTATCTGGATCTAGAATCCGAGAAGCTGTATTTGGAGCATAACACTCTGCTGCCACGCGCTTATTCCAGTCGTGATGAGGATAAGCCGAATCTTGAACTTCGACCTCTTCCAGCCAAGGGTTCTCTCTGGGAGGCTGATAAAAGTGGCCGTGTATACAAACATAGCGATTCATGCTAAAGCCTCCATTTTGTATAATGCGAAACTTAGCGGTTTTATGTTCAAATTTTGATCCAGTTCTATTTCTTTAGGCAATGAACTACCAGGACCCATCCATTCTTGGTCGGAGGAATCCAGAACCTTTCTCCATCTTCCATTTGGGAGGCTGATGCGAAAGTTCAGGTTTTTTCTGTTGAAATTCATGATGCAAATTATTTGGCTTTTATTGTGCCATCTACGGAAATGCAGGAGCCTTTCTTCTTCTGTTCCAGATACCTCAATGTTCCTTTCAAGATTTGATAGCGCTGGAATTTCTTTTCGCAGCTGAATAAGTCGTCTATAAAAATCAAGCAAAACTTTAAATTTCCCCTCTCTTCTTTTTTCCCATTTTAACTTGGATTTTAAAAATGTGTCAGGACTTTGCGGGTCAGGAGGCTCTACCTTCCAATTAAAGGCTTTAAATTCCTCTTTCCGCCCTTCTCGAACAGCATTTATCAAATCTGGGTCGGAATGGCTGATAAAGTAGAGAAATGGTGATTCTTCACCGTACTCTTCGCCCATAAAGAGCAGGGGGATGTATGGGGAAAGAACCACAGCCCCCGCTGCGAGTTTTAAAGCCTCAAAAGATACGATCGTTGACAACCTTTCACCTAATACTCTGTTGCCCACCTGGTCGTGGTTCTGTGAGAAGACGACGAATTGATGAGCGGGTAAGTCTTTGGAAGAACTCCCATGACGTCTTTTTCGGTAGGAGGAGTATAGCCAAGAAATGACAAAACCTTCCCTCAAGGCTTTAACAAATTGTTCCATATTACCAAAATCTATGTAATAGCCTGTTTTCTCATCTGTTAAAAGAGTATGAAGAGAGTGGTGAAAGTCATCGCACCACTGAGCGTTGATGCCATAACCTCCAAATTTTCTGCGCGTTATGACTTTAACATCGTTTAAGTTACTCTCTGCAATAAGATAAAACTTCCTCCCATACTCGTTTGAAAAATCTTCAACCCTTTCAGCGACTTCATGAAGGAATGGTTTGGCACTCATATCGTAAATTGCATGAACGGCATCCAGTCGAAGACCATCTACGTGATAATGCAGAAACCAATAAAGGGCGTTTTCGATAAAGAAATTTCTCACCTCATCGCTGTAAGCATCGTCAAAGTTAATAGCACTGCCCCATGGCGTTTTATATTTTTCCGTGAAATAAGGACCGAAATCACCCAGATAGTTGCCTTCTGGCCCAAGGTGGTTGTAGACTACATCGAGAATTATTGCTATACCACGCTTATGGCAGGCGTTAACGAGCCTTTTCAGCCCTTCTAGACCCCCATAGGAGTTCTGAACGGCAAATGGATGTACGCCGTCATAACCCCAGTTTCTTTCGCCAGGAAACTGTGCAACCGGCATTATGTTTATGGCGTTTATGCCAAGATCGCAAAGATCGTCAAGCCTCGGGATAATAGCATCAAAAGTTCCCTCGTTGGTAAAAGTTCCCACATGGAGTTCATAAATTATCATATTTTCTAAGTTGATTCCTCTCCAGTTTTTATCTTCCCATTGAAAAGCGCTGTGATCTACAATCTGCGAGGGCCCGTGTACACCCTCTGGTTGAAAATTGGATGCAGGATCCGGCCTATCAAGGCTCCTCTCAAGTCTATAAAAGTAAAGAGTTCTTGGGAAAACATCATCAACTACCACTTTCCAGTAACCATTTTTATATCTACTCATGGGGATGAGGCGCTCTTCGGGAGAGACCATTTTTATTGCCACATCTTTCAAAAAGGGAGCCCAAATAGAAAATTCACATCTCCCATTTCCGATGTAGTGAGGGCCGATCCGCATTTTATTCGCCCCCCCTCTTCAAGACTAGTACACCCAAAGGGGGCAGGGTTAAGGAGAGGGAATGATACTTACCATGGAAGGGAATGGGTGTAGCCTCAACGCCCCCGAAGTTGCCGTGACCGCTTCCTCCATAATCTTTTGCATCGCTGTTCAACATTTCTTTCCAGAATCCGCCAGCAGGAACTCCAACCCGGTAATTATACCTTGGCACGGGTGTAAAGTTGCAAACCACGAGAATAGTGTCTTCCGTAGATTTACCCCTTCTAAGGAAGCTAATAACACTTTTTTCCCAGTCGTTAAAATCTATCCACTCGAATCCTTCGGGCTTAGAGTCAAATCCGTGTAAAGCAAGTTCTTTTCTATAAAAGTAATTTAACTCTCTTACCCATCTCTGAACACCTTGATGTAGCGGTTGTTCTAGAAGGTGCCAGTCTAAACTCTCATCATGATTCCACTCACGCCACTGCCCAAACTCTCCTCCCATGAAGAGGAGCTTCTTGCCCGGGTGAGTGTACATGTAACCCAGCAGAAGACGGAGATTCGCGAATTTCTGCCAATTGTCACCGGGCATCTTGCCAATAAGAGATCCTTTTCCATAAACGACTTCATCGTGAGAGAGCGGAAGTAAAAAGTTTTCTGAGAATGCGTACCATATGCTAAACGTAAGCTGATTGTGGTGATACTTGCGAAAAATCGGATCTTTTGAGAAATACTTCAGCGTATCATGCATCCAACCCATGTTCCACTTAATGCCGAAGCCAAGACCACCCGCATAAGCAGGCATGGTCACCATGGGCCATGCAGTTGATTCTTCAGCTATGGTTTCAACATAAGGATATTTTTCATATACCGCTTCGTTGAGCCTGCGTAGAAAAGATATTGCCTCGAGGTTTTCCCTCCCTCCGTACTCGTTAGGTATCCATTCTCCCTCTTTTCTGGCATAATCAAGGTAGAGCATGGATGCAACAGCATCTACCCTGAGACCGTCAGCGTGATACTTCTCCAACCAAAAAAGAGCATTGCTAATAAGAAAGGCACGCACTTCATTACGACCATGATTGAAAATGTAGCTTTTCCATTCGGGATGAAACCCCCTTCGAGGATCAGCATGCTCATAGAGATGGGTACCATCAAAATAGACCAACCCATGCTCATTATCTGGGAAATGGGAGGGAACCCAGTCCAAGATCACGCCAATGCCATGTTGATGAAGATAATCAATTAGGTACATGAAATCCTGAGGGGTGCCATACATCCGCGTGGGAGCGAAGTATCCCACTACTTGATAACCCCAAGAACCATAAAAAGGATGTTCCATCAACGGTAAAAACTCCACGTGCGTAAAGCCCATTTCTTTTACGTAATCCGCGAGGTAATGAGCCATTTCCCAGTATGTAAGAAATCGGTTTTTCTCTTCAGGCATCCTACGCCAAGAACCGAGATGAACCTCATAGATGGTAATGGGATCACTAAATTCGTTAGATCCAGGGCGGTTTCTCATCCATGTTTCATCCTTCCATTCGTAACTCAAATTCCAGACGATGGAAGCTGTTTCAGGTGGTTTTTCCCAATAAAAGGCAAAGGGATCTCCCTTGTCGATTTTATAATTATTGGATTTCGAAACGATGTGATACTTATAAAGGACTCCATGGCCGACGCCAGGAATGAAGCCTTCCCAAATGCCTGAACCATCCTCTCTCAATTTTAAAGGATGCGCCTTAGGATCCCATCCGTTGAAATCACTGATTAAGGATACACTTGCTGCATTAGGAGCCCATACAGCGAAGAAAGTGCCGTGAATATCGTCCACGGTCATTAAATGGGAGCCTAATTTTTCATACAGTCGGAAGTGATTGCCCTGTTTGAAGAGGTAGATATCGTAATCTGTGAGTAAGCTTACATCGTGCATTACACTCTTCTTCCTTCGCATCCTAATACCTCTTTTCGTTTTCAAAGTAATTTCACTAGGAACTTTTTAAGATATCATCTATTCCTCTAATTGGAATGATGGCCCAGTCAGGACGGTTATTTAGTTCATAGTCTAGTTCATAAACAGCCTTTTCGAGTAGGAAAACTTGTAGCAGGATTTCTAACTCCTTCTTTTCCTTTGGCACGAATGGGGCCTTTCCAACCGTATCCATGTACGAACGAAGAAAAATACCACTGACATACTGATACCACTGATCAGCCCATGGTTTCAGCAGATCAACATCTTCAGGTCGAATATTTGCATGTTTAAGAAGCGCAGTGTAGGCAGCATAGTGGAATGATCGAATCATACCGGCCACATCTCTAAATGCGCATCGCTTTAATCTTCTCTCACTCAGGGCCCGGACGGGTTCGCCCTCAAAATCGATAATCATGAAGTCCTTTCCGGTGTAAAGAACCTGACCAAGATGGTAATCGCCGTGAATTCGGATTTTCATGGCTGAGATTTTTTCTCGCTTTATTTTCTCCAGGCGGTTAAGAATTTCCTGCTCAGATTCCAAGATTCTATTTGTCTCTTCTTGAAGGTTTTCGGGTATTCTTTTCAGATTTTTTTCTAAATCTTGTACCGCTCTTCGTGTTAAGCTTCGCATAGACTGATAAACAGATCTCTGATAAAGTTTCGAGAAAGGTTCAGGGGCAAAATCCGGATCTTCCGATGAAGATGACAGGGCAAGATGTAGTTCCGCGGTCCTTTTTCCAAGAAGACTGGACATTTCCAAGTAAAATACTCCTATCAATTCCTGAAGTAGTGGAGGAATATTTGATAGAGTTATATCCAAAAGAGAAGGAGGACTCCTTGGAAATTCCTGTATTTCTCCTTTTTTGGTCAAAACCCTTTCAAAATATAGCCCGATGGTATCTAATGTGAAAGTCCAGGCATCAATTACACCAGGGACAAATTCCTGAAGCAAACCCAATGCAACGGGTTCAAAGCCTTGCCGCCTGTATTCAATGGCGCCGGCAAAGGCTGGAACGTTAGAAAACTTAGTCTTTTCGGTAAGGAATCTCACGATTTCTGAATCAGGATTAATACCCTCTTCTAACCGGCGAAAAAGCTTTAGAAAGAAGGTATTTTCGTACTGAATAGATGTGTTAGTCTGCTCCGCCTTGAGCACTCGAGAATCCATAGGTAGCTTTTTATCGCCCAAAAAATTTTTGAACATTTTGCCTCGATAAGTTACGATCTGGCTCACTTTTCCTTTTATCTTCTTTCTCCGCGCAATCATCTCNNATCTCAAGAAGGATTTCTCTAAACTCTTCATCATATTCACTCTCGTAGAGAATCCCCTCTTCGTGATCAACTCGAAGCCTTGCAATCACAACTTGGGAAAATTCTTTTTCGATTTCTCTGGCTTTATCTTGTACGGCAAATGATACCGGCAAGAGATAAATCTCTGGTAAACCTTCAGTATAAGAGACTTCTAACAGAATCAATTGAGCCAAATCAATGTCCTTACCAATGGAGATATTATCGATTATATTGGTTTTTTGGATAGTTCGAGCCTTTGCGCGGAACCATCGACAACCTTTCAGGTAGTTCGGCAAGATTTCTTCTTCAAGCCTCTCTTTTTGTTTTCCTTCTATCATTTTCTTCCAACTCGTCTTTACACTAAGTTCAGGAATAACTCTTTCCCTTCCGACACTTATCTCGGCTTGCTTTTGTAACAAAAACCAATAAAAATCGTGTGGCCCAATGGTAAGGACATAAAGCGACTCTTTAATGACAGGAAACTTGTTTTGACTGAAGATTTCTTCTGGAATATAATCAGCATAATTTAAAAGTTCGAGCTCTACGAACTGGGAAGATCTCGATAGATTTACGACAACAAGGATAGTTTCATCCTGATACTGGCGAATGAACGCAAGAACTTTCGGGTTTTTTGTATTGAGAAAATTTATGTCTCCTCGACTGAAGGCTTTAAATTTTTTTCGCATGGCAATCAAACGCTTCATCCACCAGAGGGGCGATGAATTATTCCCTTCCTGGTTTTCCACATTCACGGCTTCATAATGATATTCAGGATCAATGATTACAGGCAGATAGAGCTTCTGGGGATTTGCTTTCGAAAAACCTGCATTTCTGTCAGCACTCCATTGCATCGGCGTGCGAACACCTTCTCGGTCGCCCAGGTAATAGTTGTCACCCATACCGATCTCGTCTCCATAATATATGATAGGTGTGCCCGGGAGAGAAAAAAGAAGTATATTCATAAGCTCTATCTTCCTTCGATCGTTATCCATTAACGGTGCTAAACGCCGTCGAATACCCAGGTTGATTCTTTGACGGGGATCTCGTGCATAAACGTGATACATGTAGTCCCGCTCCTCGTCCGTGACCATCTCAAGGGTCAGTTCATCGTGATTGCGCAGGAAGAGAGCCCATTGACAGGACTCTGGTATGATGGGAGTTTGCTCGAGAATATCAATAATGGGAAAGCTATCTTCCTTCTGAAGCGCCATGAATAACCGGGGCATCAGCGGAAAATGGAAGGTCATGTGGCAAATATCACCGCCGCCAAAATAAGCCGCGGCATCCTCGGGCCACTGGTTTGCCTCCGCCAACAGCATCCGATTCTTGAACTTACTGTCTACATGCGCTCTTAATTTCTTTAAAAAATCGTATGTTTCAGGCAAGTTCTCGCAATTAGTACCCTCACGCTCATATAAGTAGGGAACAGCATCCAATCGCAAACCATCCACGCCCATGCCAAGCCAAAAGTCAATCACACGGAAGATTGCTTTCTGCACATGAGGATTGTCGAAGTTTAAATCTGGTTGATGTGAATAAAAGCGATGCCAGTAGTAAGCCTTGGCCACAGGATCCCACGCCCAGTTTGAGGACTCGAAGTCCTTGAAGATAATCCGCGCTTCATTGTATCGATCCGAGGTATCGCTCCAGACATAAAACTCTTGCCATCTGCTTCCTTGCTTTTCCCGACGGGACCGCTGGAACCAAGGGTGCTGGTCGGAGGTGTGGTTGAGAACAAGCTCGGTTATCACCCGCAAGCCACGAAGGTGCGCTTCTCTGAGGAACTCCTTAAAGTCCCGCAAGTTTCCGTAATCAGGATGGATGCCGGTGTAGTCTGAGATGTCGTAACCATCGTCTTTCAAGGGTGAAGGGTAAAAGGGGAGGAGCCAGATTGCCGTAACACCTAAATCCTTAAGGTAGTCCAGCTTTTCAGTGAGTCCTTTAAAATCCCCTACGCCGTCCCTATTACCATCGCCGAATGCTCGGACGTGAACCTCGTAAACAATCGCGTCCTTGTACCAGAAAGGGTCGTCTTCCAACTCCAAATTTTCTTTATTTCTCTTCATCATACTCTCCTCTACATAAAGTAATCGAAATCCCGTTCGGTGCGGATTCGGCGCCGTAGTCTAAAGATGTAGGCAGGAGCGATGTGGGGATTGAGCTCCACGAAGTTCTTGGGACCATACCAAATGTAACGGTCGTCGCTCAGAAGGTCATGCACCTGATAGGGTAACTGGGGGTCGAGACCCAGTGTTGAAAGAAGAAGTTCCACCCAACCCCCGTGCGTATGATGGGGATCCAGGTTCACCACAACCAAGATGATGTTAGAAAGATCCTCCGTGTGTTTGCTGTAGCAGATGAGCTGATCGTTGTCCACGGGGTAGAAACGCAGGCTCCAATCACTTTGCAGAGCTGGATTCTCCCGCCTGATCCTGTTCACCCGGGCGATGAAGTCCTTCAGGCTGTCGGGTCTCTTTATGTCCCAGTACCTGATCTCATACTTCTCAGAATTTAAATATTCTTCGCTCCCCAGTTCCCGTGGATGATTCTCGCAGAGCTCGAAAGTCGGCCCGTAGATACCATAATTGGCCCCCATGGTGGCCGCAAGCACAAGCCGAACCATAAAGGCGGGGCGACCGCCGGTTTGGAGGTATTCTGTTAGAATGTCGGGGGTATTCGGCCAGAGGTTGGGGCGGAAATAATCGCACACCTCCGTTTGGGTAAGCTCGGTGAAGTACTGTGTGAGCTCCCATTTGGTGTTGCGCCAGGCATAATATGTGTAGGACTGTGTGAAGCCCAACTTGGCTAGGTAATACATGACCTTTGGGCGGGTAAATGCCTCGGAGAGGAAAATTAAATCGGGATAGTCTTTTTTGACCTCGTTGATGAGCCACTCCCAGAAACTGAATGGTTTGGTGTGGGGGTTGTCCACACGGAAGATACGCACGCCCTGATCGATCCAGAAGAGTACAATATTCTTGAGTTCCTGCCAGAGATCCATCCATTGGTCAGTTTCAAAATCGAAGGGGTAAATGTCCTCATACCTTTTGGGTGGGTTTTCTGCATACTGTAATGTTCCATCAGGACGCCAGCGGAACCACTCTGGATGATCCTTTACGTAGGGGTGGTCAGGAGAACACTGGAAGGCTAGGTCTATAGCGATTTCTATGTCGTAATCCCGCGCCTTAGCCACAAGCTGCCGAAAGTCTTCTAAAGTCCCAAGTTGCGGATGAACGGCTTTGTGCCCTCCTTCGTCTGAGCCGATGGCCCAAGGGCTTCCGGGATCCTCAGAACCCGCGATAGGGACGTTGTTCTTGCCTTTACGGTGCGAGCGACCAATGGGATGTAAAGGTGGTAAGTACAGCACATCAAACCCCATTTCCGCGATGTAGGGGAGACGTTCCTCGCAGTTCCTGAAAGTGCCGTATCGCCCTGATTCAGGTGCGCAGGATCGGGGGAACATCTCATACCAAGTACTAAAGCGAGCCTTCTGCCGATCGACCAACACAATGAGTACCTTATCATAAGCGGTGGAGAACCTACTGTCTGGGTACTTTGCTATCAGCGTGGCGAGATCTTCATCTAGGGCTAGTTGGGTTTTTTCTGATAATCCTTGGGAAGATCGCAGGCCTTTTGCCCACGCTTGCAGCTTTTCTGCGTCAGCGCTGGAAGCCCGCTGGCTTGCCTCTTCGATAAGTTTGGAACCCGCTAGGAGATCGACCGACACATTCTGACGGCCCTTTACTTTCTTGGTCAGATCCCGGCGCCAGGTCTGGAACCGATCGATCCAGGCCTGTATGGTGTAGTGATATCGCCCGAGGTCCGTAACTATGAACTCTCCACGCCAGCGGTCGTTGACTAGGGGCTCCATGGGGACCTCGATCCATCGCGAGTCATTCTCATTACGATAAAGCAGGACGCATGACAAGACATCGTGGCTGTCAGCAAAAACATCAGCCTCGACGACAATCTTCTCACCGATCACCCTTTTAATGGGGAATCGACCACAATCAATTTCGGGTTTCACATTCTCTATAATGATCCTATTTCTTCCCTCTACCATCATAATCAACGTTTTTTACTGCATATGTAACCTCTGTTGGTATAAATATTTAATTCATTCTTATCAACCAAGTTTTAAAATTAATTTTTAGAATCAATCGAATCTCGTATGAATCCTAAGACTTCAGAAAAAAGATGGATAGTGGTTAAGTCTTCGCAGTATATTCCGAACCGAAGATCATTCACGTGCCAAGGACCGTCGATATTTGGCCAGAATATTTGACTTACTTCACCTTTCTTTCCATAGGTTACAAGGATGGATCCATTCCCCAATATGGCGTGAACAGGGATTATCATAAGTCCTTAGATGTATTTTCTAATATCATTGTCTAGATCATCAAGCCCTCTCAACAGTTTATCATTGTAATATATTCTGTCTATTATCACCTTTCTCAGCAGCGGAATCTCTTCTTTAAATATTTTCAATAGTTCGGCTTTCTTATTTTGATCGTCCCTCAAATTTTCAACGTAACCTTTAAACCATTTAATGTACTCTTCTAAATGCGCCTCGCAAAAGGTCATTCTTTCTTCGGTTAGTTCTACGAGTATGTCCCAGTGTATCTCTTCAAAATTGACTTCCCCTGAGCCTAATTCGTGTGCGCATATCAGGCACCTGTAACTGGGTAGAGTAATCATGTTACTCTTCTTCAACTACTTCTGCCTCCCCCTCCGCCACTTCAATTGCCTCTGCGATAAATCCTCTCAGTTTTCTTGCGGTTTCAGAATCCATCGCAGCATATCTATAAGTCCTTCCATGGAAGAACCCCACTGCTATCCATGGCTCCTCTTTCTCGTCGTATAATACTCCAACCCTAAAACTCATCTTGGGAAAGTCTTGAATCTGAAAATCATCCACTATGTCTACCACTGCCTTCCACTTTGATTGTTGCATTGCCCTTTTTTTGTATTTCATTCTCAACACCACACTTAAATACTCTTAATGCTTATTAATAATACTTCCATCGTTAATTATATTTTTATCGTAATAACAAGGGACATATTAAAATTTTCTTCTAATCATCTCGATCATGGCATCTACGGTATATTCATCAGGCATCAAGGGAGAGATTCCAGTGTTATTCATACTTTTGGCAGTAACAGGACCTATCACTACTACTTTCATATCTTTCAACCGAACTAACAGTTCTTCTAGAACGTTTAATTTTTCAGCAGACTTAAAAAGGTATTCTATGGCAAGAGAACTTGTGAATAAGATAACATCCAATTTTTTATTGATTATTTCTCCTATTAAGGGCTTTATCTTATCTATATGGGGCATTTTGGAGTGGTATACGTGTATATCATGTACGCGGGCTCCTTTTTGAACTAAAGTATCGTACAGTAGTTTCGATCCGGATGATGTTCTGAGTAAATAAATATCCTTTCCTCTTACATTTAGCAGATCGCTTAACGCCTCGCTTGTGTATTCATCAGGAATTTTGGAGTAAAAACCATAATTCAATAACGAATCTCTTGTCTTTGGACCTATTGAAAATATTTCTATGTCTTTCAGTTTTTCCATTTCTTTTTCGTTCAACTCCTCGAAAACTACCCTGATTCCATTTACACTCGTAAAAATAATCATATCTATATTTTTATTTTTTAAAGCATCCTTGAATTTTTTTATATTTTTCAAATCAGGAACTATTTCGATGAGAGGAAAACAAAATGGCATCATTTCAAGACTTTCTAACTTTTTTATTGTCTCAGAGCATTGTTCCTTAGGTCTTGTTACCGCTACCCTCATTTAACCATCTCAACCCGAAATCGTTTAAGGCATTATTTATATGTTCACATATTAAAATTTTAGACGCGCTAAAGTTAAATATCTCCTCAAGGATTTGAAAATCATGGCAACTCTCGTAGGAAATAGGATAGTAGAGTCTGATAAAAAGATAGTAGGCAATTTGCGTAAGAGACACTTTGGAAATATGTTAGATAATGGCAACATAGAAATATCTTTTATAGAGGGACTTTTCCTAATAGAAAACGAAAAAATAGAAATTAAAGCGGAAAATGGAGAAAAAATAGACTTTTTAGGATTAATAGAGTTGGCGAGTTTGGAAGACGCGGACATAAAGGTAAAGTATCAGGTATATAAAGACCTTAGAGAAAGAGGATATATCGTAAAAACAGGATATAAATTTGGCTCTCATTTCAGAGTATACGAAAGAGGAACAGAGCCCAAAAAAGACCATTCCAAATATCTAGTTCAAGTGTTATCGGAAGGAAAAGATCTCCCGCTATATGATTTTTCGCGCGCAGTTAGACTATCTCATGGCGTGCGAAAGGTTTTAATTATTGCGGTAGTTGATGATGAGGGAGACATTTCATACTATAAATTTGAAAGAATCACTCCTTAGGAGGCATATAATTGCGAATAGACCCTTGGGGTACCGATGTATTCGATTATGCAAGATTGAGAGATGATTTTGGAATCGAACCTTTTGAACCATTAGAGAAAGAGATAAAAGACCCTCACTACCTAATGCGCAGAGGCATAGTATTCGGTCAAAGAGGATATAAGATAATAGTAGACGCCATGAACAATAATAGCGAGTTCGTTGTTCTAACCGGAATGATGCCGAGCGGTAGAATGCACATAGGGCATAAGATGGTGGTAGATCAAATCATATGGTATCAGGAGAGGGGAGCAGAGATCCGCATTCCCATAGCAGATTTTGAATCCTATGCAACCAGACACGTGGATTTGAAAGAGGCAGAGAATATTGCAATTCAGGAGTACGTTGTGAATTACCTCGCTTTGGGTCTAAAACCAAAAAAATGCAGAATATACTTCCAATCGAAGAATAACAGAATGAAAGATTTTGCCTTTCTTCTTGCGAAGAAGATAAACCTCTCTGAGATGAGGGCCATTTATGGCTTTACGGGAGAAACAAATATCTCTCACTTCTGGTCTCCCATAATACAGGTATCGGACATATTACATCCTCAATTGGATGGTCCAAAACCTACTGTAGTTCCGGTAGGAGTAGACCAAGATCCTCATATTAGATTAACAAGAGACGTTGCTTCGAGATACAAGGATATAAAGTTGATACCTCCTGCCTCGACTTATCATAGGTTCATGACAGGTTTAACAGGACAAAAGATGTCGAGCAGTGATCCACAGACCGCGATATTTCTAACAGACAATGAAGAAGAAGTTAGACATAAGATCTGGGATGCAAAAACAGGAGGAAGAGAAACAACAGAAAAACAAAGGGAGTTAGGAGGAGTTCCTGAAGAATGCATGATATATGAAATGTATCTATACCACCTAGTAGAGGATGATGAAAGATTGAGAAAAATCTATGAGGAGTGCATAGGCGGATCAATTCTATGTGGAGATTGTAAAGATAGGGCTTTTAACTTAATAAAAGAGTTTTTAAATAAGCATAAAAAAAGGAGAGAGCGAGCAAAAGGCAAAGTAGAAGATTATTTAGAGTATTATTAATTATTTTTTAAAAAGAAGATTAAAATATTTATAGATATTAATTCTAAATAAATTCATGTTTACTATAATTACAGGATCGCAGTTTGGCGACGAAGGTAAGGGTAAGATAGTTGATTACCTCGCAAAAGAATCCGACATCCTCGTAAGGTTTCAGGGAGGAGACAATGCAGGCCATACCGTAGTCGTGGGCGAAGAAACTTACAGGTTGCACCTAATACCCTCAGGAGTCTTATATAATAAAAGATTATTGATCGGTCCCGGCGTTGTTATGAACCCTGAAACTCTAGTTAGAGAGATATCTGAACTTAAAAACTCTGGAATAGATGTAAATCCAAAGAAACTTGGTGTGGATGCGAAGACCAGCATAGTAATGCCTTATCATGTAGAATTGGATTCTTTAAGAGAAGTGACGAGACCAGATAAAATTGGGACTACGAAGAGAGGAATAGGTCTTGCATACGAAGACAAAGTTTCTCGTGAAGAAATTAGGTTTTCTGACCTTATAAATGGAGATCTTTTTTTAGAAAAACTTGAGAAGGTAGCACCCATAAAAGAAATAATAATAGGGAGTCTTGGTGGAGATAAAGAAATCGTGAGGAGAAAGGAAAACATTTCTAAATACATTGAACTCGGCAGATTCTTAAGAGATTACATAACAGACGTATCATTTGAAGTCAATCAAGGTTTGAAAGAAGGTAGAAAAATCATCGCCGAAGGAGCACAGGGGACATTTTTGGATGTGATACATGGGACCCAGAAGTATGTTACGTCCTCTAGTACGGTGGCAGGAAGTGCATGCTCGAACTTAGGCGTAGGTCCAACTAAGGTAGATGAAGTTATAGGCGTGGTAAAAGCCTACATAACGAGGGTAGGAGGAGGCCCTCTTCTCACAGAGATTAAAGATCCTCTGGGAGATAAGATAAGAGAAGTAGGAGGCGAATATGGAACTACAACAGGAAGACCAAGGAGATGTGGCTGGTTAGACGGAGTTTTGTTGAGAAAGGCGATTTTTCTCAATGGGTATACGAGTCTAGCCTTGACTAAGTTGGACGTCCTAACCGGAATAGATCCTATAAAGATATCTTTGGATTACGAATTCGATGGAGAGACCTTGAGATATCCTCCTGAGACCACTGGAGACCTTGAAAGATGCAAACCAATATACGAAGAACTTTCAGGATGGAAAGAAGATATTAGAGAAATAAAAGACTTTGATAGACTTCCAAAGACTTGTAAGAATTATATTTATAAGATAGAAGAAGTATCAGAAGTTCCCATAAAATTTATATCCTTAGGACCTAGAAGAGACCAAATCATTGATTTAAGATAAATAGAGAAGGATGGTGATATCATTAGAGAATATCCTATAAAAAGGGGGATGACCAAAAACATTGAAGAGAATATTGAAAGCGCGATGAAGGAAATCTACTTAGAATACGAAGAAAGAGGGGGAAGATACTTTACAAAATATGGAGCCATGAAGGAACTCGAAGTATGGACTGATGGAAAGAAACTCCATGTGGAGACCACTTCTGAGCGCGATGTAGATCCTGCTATTGCTAAGGAAACCATCGAAAAATTCAATTTTTTTTTGGAAAAGATCACCGGTTATAATGCGAAGAAGAGAAGAGATCTCCTAAAAAAAGAGTCGGAAAAGTAACTTCAATTCAATAGCCAAAATTATAGTAAACAATCGCGAGAAGATCGAAAAGTATATAACTTTTTCAAGTGTAACCACTGTAAGTCGTAAAACAAAATAAACTTTATCGTTCATCCCTTTTTTGATGGAGGGGAGAGGAATGGAATTTCCAGTTTGTTCAATATGTATCAAAAGTGATCTCCTTTGTTCAGGATGCGAATATAGACTTGAAAAAGGAGAAATCTCTGAGCTTGACGTAGAGATATCTAAGACGCTATTTGGTATGAAGGAAAGATACAAGACGCTGAGGGATATCTCCTTTAAGAGGTCTATATGTAAAAAT
>JABAOF010006278.1_pt1 | contig 18604 bp, 14 predicted proteins | sample 7062171 | NCBI WGS metagenome assembly JABAOF01 (sample SAMN14538628, study PRJNA623070) | marine sediment metagenome | biome: marine biome [ENVO:00000428]; feature: marine pelagic biome [ENVO:01000023]; material: deep marine sediment [ENVO:00002113] | place: India: Gulf of Khambhat ...
ACGATAGTATGGAAAAAAAAGATACAACATTTTGGGGTTTAATTAAATTCTTTTTTGTTATTGGATTGCCCTTTTTCCTCTTGTTTTCTTTAAATTTTACTCCAGATTATTCTTTAACAAACGGTATATTAACCCTAATTATCATGTTTTTCTTACCAGGTTATTCTATTGTAAACATACTATTCAATAAAAATTTTGAGATTCCTGAAATTCTTGTGTTAAGTATGGCAACAAGCATTAGTGTATTTATTTTATTTGCTATGAGTGTACACTTCTCTGGATCTGAGATAAGTGTTTTAAATATCTTACATCCGGTTATAATTCTGAGCTTAATCCTGGGCCTGTTAAATCTCTTTAAAAATGTATTATTGACAAAAAAACTACATCGAGTGGGAATATGAAAGGAAATGACAGAACATTTTATTTGAGTTTAATCCTCACTTTAATCATTCTATCCCTGACAATCTATATCTCGTCTGTTCAGCCGTCAAAAGAAGAGTTTGTAGAAGTTTATTGGTTAAATTATCCGAAAAACGTAAGTCAACAGAACTTCACAGTTGATTTTGTAATAAAATCACATTATGCTGAGGCGCAAGATTTTGACGTAACTTTATCAGTCGACTCAAACCTGACTGAAACTAAAATCTTCAATCTTAAACCAAACGAAGAGTTAGTTTCCAGTTTCAATGTTACACTAACAACCGAGGGATCGTATAAAATAGAAATTGTAGTATCCTCGTTGATGACTCAAGAAAAAAATGAAATTTATTTCTGGGTTGATAGGATTTAATATCCTATTTGTAGACTGCCGCATTATCGCTTGAATAAATCTTATCAAATTTTCCGTCTGAAAAAATGGTTTCCAATTTATCTTTTACATCTTGTTGACTCATACCTTGATAAATAGAAGTTGATAATATACTCTCCCTCGAGACTGTTAAAAGAGGGGTATCGAAAACATCAAAGTTATAACCGAACTCAAACTCTATGATTTCTTGTTTTTCATCGCAATTATCATAAAAGTTATCAGAGAAACATTCAACCCTTAGTTTCTCCAGTGATATACTCTCAAATCCTTCATTCCCATATTTAGCGACAAAATATAATGGTGTCAAGAACAACAGAATGATCAGAATTATTATCCCAGAGACTTTTACTTCTCTTAAAAAATATGCTCCAACAGCCGCAAGAGGTAAGGATGAAATCAGAACTAATCTCTCATAAAATTCTCCTTTTAGACCTACACTCACAAAAACAGTGAAGAACAACATAGAAAATATCCAACCGATGAATAAACTTGATTCGGCTTTATGTTTCTTTTTACGAAGGATAAAAATGCCCATTGATCCTATGATGAAAGAGAAAACTGTAATTACTATTCTACTAGCTAGAAATATTGTTCTGCTTGGAAGAGTCGTAACGAGTCTTTGTGTAGTGCCAGAGAATTCACCAGATTGTAGAATGTTAAAAAAGCGGCTTATGTAGGTATTGTAAAACTCGATATAAATCGATTGATAATAAGTATAAGTTACAAAAATTAAGATCAGGAATAGGAAAACGGAATAAAACTCTAAACTCCTGACTCTTTTACATAAAAACAATATCGAACCCAAAATAAGAATCAAGAATACTGGGGTTCCTGGGTGTGAAAAGACGATTACAGGGGTCAGTAAAAATAACAAAAACAAATAAGGTATTCTATCTTTTTTTGATGAACTAAAGGATTTTATTAGGACTAGCATGAAAACTAAGTATAAATTGAAAATCAAGAATTGCGGGGATAAATGATTTTCTTCAACTGTCCAGTTGAAGAATAAATATAACACTGACGCCAAAAAAGAAACTTTAGAATCGAAAAAATGTTTAAACAGTAAATAAATCGCTACGACACCTAATATGTAAAGAATTGGAATTAAAAACTTCATGATCAAGTAGGGCGGAAAAAACTGAAATAAGAGTCCGTACACCAAGAAGGTTCCGGGATATTCCTCATAACCACTAAGATAATTAACAACCTTTCCGGTCTCAAAAATCTCTTGGGACAGGTAGGAGTGTGTCCATGTATCTGGATACCTAGCCAAATGCTCATATATGAATGGGGTCCAAATCAGATATACGACCAATAGTATGAGAGTTAAGTAAACAAATTTTTGGTCAATTTTATTGAAATTGGCAAATTGAAAGACAATCAAGACTAAGAGGAACAGATAACCAATCCAAAAGATTGGACTCATTTTTAATATTAGCCCAAAAACATCATAATTAGTAAAAACTATTTGCCCTTGAAATATCAAATTTATTAGAAAAATGATTAAAGAAATAAAATACAGTAGTAAATAGATTTTTTGATATCTGTTAACTATTTTCATTCTAGTAACACCTTTTTATACAATTTCAATATCTCGGATGCTACACTATCCCAGGTATATTGTTTAATATCAAAATCGGTTTTAGCCTGATTCGAATTTCTAATTAGGGCAATAAGAGATCTTTCTAGGTCTTTAATCGAACTAATAACAGAACCATACTCTCCAAACAATTCAGGTAAAGCACCACCATCGCTACTAATTATTATCGGTTTATTCAACGCCAATGCTTCTAAAACAACGATACCAAAAATTTCCCAAGCACTGGGGAAAACGAAAACATCACATTTAGAAAATTCCTTTAATAATTCATCGTAGGGTAAACCTTCTTTAAAGGTGACATAATTCTCTAAACCAAGATTCTTACGTAATGATAATAAATCCTTTTTATATGGCCCTTTTCCTACAACAACAAAATGGATATCTTTATCAGGAAATTTGTTTATCAAACCTTTGAGAGCATGTAAAACCCATTGTGGTCTCTTATATTTTTCTAATCTTCCGACAAAAAGAATTTGAAAATTATGTTCTTTTTTAACTTTTGGTATATCTCTGAATTTTTTTATATCAATTCCGTTTGGAATTCCAACTAATTTTTCCCGAGGAATTTTTAATTCTTTGGTTAATAGCTCCATTTCATAATCAGAAACACAAATAATTCTATCTGCTCCAAAGAATATTCCACTCTGAATTCTGTCATAAATGGTGCGTAAAACTCTTCTTAAGGGAGTTGTACCTCGTGGGCAGTAATGTGGTGTAAAAATATATTTTTTTATGTTAGTTTTTTTCATCCCCATAAATGCAGCTAAGGAAGATAAGGATTGATTAGAATGAATATGTAGAATATCAGCATGCTCTTTTCTCAAAGTCGAATAAATCTCTGGAGAGAAGAAAAATGCTTCATTAGGTGCAAAGGACCTGAATCTTTTAATCTTTATACCCTTTATAGATTCTTCTCTGGGAAGTCTACCAGAAGGGTCAGTCGTGAAAACATAGACATCATGTTTTTCTGCTAATCTCTTCGAAATTTCAAGAACATGTGTTTCAATACCTCCAATATACGGATAAAATCTTGGAGAAACTTGTATTATTTTCAATTAATCACCCTCAATGATTTGTAAATATCGAGAAAAGCTTTGACTAGAATCATGTTCTAATTTCACATCGGCATAAGCTTTTTCACCTATATTTTTCAACTTTTTGTAATTATTCAAAACGAAAACAATTTTTTTTGCTAACTCCTTGGAATCGTTAGGTTCCACTAAAAAACCATTTTCACCATCTTGGATCCTCACTCCAAGCGTGCCTATTCTACTGCCAATTACAATCTTTTTTGCCAACCAAGCTTCTGTTAAAACGATTCCAAAGGTTTCAGGAAATAAAGAGGGAATAACTACAATATCTGACATATGATAATATGCGTATATATCAGAACGTGGTACATGGCCCACGAATTTAACGTATTTATCGATTTTTAATTCGTGTGTTGAGTTTTTCAATTCCTCAACATCTTTCCCATTACCCACTACGAATAATTTCCATTTCTTATTGATTTTCAAAACTTCACTAAGACTTTCTAGCAATACTTGTATTCCTTTTTCTCTTTCAATTCTACCAAGATAAAGGATTATTTTTTCTCCTTTTAGCCTAAAATCTTTTAAAAATTTATTTACAGTTTCTTTATTCAATTCATAATTTTCAAAGAAAGATGATTCATGGTTGTCTATAAGACATGTGATTGCCATTGCTTTCTCTTTTTTTATCCCATAACTTATATGGAATCTTTTCGAATGATCTGATGGGAACACTATTTTATCAGCTAAAAAGTTTGACGATTGCAATTTAAGAAAAACAATAAAACTGGTGATAAAATTGTAAAAACCGAGAATAATATTTTTAAATCTTTCAAAATTTTTTGGTAGTTTATGATATAGCAGCATACAATCCCCACACTTACCTTTTTTAATGCCATAACAGAATGGCATTATGGCAGAATAGGAGCAAATAAGTTCCTGGGTGTGCATAGTTAAAATCGTTTTTCTCATTAGAATTTTTGAGGCAACTAACGGGGAGAGAGAAATTTGATTGTATGTCATTATAATGACTGTTTTGATTCTATGTCGAAGTATCGAGAATATTGTCAAAACGAATATCAATGGATTGAAAATTTCAATCGTTAAATATTTCAATACATCTAATGGATTTAAAGTCCCTCTCCTATTTTCTTTAAATTTCCCTATTTTGTAGGTTTTTATTCCATTTTCATCGCAGATTTGAAAATTTCTATTAATACCCATGGATACTCTGAATATGTTGTATCCATGATTACTGAGCATCTTGGAAAGAATATTCCTTTGAACTTTCCCTCCACCGGTTTCATGTGAACCAATTATCAAAATATTTTTTTTCATGATAGCAACCTTTTCATAGATTTTTTTTATTAGTGAACCTGCCTAGTGTAAACTTTAATGCTTTTTTAGGATCCAGAAATGCAGAGGATATACCTTTCAAACTAAATATGGTTTTCCAAAACCGGGCATCATCTTTTGAGAACATAAAATTGCCGGCATCTACTGCTTTCTTAATCTCTTCCCCTGTTAAACAATCAGTTCTCATCACAACACTTCTTCCTGTATAATTTCTTATATCCCTCGTGAGGAGCCAACCCTTTCTTTCTGCCAATTCATATAGTTTTGTTCCAGGATAGGGTACAACCGAGCAAAACCATGCACGGTTTGCTTTAATATCTCTTGCCAAATCAAAAGTTTTCGAAATAGATTTTTTAGTTTCACCTGGGAATCCGATCATAAAAAATGCCACTGTTTCCAAACCAATTTCTCTTGCATCGCTGAACACTTTCTTAAGTTTTCTGATATGCGTTTCTGAGACGCCGCCCTTGGCGATCTTATTCAGGATAACTGGATCACCTGATTCTACACCTAGATGTACACCAGCACAACCTGCTTGTTTCATTTTTTTCATAAATTTTTTTGAAAGTAATTCAACACGAGCTTCACATCTCCATGTTATATCAATACCTTCCTTAATTATCCCATCACATATTTTTTCAGTCCTCTTAGGGAAGAAGTTAAACACTTGATCTCTAAACAAAATGCTCTTGACCTTATATTCTTCAGCAAGAATTTTCAGTTCATTCAAAACATTTTCAGGACTTTTACCACGCCAAATATTACCATAACCAATAGGATATGGACAATATATACAACCAAATGGACATCCTCTACTCGTTTGAACTGTAGTAAAATTTTTTCTTTTGAACATATGGTGAGAATACTTGCCCATCGGCAATAAATGGAATGCCGGAAATGGAAGTTCATCCATATTTTTGATTAAAAATCTTTTTGGGTTATAGAAAAATTCATCACCTCTCTTGAAAAAGACTCCATTAATTTTTTTGATATCAGGATATTTCTGGCATAACTCAAGTATTGTATATTCTACTTCGCCACGGACGAAAATCTCTATATCCTTCTTCCTCAAAACATCCTCTGGCGAGAAAACTTGAGTTAATGCTACAGTTTCCACTCCAGATTTATTTTTCAACCAACTAGCGAAATCTAGGTCATTTGATACAGATGCACCACTTGTATTCACAAATATTAAATCTGGATTTTTGTTCATGGTCTCTTTCAAGATTTTTGATTTTTCTAGGTCGAGGGTAGGCGAATCGATTATACTAACATCAAATCCATTTTTTTCCAGTAAAGCAGCGGAATAGGCTAAATCTAAAGGTGGTAGTTTATCGTATCTAACCAAGGACGTCTTTTTTTCAACTATGCCAAATTTTCCTGCATGATCTCTAAGTACAATCATATCTTCTGGATCTGGTGGTTGTATTAGGACTACAGTAGTCATATTTTATACCTCCTCGTTCCGTGTATTTTTTCCCAGCTGTATGATGGTCCCTGGAAGAGATAAAAAAACATTCCTTTAAGACAGGAATACTGAGAGTGTAAGAATGTGAACAAAAAAATTCGTGTTTTTTTAATCAGAAGTACTAAACCAAGACCAAGAGCTATTAAAACCAGTAAATGAAATGGCAAGAAGAATAAAGTTATTGCTATTACAACTAAAAGGAAGGGGGAAATTACATGCATGAAAAATTCGGCTGGGAATGTAATTAATCCAAATAAACCATATTTCGGGTTTAAAAAGAAAGTGCCGAAAAACCTTGTCATTATTTGTATGAGGCCTTGTGCTCTTCTTTGTTTTTGTTTTGTTCTATCCTCAATTTTCTTAGGAGCATATTCTGTGTATTCTGCTTCTTTTATTGACAATGTTCTATAACCCTTTTTCCTGATTCTCAGAGCGATCTCAGAATCATCGGCCACACTATCTTCAAATATATCATCCAATAAATTCCTTCTCATGATTGTGAAAGGTCCATCAAAAATAAAGGTCGAGTCCATCCTAGATTCTGCTTCTCTTAGGAAATAAAAGAAATTCCTATAATTCTTTTCAATTTTTGTAGTAGTCGTCTCTGATGGGTTTGGTATGTTTTGTCTACCTGTTATTCCTCCTATAGAATCATCAGCAAAATAAGGTACGGATTTAAACAAAACATCTTTCTTCAATCTACAATCTGCATCTGTAATTACAATCAAATCGTTCTTACATTTTTTGAAGGCCTTATTCAATGCCGAAGCTTTACCCATTCTAACAGTTTCAGTCATTAACTTAACGTTTTTAAATTTTTTAACGATCTTTTTTGTATTATCAGTAGAGCCAGAATCTATGACCATCACTTCTAGTTTATTCTTTGGATATCTCAGTCCCAGAGTGTTTTTCAATTTTCCTTCTATCGTGTTCTCTTCGTTCCATGTAGGAATTATGATATTAACAGTTGGTCTAAAACTGTTATTTTTTTTTATTTTTAACGGTTTTTTATGCACTGTGTAATAACATAAGGAATAGTATCCGAAGTATACTGTTGCTAGTAGTGAAACGACAAAATAGAATGTCATCTGGATAAGCGCCATGAAATCACCATTCTAACACCGTTACTATAATTTAGTAGTAAAAGATAAAAGCTTTCATTGGAATCACGTAGAAATCATTTTTATACGATATAGAAAGGCTTTTCCTATTTATTGAAACTAATGTCTATAAATAGCTTGCTTGGAATTAAAAGATTGGGGTCATCATGAAAGTATGTGCTATAGTGCCAACTCTAAACGAGGAAAAAAGTATAAAGAAAGTAATAGACGGCATACCGAACCCACTCGTGAGTGATATTGTCGTCATCGATGGAAATTCCTCTGATAACACAGTTAACATGGCAAAGAGCTGTAATAAACCGGCCTGTGATATAGAAGTCATATATCAGGACGGTAGAGGGAAGGGCATGGCATTTCAAACATTTCTTGATAGGTTTGATCTAGAAAAGTATGATGTTTACGTGATGCTCGATGGTGATTGTACTTATGATCCAAAAGAAATCAGAAATATGGTTTCACCTGTTCTAAACAATGAAGCAGATATTGTAATGGGTAACAGATTTTTCAATAAAAATATAAAACAAGTAATGCCATTCTCAACCTACTTTGGTAATAAGATATTAACATTTGTTGCCATGATTCTTTGTCTCAAAGACCCTAAAGATGTTTGTACAGGTTATTGGACATTCTCAAAAAATGCCTTGAAAAAGATTAAAATAAATGCTAAAAACTTCGATCTTGAGATGAACTTATTCACACAAGTTATTAGACAGAGATTAAAAATAAAAACGATTCCAATCAGTTACAAGAAGAGAATTGGTACGAAAAAGTTAAGAAAAAGGCATGGCCTTATAATTTTGTATAGATTGATAAAAGAGTTCTTCAACAATTAAAACGATTTATAGTTTTATCCTCAATTTTATTCAAGATACCATGTATAGCTTCAGATCGAGAAGGAAGAGAAGGATGACATACTTCTTCACTTTTGTTGCCATAGTTATTATAGCCCTACTCCTATACTCCATTTACGCCCTCACAAGATTCGAAGCTGTCTTAACCACAAAAGGTTATGTTCCGATGCAAGTAGATAAAGTCGTCTCAACCATGGATCGTCATATCGTTATCCTGAAAGGAGAATGCACAGAACTCAATTTTTTCATCTCTCCAGAACAAGCTTTAGCAATACAAGAAGGTTTATCCGAAGTGACAAGGTCTAGACCCATGTCACATGATATATTAGTCGATATCTTAGAAGGCTTTGAGATAAAACCAGCCATGGTTAAAATCACCAGTTTATCCGACAACACATACTTTGCTGAATTGACATTACAAGAATGGAATCGTTTGTTCATAGTCGACATAAGACCGAGTGATGGTGTGGCAATAGCAGTCAGAACAAATACTCCAATTTATGTAAACGAAGAATTAGTTATGAAGACCTGCTAAGTTCTAAGAAATAAACCTTAACGTTTTTTAATAATTAATCTCCTCTTGTACATCCAGAGACCAATTACTCCAACGATTATAACTATTATGATGACTATATGCCATGGAGAGAATCCAACCACAGCCTCTGTCACTGGTACAGTGGTTACTCCTGTAGGAGTTGTTGTTGCTCCCGGGACAGTAGTTATCGTGACTCCGGGCTTTACCTCACCACTTATGGCAAAAACTGAAAAGCCGAGTGTCTCAGCATCATAATAGACAAAACCATTATCCTCACCGGTCCTTCTAGTGTATAGCTTCTCCCATCTATTAGTATATCTGTGTAAAGCAATAGTATCAGGATCAATGTTATTATCGTTAATCCAAGTTTTGTTGACTTCAAACTGTATCTTCGCTCTTTTTATATGTGTGTCGTTAATATTTTGTGTTGTTATCTCAATATACTTGTATACTTTGCCTTCTATCACATGCACGACTGAAGCTGGTTGACCAGCTAGTTTGGTTACGCTTATAGTAACTTTTTGTGCAGGATTTATAACAGTTATATTAATCTGCTTGAACCCAATCTCAGGATTAGTAATCTTCATTATTGCAACGGAACCAGGTGTTATCTTCGACCAGTATTGGGTTTTCTTGTGAGTCTTATTGGCAGGAGTTCCACCACCCACTCCTCCCCCGCCACCAGTAGAGTCCTCGCCATCATCGGAGGAGGCAAAAATAACAGTTCCATCCACATCAGTACCTGTTCCAGAGAAATGTGGGAGTCTAAGCCAAATCCTGTTGAGCGTGGTATCGATAACACAAGGATATGATGAATTTATCTCAGAAGTCCCTGTGGTTGTAGCTATACAAGTATTATTACCCATCAAAGTTCCCCATTCAGATTGATATAAAGAATAATGAGAATCATTCCCTGCCAAGAGAGCCGCGTTAGTTCCATTAAGACTAGTGTTCCAAATAATATTCCAACTTTCATCATAAAATACTGGAATAGAAACGTTGACTTCGGCGCTTTCACTCAATCCTGTTGCAGAACTACTTCCTTCTGTATAAGGTATGGAAATAAGTACATAATCATAAATCGTTGGTCCATTCGAACCAAATCTCATCGCCTTGCTGAATCCGTCTGTTGTACCCTCCGTTATGTCATTGTTATCTTCGAAAGATGCATCGGGTGGACCAGAAGCCAACATGTCGACATCGACATAATGAACTAAAACATCGCCCATGCCCATCCTGAAGCTTATTTTTCCTCCTCCAATTACTACGGGTAACAGATTAAATGCATTCATATTGGAAGTACTCGTCAAGTTACATCCTACTATAGGATTAGGAACATCACAAGTTGAATTGGATCTGTAGAGTGCAATACTAATGCTTGCTCCTGTTGTACCGTCAAGAGCCTGTGGGTTAAATGGAGTCATAGAAATATTATTATTTGCATTTATTTGGGCCACGGTTCTTGTAGGAACTCTTTTTGGGGCTTTGTTCATATCGTATACATTCATCTCCTTGAATCCTGTAACGTTTATCAAAGGTAAGGAAAAGTTTCCATAATTGGCACCTGAAAGATCTTCCATAAAAGTAAATTCTATCGCACCATAATTGGTATAGTCAACGGTTGTTTCTATATGTGCATTACTATTATCCAATGATTCATTATTTGATCCAGTTGTCCCATTAACCAACCTAAACTCTTGTCTAGAGGTATTAACAATACGATAACCACCGTTAAAAGAAGACTGGTTAATAATTGAATCGCTCCCCAACATACCATACATCGTGAAATCGATTGTTGCGTTACCGGTTACAGTAACATTCCTATAACCCCCATAATATGTTGAACCATTTTTTGCTGCTGCAAATAGGATATACTGAACTGTTTCAGAGGCGGCATAAGGTAAAGTTATATTATAAGTTCCTGTCGTAAGGTTATATGCATCAGTGGCATATAGCCCACCACTAATTACACTTCCATTGAATGGAAGCTTTCCATAGGTCATGAAAACCATGCTCCCAGGTTCTGACACGAACGGGACGACTGTTAACTCGTCCCAACCAGCAATATCGACTAAAGAGCCATTAATATATCCTGATATCCTTCCATAACCTTCTGTTATATTAAATTGTTTTTGTAATGTCTTTGTCGTGGCATTATAACTAGATAAACTATCAATATTGTAATCTTGTGTTGCAGTAAAATTATCCCAGCTATAGCTTACTGGCACAAATTGCGTTTGAGGTTGTCGCGCCGGGAAAACCATTATAGAATAATTTCTATCTCTAGGAACATAACAAATAGTCTCGGTCTGTTGTTGATTCTGAGTACAGCCCCCGATAGAATATCCCAATTTAACATCTTTAACCTGATGATCAAAGTTGGTTGCATTTCCTGAACTATTTATAACAGTAATATTAATCGTTCCAGCTTCCTTTAGATAATAATTGACACTCGAAAGTAGAGAAAATTCGGAATAGGGAAATGCAGGAAGGGATTGCCCAACATAATTCACAACACCAGTACTATCGTTATGAGTAATTGATAACTGATACGAGTATGTCGCGTTGTCAGGAAGAGTCAAATTAAACCATCCAGTTGAGTTTGACAATGTAGTGTTAGTACCTAGAGATGTCCAAGTTTGATCTTTAAGGACAACACTAATATTAGCGCCGTTCAAAGCAGTAGAATTGCTATCATAAACAGTTCCATTGATCTCGAATGCGGTTGCATTGGCATTAATAAAAAGTGTCACTAAAACACAAACAAAAAAAAGTATTATCCATTCCTTTTTCATTTCGAACAAAAATAAATATGGAAAAATCGGAATATAAAGATTTTCTATCTTATAGAAATCTAATCAAAAATCTAAGTTATCCTCTTCACAGCTTGAAACCGAACAAACAAGAACACGACTAGAGCTAGTAAGACAACGATACTGACGATTATTCCCAATATTTGTGTAGAATTTATTTTTATCGAACTCAGATCCAACTTCAATAAAGATGGTGTTGCATTATATCCTTTTATTATGAGAGCGATACCAACAAGTGCCACTAAAACAAGAATAAAAATCAATAATAGCCGTTTTTTATCCATGTTAATCCCGATAATACAATAATTTTGGATTAATTCATATAAAGATTTTTATTCGATAAAAACCTCATATTGCCATTCTGTAGTATTGATTAATAGAAGTTTCTAATTAAACGCTGAGTATTTTGCCTTATTTCCTAGTTCTTCTTCGATCCTTAACAACTGGTTATATTTAGATGTTCTCTCACCTCTCGCGGGTGCACCAAATTTACATTGTCCTGTTCCTAGTCCAACGACAAAATCTGATATGAATGTTTCTCCAGTAGAACCTCCCCTATGAGATACAATAGGGATAAATTTATTATCAGATAAAATTTTTACTGCATCTATGGTTTCTGTTATTGTTCCTATCTGGTTTATTTTTATTAATGCTGAATTGATGGCATTAAGTTCTATGGCTCTACGTATTCTTTTTATATTGGTAACAATAAGGTCATCACCGACTATCTGGATTCTGTTTCCTAATTTTTGGTTTAATGATTGCCACCCATTCCAATCATCTTCTGCCATCCCATCTTCAATAGAAATTATTGGTAAAGTTTTGGCCAAGTCTTCATAGTAGTCTATCATTTCATCAGAATTTAAGACCTTTCCTTCTCTCTTTAGAACGTACTTACCATTATCAAAAAATTCGGAACTTGCCACATCAAGAGCAACTGATATCTCTTTTTTTACCTCATAACCAGCCTCATTTATAGCCTCTAGAATTAATTCGATTGCTTCTATATTTGACTTGAGATTTGGTGTAAAAGCTCCCTCTAAACCAACATTCACATGATGATGTTTCTTTTTCAGAACATTTTTAAGGGTTAGATAAATTTCAGTAGCATATCGCAGTGCTTCTCTGAAACTAGGTGCTCCGTTCGGCATGATCATAAATTCTTGGAAATCCGTTGACTCATCTCCATGCTTTCCCCCTTCCAAGATGACTATCATTGGAACTGGTAGTAGAAACTTACTATTACCTGTTATGTTAGAAATGTATCTGTACAGAGAGACATTATTCGAAAGTGCAGCTGCCTTACAAACAGCCATGCTGACCCCAAGAATAGCATTTGCTCCTAAGTTAGATTTGTTTTCAGTCCCATCTAATTTTCCTATTAAATCATCGACCTCTTTTTGTTTCGTACAATCATAACCTATCAATTTTTTTGCTATAATGTTGTTAACATTATTCACCGCTTTCAATACACCTTTACCTAAAAAACGTTTATCATTGTCTCTCAATTCCAAAGACTCATGAATGCCTGTGCTTGCACCCGAAGGGACTGATGCTCGGGATAAACCCTTGTTTGTGACCACATCAACTTCAACTGTAGGATTGCCTCTTGAGTCTAGGATTTCTCTTGCTTTGATATTTTTTATTTCAGTCATATTGTCACTTCATTAGAATCGACATTAATTCAGTTGCTTTAATTTTTCCAATACTACCATTCTTACAAAAACTCTCTCCAAACTTTTCAACTGAATCTGGTTTAAAATTATTACCATAAATTAATAAGGGGACTGGATCGGCTGAATGTGCTTTCAAACTACATGGTGTACAATGATCACTAGTAACACAAATTGTTGTATTTTCTAAATTTATTTTTTTCAAGAGTTCATCAAAGAACCATTTGTCTATTCCTTCGATCGTTCTTTTTTTTGATTCTGGTAATCCCCCATGACCGAATGGGTCAGCGCCCTTGATATGTATATAAAAACAATCATAATTCTCAAAATTATCTAGCAGTTTTTTCACTCTCACTTCCATGTCTTTTTTTATTGCATCATCAATCTCTTCGATAGAACTTTTTTTCGAGAGCATATCAATATGGGGTTCGGGTAGATCTTTGAGTAATTCCATCCCCAATAATTTGGCTATGCCTCTTTCCCCAGGCGTGTCGCCAATACATGACCAAGTTGTCCCAAACTTTTCTTTAAAGTTTTCTAATTTTGGTAAACTTGTTCCAGCACCTCTCATCAAAATAATGTTTGCTGGATTTATGCCCTGTTTAATCCTATTCAGATTTATTTCATTATTTTTTAATAACGCACGACTTTTTTCTGTGAACTCATTAACTAATTTTGCAGATGATAAAGATTCTTCAGTATCATCTAATGGCTTACATTCCTCGAATATTTTTTCTTTTAATTGAGGTTTAGGAAGTTCCATGTAACCCGATAATCTTTCATACCCAGGATTGGTGTTTGATATTTGGTCCGACAACTTTCCTTCTTTGGGATGTAATATCAAAAGCATTCTGTAATTTAAAGTATGGATAAAATTCATGTCAACTGGGAACGAGGTTAGTTTCAAATTATCCTGAATGAAGTCGACTAATTTTTTAGCTGTCCCACTGTTAATCCTACCTGCCCTCGTATCGATTATTTTTTCACCTTCAATCGTAGCGAAGTTACATCTTAAAGCGAGGTCACCCTCATTAAAATTTATACCTGAACCAATGGCTTCGAGCGGACCTCTACTTCTACTATATATAATAGGGTCATACCCGAACAAAGCTAGAACAGCAGGATCGGACTGGGGTGGTGTTTTTTCGTCTATAATCGTTATTTCCCCTGTTTGACCGTTTTTTGCCAGATAATCCAGGTTTGGGGTATTTGCAGCCTCTAAAGGCGTTAAACCATTAAACTCTGAACGAGGCCTGCCAGCAATGCCGTCTAGTATGACAAAAAGGAGCTTTTTCGGGGTCATATGAAGTGTAATATGGTTTGAGAAGATAAAAATTAATAGTTTGACCTCTTAATTTAACACTACGTGATTTTGTATGAAAATAACGTTAAGTGTGATAAAAGCTGATATCGGCAGCTATGTTGGCCATAACATAGTCCATCCTGAACTGATAAAACTCGCTAAAGAGCAGTTAGAGATGGCAAAGAGTAGGAAAGATATAATCGATTACTATGTCTTCCATTGTGGGGATGACTTGGAGCTCGTGATGACGCATGAGAAACCTGTTGAGGATCCTAAAATTCATGAATTGGCCTGGAACATCTTTAAAGCCTGTACAGATAGGTCAAAGGAGTTGAAACTGTATGGGGCTGGACAGGATATGTTGAAAGATACTTTCTCTGGTAATGTTAAGGGTATGGGTCCTGGTGTTGCAGAAATAAGTTTCGAAGAGAGAAAGAGTGAGCCTGTAGTTATATTCGCTGCAGATAAGACCGAACCTGGAGCATGGAATTTTCCTCTGTTCAAAAGTTTTGCTGATGCATTCACGAACCCTGGTTTAGTTATTTCGCCTACAATGAATCAAGGATTTACATTTGAAGTGCATGATGTCGTAGAAAATAAAAAAATAAAATTCAAGTGCCCTGAAGATATGTACGATTTACTCGCATTCATAGGAACACCAGGAAGATATGTTATAAAACATATTTTTAGGAATTCGGATAACTTGATTTGTGCTTCAACTAGTACGAGTAGACTTAATTTAATCGCTGGAAAGTATGTGGGAAAAGATGACCCTGTTGCTATAGTTAGATCACAACATGGTTTGCCAGATGTTGGGGAATTAGTTGAACCTTATGCCACTCCATTCTTGGTAGAAGGATGGAATAGAGGGAGTCATGTAGGACCGTTCATGCCAGTTAGTTGTGAAGACTCAATGCCAACAAGGTTTGATGGTCCACCAAGAGTTGTTGCTTTAGGTTTCATTCTAAGGAATGGAAAGTTAGTCGGGCCTGTTGATTTATTCAAGGATGTATCTTTTGATTTGGCCAGACAGAAAGCCAATGAAATAGCAGATTACATGAGAATGCATGGACCATTCCAACCGCATAGATTACCAGAGCATGACATGGAATACACTAGTATGCCTAAGATAAAAGAGAAGCTTAAGGATAGATGGGAACCAGTTTAGATCTCAATTTCTTTTAAACGATAATTTTATAAACTTTCCTGAGTATATTTTAGTTTAAATAAACACTAAATGATGAACATGATCGAAAAGAGGGCAGTATTGATAACATTCACAGTAAAAACCAATAGATTTAACAGCAACTCAGAGAGGAACAAATTTTACAAAGAGTTATACGGTTGGAAACAAATAGTTAAGAAAGAGGAGAAGAGATACGTTTACAGAAGAGATGGTTTACTGGACGAGATGCCTCACATCAGAGTGGATAGGTCGATGTTCATCATCATGAAAAGACACATGGAAAGAATGAGAAAGTTTTTAGATGAATGGGAAGATAAAATTAAATGGGATATGTTCGATGTTTTACTCGATAAAGAAAGGGAAAAAATGTTGAGAGGGTGAATCGATGAAAGAGAAAAAAGAAGTTGAATTGAAGATTGGGGAATTAACTCAAAGGGAGGAATTTGGTAGAGGAATAGTGAGAATAGATTCTGGCACTATGCAGAATATTGGAATAAAAGAAGGGGATATAATTGAATTGGAAGGAACAAGAAAGACTGGTGCAATTGCTGTAAGGTCTTATCCTGCTGATGCTGGTTTGAATGTCGCAAGAATGGATGGTTTGGTTAGAAGGAATGTTGGTGGTGGTGTTGGTGAGACTGTAAAAATAAGAAAGGCTGATGTTAAAGAAGCCAAGAAAGTTACTCTTGCTCCTGCTCAAGAAGGTATGATAGTTCAAATCAGTCCTAATCTCGTGAAACAAAACATCTATTATCGTCCTGTAACTAAAGGTGATATCATCGTTCCTTCTCCAGTTGTTAAAGGGAAGGGCGATATGAGTAGAACCCCAAATATTTTCCAAGCTTTTGGTTTTGACATTGAAGATTTTTTCTTCACTCCTACTGGTGAGACTAGGTTTGTCGTAACTAATACTGATCCGAGCGGAATTGTCAAGATAACTGATATGACTCGGCTTGAAATACTAAGACGGTTACCGAAAGGTTTTGAACTCGAACAGAGAGCTGTGCCATCTGTTACTTATGAAGATATTGGTGGTATGCATGAAGAAATTCTAAAAGTCAGAGAGATGATAGAACTTCCTCTGAGACATCCTGAATTGTTTACTAGACTTGGTATTGAACCGCCAAAGGGGGTTTTATTGTATGGACCGCCTGGATGTGGAAAGACTTTGTTGGCAAGAGCTGTTGCTAATGAATCGGGTGCAAACTTCTATTCTATTGCTGGACCAGAAGTCATGAGTAAATGGTATGGTCAGTCAGAAGAAAACGTGAGAAAAATTTTTGAAGAAGCAGAGAAGAACGCACCATCGATTATATTCATCGATGAAATAGATTCCATAGCACCAAAAAGAGAAGAAGTACATGGAGAAGTTGAAAGAAGAGTTGTTTCTCAATTGTTAACGTTAATGGATGGGTTGAAAGCAAGAGGGAAACTTATTGTTATCGCCGCGACAAATGTCCCGAACATACTTGATCCTGCTTTAAGAAGACCAGGAAGGTTTGACAGAGAAATAGAAATAGGCATCCCTGATAAAAAAGGAAGGAAAGAAATCCTTGAAATCCACACCAGACAGATGCCCCTTGCAAAAGGTGTTAGTTTAGATAAATTATCGGAGATAACATACGGTTATACGGGAGCAGATATCAGTGCGTTAACTAAAGAAGCAGCGATGCGTGCATTGAGAAGACTTTTACCAAAAATAAAATGGAAGGAAGAGGAAAAAGTTCCGACTGAAGTCCTAGAAAAACTTTCTGTGAATAAAGCTGATTTTGATTATGCATTAAGAATAGTCGAACCATCTGCGATGAGAGAAGTTCTCATTGAAACTCCTAATGTTAAATGGAATGATATTGGTGGTTTGGAAAAAGTAAAGAAGATTTGAAAGAGTCGATAGAATGGCCTTTAACCAACCCTGATGCCTTCAAAAGAATGGGAATAAATCCGCCAAAGGGGGTTTTATTGTATGGACCGCCTGGGTGTGGAAAGACTTTATTGGCAAGAGCTGTTGCGACTGAATCGGATGCAAACTTCATAGCAGTAAAAGGACCTGAATTGTTCAGCAAATGGGTTGGTGAGAGTGAGAAGAAGGTCAGACAATTGTTCAGAAGAGCTAAACAAGTCTCACCTTCAATCATATTCTTCGATGAGATAGATGCAATGGTTCCGAGAAGAGGTTTAGGTTTTGGAGAACATGTTACAGAAAAAATTGTTTCTCAGATGTTAACTGAGTTATCTGGTTTGGAGGATTTACATGATGTTGTTGTCATTGCTGCAACGAATAGACCTGATATGCTCGATGCCGCATTGTTAAGACCTGGAAGGTTTGATAGACAGATATTAGTACCAGAGCCAGATGAAGAAGCCAGATTGAAGGTTCTAGAGATAAAGACAAAGGGCATGCCTTTGAAAGGTGTGAATCTGAAAAAAATTGCTAAGATAACTGATGATTTTTCTGGAGCGGATTTAGAGAACTTGGCCAGAGAAGCAGCGATGCGTGCATTGAGAGAAAATAAAAATGCGAAGCAAGTGACGATGAGCCACTTTGATAGGGCCTTGAACGAAATTAAGCCAAGCTTAAGTAAAAGGATCGTTGATTTTTACAAACAGTTTGATGAAAGATTCAAGAAGAGGGTCATGAAAAAAGAGAAGGCTGAAGAAAAAGAACTTGGATACGTGGGTTAAGAAAATTATTTAAATTTGATTTTGAATAACTGTTTTATTGAAGGGGGTAATGCTTAAGGTGTGACTAATCCTTGAGATTTTGTTGATGACTAAGGAGGTTGTATTATGGAAAGAAGGTTTTCAAGACCCAGGTTTAGGGACCGAGGTTTTGAAAGATTTGAAAAACCAGTAAAAGTT
>JABAOF010008657.1_pt1 | contig 18599 bp, 22 predicted proteins | sample 7062171 | NCBI WGS metagenome assembly JABAOF01 (sample SAMN14538628, study PRJNA623070) | marine sediment metagenome | biome: marine biome [ENVO:00000428]; feature: marine pelagic biome [ENVO:01000023]; material: deep marine sediment [ENVO:00002113] | place: India: Gulf of Khambhat ...
ACAGATGAAAAGGAGAAAATTTATCCGAAATTATCTTATGGTTCAAACAAAAAATTTTTAAACTCCTAGTTTGGAGATATAGTCGAACCAAGTTAATGAGAGAGAAATAATAATGAAAAAAACAAATCCTGAGCCTGATAAATCAATAGATTTAATTGGATTGTACTGTCCAATACCCATTTTTAAAACAAGAGAGGCATTGGATGGGATGGAGGTAGGGGAGATTTTAGAGGTTCTTGCTGACGACCCGGCTGCAGAAGAAGATTTGAGGCGTTTTGCGAAAAGAACCGGTCAAGAACTTCTTGAAATTAAAAAGGAAGGAGATGTCCTTCGTTTCATTTTTAAAAAAAATAAATAAATGAGAGTTATATTAAGGAGTTTGTTATTTATGCCTGAACATAAAAAAAAGATAATGTATGTCCAAACAAGCGGAGTAAACACTCCTGAAAGGCTTTATTCGCCATTTGTATTGGCACAAACCGCTAAAGCCATGGACATAGAACCTATAATTTATTTCCTTGGAATGGGATTGACAGTGATTAAAAAAGGCGAAGCAGAGAAGATACAGTTGGGCAGTTTTCCCAGTCTAAAGGAAGTAATGGACCAGACGGCTAAAATGGGTGTCAAATTCTACGTATGCGAACAGAGTACTCAGTTATTGAACATGGAAAGAGGAGACTTCATAGAAGAAGCCAAAATAGTTGGAGCCGCTACCCTGAATGATTTAGTCTTAGAAGTAGATGGAGTAATGTGGTTTTAAAATGAGAAAGGTATACATGGACTATGCTGCATCGTCGCCTACAGATCCGCGCGTTATAGAGGCGATGGTTCCTTATTATAATGAAAAATATGGAAATCCATCCTCTTTGTATACTTTTGCGCATGAAGATAAAGTAGCTCTACAACAATCGAGAAAAAAGGTGGCAGAACTAATAGGGGCAAAAGATAGTGAAATTATCTTTACCTCCGGTGCAACGGAAAGTATCAACCTAGCATTAAAAGGAACTGCCTACAGAAATAAAACGAAAGGAAATCATATCATTACTTCAAAAATAGAGCACATTTCCGTGTTGAATACATGTAAATATCTTCAGACGGAAGGTTTTAATATTTCATATATACCGGTAGATGAATACGGAATGGTCGATGTAGAAAAGTTAAAGGAAGAGATATCGGAAGAAACCATACTCATCTCCATCATCTATGCGAACAACGAGATTGGAACAATACAGCCCATTAAGGAGATAGGCGAGATTGCGAGTGACAAAGAAATTTACTTCCACGTAGATTCTGTGGCGTCCTTGGGTAAGGTTCCAATAGACGTTGTAAGGGATGATATAAGTTTATTATCAATGTCTTCAAACGATATCTACGGTCCTAAAGGTAAAGGCGCCCTGTATATTAAAAAAAGAACCAAAATAGCCCCGATTATACATGGAGGCGGACAGGAAGAGGGATTGCGATCCGGCACCGAGGACATACCCGGTATCGTGGGTATGGGCAAGGCCGCTGAATTCATAAAAGAAGAAATGAGCGAAGAAAGTAAAAGACTGACAAAATTAAGGGATAAGATAATAAAAGGCACTCTTGAGAACATAGACCACTGCTATCTGAATGGGCACCTTACAGAAAGACTTCCAAACAATATAAATCTCAGATTCAACTATATTGAAGGAGAATCTTTAATCTTAAGCCTTGATATGTATGGAATTTCTGCCTCGACCGGCTCTGCGTGTACTTCAAAGACTTTAGAGCCTTCACATGTACTGACTGCAATAGGCTTGCCGCATGAACTAGCCCACGGATCATTACAACTCACACTCGGCAAGTCAAATGATGAGGAAGATGTGAAATATTTATTAGAAGTTTTACCAGAAGTAGTAGAGAAGTTAAGAGAGTTATCTCCATTAACACCGAGGTGATTTAATGTATAGCGAGAAGGTCATGGATCACTTCAGGAATCCTCGCAACGTTGGAGTAATCGAAGATGCAGACGGAGTAGGTACCGTAGGGAACCCTGTTTGTGGTGATCTCATGAGCGTGTACATAAAGGTCGAAGATAATAAATTAAAAGATGTAAAATTTCAGACCTTTGGATGCGGGGCAGCCATAGCCACAAGCAGTATGGTTACTGAACTAGCAAAAGGAAAAACTCTTGATGAGGCGCAAAAAATTACAAAAAAAGACGTTGCAGATGCCTTAGAAGGTTTACCTCCAGTAAAAATGCATTGCTCTAATCTTGCTGCAGATGCATTGCACGCGGCAATAGAAGATTTTAAAAAGAAAAAATCTCAGGAGAGTTGATAAAGTGGATTGTGAACTCTGTGGAAAAGAAATTTCCCCGGAAGATTGCTTATTTGCCATGCATAAAAAGGTTATAGATGATAAGGAGTATGTATTTTGCTGCTCAATTTGTCTAGAGTCCTTTAAGAAGAAAGAGGAAGAGGTGAAAGAATGAAAGAAGAAGTGGAAAAGGTAATCGATGAGTACATCAGACCAAGTCTCAAAATGGATGGAGGAGATATCGAATTAATTGGCATAGACGAGGAAAACGATATTGTAAAGGTAAGATTGGTCGGTGCCTGCGCCGGCTGTCCGATGTCCCAGTTTACGGCTCTCAATGTTGTTGAGGGCACATTGAAAAGGTTTGTTAAGGACACAATAATAGTGGAGACAGTGATTTAGGTTTAAGGCTACAAATTAAGCTCACCCCTCTTCTACCTTTTATTCGGGAAGTTAATTACTTTTCCCAACTGAATAGATCTAAAAACTTTTTCTATTAGATAAAAGATTAAACAAGCATTAAGAACAAATAGGAGTACCCCTTTTCACGGAAATATCTCGGAAATTAAGCAGGAAGAGGGGCCCTTTCCTTCGGTGGAGGATTTCTAACCTCCATAGGTATCTCTAACATCATAAAAAGGCTTATCTAAATCCTCGATTATCTTACAGGGTATATCTAACGCTTTTTTAGACTTTTTAATCAAAACGTGATCGCTCGTAGCAATACATTCAAAACCTAAGAGCTTCTTATCGCAATGTTTTGAAGTAACAGCGGTACCGTTTAAACCTCTTTCATCTATATGTTCTTTTATTTTGCTCGATAATTCTCCGCTTTTCCTTACAGGACTGTCAAAAACAAAAACCATATTTTTAGGAGGATAAATATTCAAAAGATCTAAAATAAGATTAATTGCCGTCATCGTATACTCACTCATCTTATACTTTCCGAAAGAAGCCTCAATGTCTCTAATGAAGGAATCGTCACATTTTATCAAAGGTTTATCCATCAGTATACATTCCGTAGTTATTAAAACGTTGTATCCGTCAATCCCTAAATCCACGTTTATTAAATCATTCATTTTTATACGTCTTTTTCTAAGTTGTTCTGCCTCTTTCTTAGAAAATATAGCCCTAGCCAAAAGATTTCTCTCTTTTAGAGAAAGCAAATGATGGTCTGAAACAAATTTCAAGGCGCTCTTCTTTTTGTAACCGCTTTCTAACAAAAATCTAAGTTCCTGAGCAGCTTTCAATACTTTATTCCATGTAAATGGCTGGTCTAAAGGGTTTTGCATGGGCTCTCTTATTTTTTGGGTCATATGCCTCTTCTTCCGCCATAACGATGTGTATACTTGTTTTTGTTTGATTTGATAAAAAGTCTTTTGCCTCTCTCAAAACATCTTCTTCAGTTAGGGAAAAATTAAGGGTTTTTTCAATGCTATCAACATGCATTTTATTTATATCATCTATAATAGACGATGCGAACCTTTTGATCTCCTCAGAATACTCCTTTAACTCTTTGTCCTTCATACAGACCTCTAAAATTTTAGACAACTCTATCTTCTCTTTCAATCTTTCTTTCAACATTTTTCGGTAGACTTTGTATTTCCATGAGGGGGCCAAGAATATAGAGGTCTTTTTTGGCTTTATATTTGTTATTTTAAGTATGGCTTCTATATCTGAGGTAAGATTTTGCATATATTCCTCTGCTATTTCTACATCGTAATCAATTAATTCTTCGTCTATTTTTGGCCATTCTGCATTGAATACATAACCCGAGTTACCCATCCTCTCCCATAATTCTTCACACATATGCGGTATGAGGGGGGCGAGCAACCTTATCCAAACGTTCATTACTAGCGTAAGTACTTCTCTATTTGGCCTTTCTGCTCTCCTTAAGTATCTTCTAACGTTATGCAACAAAGAGAAAAAAGACTCCTGAACTGCTCTCCTCGTTTGGAAGGAGTTTAATGAGTTTGTAGTCTCTTTAATACTCCCTTGAAGTCTGCTTAGAATCCATCTATCTATGAATCGGATCTCACTTTCATCGGAATCCGTATTTATAATATCATTTGCAAGTCTCCAAAATCTCTGGAGATTTTGTTCCATAGATTCTATTTGTCTCTCCTTCCAGTCGAAATCCTGCCAGGGATCTGCTGAAAACATCAAGAACAGCCTGGTCGTATCACCACCGTATTTATCCAACGCGTCTTGAAACAGAACTACGTTTCCTTTGGAAGAGGACATCTTTTCCCCCTCCAAAAGACCCATCCCAAACACCACAATACCGCTTGGCCAATTTTCCCTGGGAAATATGGCGGTATGGTGGAAAACATGAAAGGAAAGATGGTTGCCTACAAGATCCTTAGCAGAAAATCTTAAATCCAACGGATACCAGTGGGTAAACTCCTTTCTCATTGCTTTTAACGCGTGAATACCTATGTTCGTGCTTTCTGCAATTTCTTCCGAAGAACCCCTGCCCAAAAATATATAGTCGAACACCTTGTCGTTTAGTTGCTCGGGATTTAAGTTTTTTATAATGTGGGCTATGGTATAGTATGCCATATATATGGTAGAATCGCTCAAAGGCTCTACTATCCAATCTACATCCCATGGTATTTTTGTACCAAGTCCCATTTTTCGTGCACAAGCCCAATCATTCAGCCAATTTATCACATAATTAAAGTTTGCCTTAACCTCCTCGGGTACAAGCGTCATTTCGTTAATACATTCTCTGGCTAATTCCTTCCAATTTTCGTCAGAATACTTCAGAAACCACTGATCGCTTAATAGTTTTACGAGACATTTTGTTCCACATCTGCATGTTACGGGCTTTTCTGAAAAATCCCACATTGAATTGGCTTTATTCTCTTTCAAAAAATCATATCTGACCATTTCTCTTGCTTCGTATACACTAAAATTACCATAACCTGGAATATTTTCTAACATACGTCCTTTAGCAAATTCAACCCTGTATATTTCTTCTGTTAAATCATCTAGTTTTTTATCGTCTTGGTCTTTTATATTGTATTTCTCTACGATATCTTTTGCAGGGTAAATTCCATATCCCTCTACTTCTATGAGTTGGATGGGTTCTATACCACTCGCATCAATACCGTATTCCTCCAAAAATGAAGGATCTTCTTTCAACTGTTTTAATGCAACATAATCGTAGGGGGCGTGAGCAGGTACGCTCATAACTATGCCACTAGCGTAATCTGGATCCACAAAGAAAGCAGGAAGTATGATTACATCACTACCTAAAGCGAGATTTTTGACATACTTTCCAACGATTTCTCTTCCTTCTATGGTCTTTTCTTTTTCAGCATCGTATCCCTGCTCTTTGAGTTTTTCTAATGCCTCCTCGCTTATTATCCATTTTTCTCCCTCTATATTTGCTACGACGTACTCTAAATCTGGTCTAATCCAGAGATTTGTAACACCAAATACTGTTTCGGGCCTTAACGTTCCACAGGGAATCTTATAACCGTTGTAATCAAATTTCAATAACGTAAAGGTCAGTATGTTCGCTTCTTCTCCCTCCAGTAAATCGTGATCTCCTACAGGATTTTTATCATTTGGACACCACTTTACTGGATGCTCCCCTCTTACAACGTATCCTTTCTCTCTTAATTTTCTAAACTGCCATTCTATGAATTTATTGTATTGAGGGTCCGTCGTCGTAAATTCTCTCCTCCAGTCTATAGAATAACCTATTCTATCCATATTTTCTTTGTATTCCTTACAGAAGTATTCTACAATCTTGTGAGGATTATTAAACATGTATAATATGTTTTCTCGAACACGGTACAGATCTCTGTAGAGTTCTACCACACTTTGATCTCCTCGCTGAAACCTACTTGCAATCCCAACTACGGGAGCTCCCGTAACATGCCAAGCCATCGGGAATAATACGTTGTAACCTTGCATTCTTTTAAAACGAGCTATTACATCTGGCACTGTATAAGTTCTACCATGACCTACGTGCATTGATCCTGAGGGGTATGGATAGGCAACAGTTATGTAAAATTTAGGTTTCTTCTGAGGTTTTGAATGGTGAAGTTCCTCTTTTTTCCAGATGTCTTGCCATTTATCCTCCCATTTTTTCCATTCTTCCATAACTTTCACTCCAGAGACGAGTGAAGATCTCTTAAAACATCTTCTAACGCGTCATCGTTCCATTGTTTTACGCTTCCTTTGGCAAGATTCTTCTTTCCGCCGCCTCCACCACCCATTCTGGAAGTGATCTTTTTAACTAAATCGTTTGCACTGATGTTAACGGATTCTCCCACGCTTACGACTATATAGTTCTTAGGGTTTCTTAATATTGATATTGTATCTTTTCTTTTATTCATTGTCTGAATAGCCGTCTTTTCCAGTTCTTTGTCAGATAAATCAAGCATTTCTTTTATTACGAGAGATTCTCCTATTTTTTCTCCTTTTTGAATGAGATCTCCCACTCTCAGAGAAGCCAATTCTTCTTGAAGCCTCTCAACATCTTTTTTAAGTTCTTTCCATTCTGAGAAGAAACGTTCTGCAGTCTCTGGAGTCTGCATTAAAGGTACCTTAAAAATGCTAGCAGTATTTTCTATAATTTCTTCCATTTCTTGGATTTGTTCTATGGCAGGCAGTCCTGCCGAGAATTCAAACCTTTCCACGCCGTCTTGAATCCTTTCGTTTCTTATTATTTTTATGGCGCCTATTTCTCCGGTGTGATCTATATGGGTGCCTGCACAAGCCTGAGCGTCAACATTATCGATCTCTAAAACACGTATGTCTCTTCCTGGCACGACTCCTCCTTGATACAATCGAAATCCATATTTCTTCTCAGCCTGATTTCTCTCCATCCAAGTCTTTCTTACAAGTAAGTTTTCCATGACATATTCATTGGCTAGTTTTTCAATTTCTCTTAATTGTCGTTTATTAACTCTTTGAAAATGCGTTAAATCAATTCTAGCACTTTTTTCTCCTTTTTGCGCGCCAGCCTGCCAGATGTGATTTCCTAATACATTTCTAGCGGCAGCCATAACCAAATGTGTGGCAGTATGGTGTCTAACATGGGCAAGCCTTCTTTTTTTGTCTATTTTACCCAAAATTTCACCATGTTCGACGTTACCCTTTATTTTGTGGACTACAACATCCTTTACCTTTCGTACGTCTATTACATTTACTTCTAAACCATTCTGTTCAAAAGTACCTATGTCTGCGGGTTGCCCTCCTCCTTCTGGGTAAAAGTATGTTTTATCAAGTATAACTAAATCTCCCTCTATTCCGATTATATTTGCCTTGAATTCAAATATATGTGGGTCTTCATAAAATAATAATTCTGTAGGAGGATATTCTTTTATCTCAATCTTCTCTTCCTTTATTTCTTCTTCCCTTTTTTGATGTAGTTCTGCTACTCTAGCATAGAAATCATCTGGAATATTTACCTCGATGTCGTCTTTTGCAATCTCCTTAACGATCTCTGGAGGGATACCCTGAGAGTCGTAGAGATTTATTAGAGTGGTAACATCTAACTCCTTTATGCCTCTTTTTTTAATGGCACTAGCAGTTCTTAAGACAAGTCTTTCTCCTCTCTTCAATGTTTCTTTATATCTCTTTTCCTCTACACTTACTTCTTCCAATATAGTATCTATATTTTCCTTTAATTCCGGAAAACTTGGACTTAAATGCTCTATTTGCATCGCTACTATCTCAGCGAAAGAAAGATCCATTTCTAATTCACGCAAGAACCTTAAGGCACGTCTTAAGACGAGTCTCGCCAAATAACCTTCTCTTACATTAGATGGAACTATGCCGTCTCCAAACATAAATGATATGCACTTAGAGTGATCAGCTAACGTATAAATCGCTTCTAGAGGCTCCATTATTCTTGACAATTCGACTAAGTCAATCCCAATCCTTTCTGCTACCTTTTTTCTTAGCATTCTCACATCTGCAAGAGTCGATATGTCCATCAAACCCGCTAATTTAGCATGTTCGACTAGAATGTCCCTATCTTCCTTTATTCCTGCTAATTTTTTTAATTTTACAAGAAAACCATCGAACACAGCATCATATACGGTAGGTGTACCCTGAGAGACCCATGTAAATCTCTCTAGACCGTAACCAGTATCAACGACCTTCATATCCATCTCATGGTACTCACCATTTATGGGGCCTACATACTGCATAAATACTAAAGTGGCTAATTCAGCGCCATCCACTATAGACTCAAAACAAGGACCTGCGTTGCCTCCGCCTTCCCACCACTCTTCTATGTAAGTGATCTTTTCAGGTTTAACTCCCAATCTATCGGTAAGAAGTTCGTGACATAACCTCACGGTATCGTCTTTGAAGTAAACGTAGTGGTCCTTGGTATTAAAGGCATGGTGGGCCATCATCTCAAATAAAGTAAAGTGCCTCCCAGTCCTCCCTACGTTATCAATGTCATTTAATCTTATACTTGGCTGAGACATGGTTAAGGGATTGTAAGGTGGATCAACTTCTCCAGATAAAACCCAAGGTTGGAAACACGCTATTGATGCTATAGTTAATAAAATATCTTCTCTCCATCTCGCAACGACAGGATATCTCTCTATTCTCGTATGATCGTGATCCTCAAAAAATCTAAGGTACTCCTCTCTCATGTCATGCAAACTATAAGATTTCTTCATTGAAGATTTGTCTATAAAGGTATACTCATCGCAAGGAGGTTCACCACAAGTTTTTCTATCAGGGACCAATGTCCAGAAGGCTCTTTTACAAATTTCACACTCTTTTCTAGCAAAGTCCAAATCTCTAAATAATTCTACTTCATATTCGCTCAAAAAAATTCCTCCAAGGATATAAAGAGGGAGAGGAATTTAGCCAAATAGTGCGGCTAATCCTGCTGCTACTTCTTCCTCTTCTTTTTCTTCTTCTTCCTCTTTTTTCTTCTTTTCAACTTTCTTCTCTTTTACTTCTGCCTTTTCTTCTGTAGGGGGCGCCTGAACAGTTGGAACTGTTGCCACAGATTCTATAGCCTTATCTATGTCAACGTCTTCTAGCGCGGATACTAAAGACTTTATTCTGGCGTCGTTTGCTTCAATGCCTGCTCCCTCTAATACTTTTTTGATGTTGTCTTCATTGATCTCTTTATGCGCGGAATGTAACAGCATAGCAGCATAAATGTATTCCAAAATTCTCACCTCCTAATCAAAAAGTGCGGAAAGACCAGACGCTACCTTATCTTCCTCCTCTTCCTTTTCCGCTTCCTTTTCTACCTCACTTTCTTCCGCTTTCTCCTCTTTTACGATATCCTCTTTGATTAACTCAGACCTTAGTTCATCTGGTAGAGCATCAGGATTCTTGCTAGCTAAAAAGGATGTTAAATTGGTGGCTTTTACATAAACATTTAATATTATGCTAGGTAAAGTTTCTTTAGTAGGTATATTGGCATTTAAAGAGAGATTACTTGCCTTAGTAAAAGCATTATTTAATAGAATTTCTACCGAATATCTGGTTGGTATGTTAGCATTGACTGATAGATTTAATGAGCATGAAAATGCCTCTTTTACTTTTGCCACAAATTCTTCAGTATCTACATGAAGATATTCAGAGGTTAATATTGAACCATCTTCATAGGCCGCGACTAAATCTAATCCGACCTCCATAGGTTCAATTCCCAAACGATTCAGGACATTTGCAATGAGGGATGTAACTTTCATTCCCTTTTTTAGCACAATGCTATCTTCAATGATTACAATCTTCCCTTTTTGAATCTCAATCAGCAAGCCAGCTCTCTGAAATTCTCCTAAAATAGGTCCGGGTGGAAATGGGGTCTCTCCTTTTGGGACTACGATATCATTTGAGGCTATTTGTCCTAACTTAGCAGAAGCGGTCGTCTTGTTTTTTTGAAGTAATTTATATAATCTAAATGGGCTCATCTTTGTAAATACGAATCCTGGACGCCCTTTCATAAATTTAGATAAATTCTTTATATCATCTTCTCCTTTGGCAATTTCTTCCAGAGCGATGTTCATAAGAGATTTTTTTGAGACCTTCAACAGCGCTTGCCCCGTCAAATCTCTCCTTATCCTCTGAATTTGTCTTGCTGGTATGTTCCCTACATCTACGATCCCTATTACAGGCCACTGTTTTAATTCTTCCTTTAGTTCTTCCACTTCTTTAAGTTTCCACTCAGCGACCAACTTTTTCACCTATTTTACCCTTATTGGCATGCCCATTGTAGTTTTAATGAATATATTTTTGATATGATAAGATCCTTTTTCAAGTTTACGTTCTATCGCGCCGACCACTGCCTCACAGTTTTCTGAAATTTTATCATCATCCATTTCTTCAGTTCCTACTGATACACTTATTACTGGTTGATCTTTCATCTTTATTCTAACTGTTCTATTATATCTCTCGAATAAAGGCTTCAGATCAGCAGTTAAGGGTATAGGTTTAGCCATCTTTCCTCTAGGGCCCAGAACAGGACCTAGTATCTTACCAACCATCGGCATCATATCTGCTTGGGCAATGAAGAAATCATATTTTTTTGCTATTTCTTTGCACTCCCTTCTATTTTTCTGTAATTCCTTTAATTTTTCTTTTGTAATTATCATGTCAGTAAAATTCCTCGCTTTCATCGCTAAATCGCCATCGGCTATGATACTTACTTTTACTGATTTTCCTTTGCCGTGTGGAAGGACTAATTCTTCATTAATCCTGTTTTGAGGGTTATTAAGATCTACCTCCTTGAGAAGGATCGTAATATCTATGCTCTGGGAGAAATTTCTCTTTTTAGAGTTCTCTTTCGCCTTTTTAATGCCTTCCATTATCATTAAACGATCCATATTTGACCCGCTCCCTCATTTCATATATCATATAAACCTTCATCGATTTCTTTCTGTACTTCCTTTGGATCTTTGCCCTCTATAGTAATGCCCATGCTAACACATGTTCCGATTACTTCCTTTACGGCATTTTTAACGTCATAAGAGAGTAAATCACTCATCTTCATCTTCGCAATCTTGATGACTTGTTCCATTTTAAGGTTACCAACCTTCTTTTCAAGAGGATGTTCTGATCCCTTTTCTAAGTCAAGTTCTTTCTTTATGAGCGCTGTACAAGGAGGTGTTCCAACCGTTATATCGAATTCCTTGGTTTTTTTATCAATGATGAGTTTTACAGGTACTTTCATGCCTTCGAAGTCTTTTGTAATTTCATTTATTTTTTTTACCGCCTCTCCTATGTTAATACCCACTGGACCTAAAGATGGGCCTAATGGAGGGCCTGCAGAGGCTTTTCCACCGTCTACTAAGACTTCTAGAATCTCTTTGTTCTTCAAACTCTCTCCTCCTTTAATAAGACTCTCACATGGTCTCCTCTAACAGTAACGGGTATTGAAACTGTGGCCTCAAGCAATTCTACTGTTATTTCGCCCTTTCCTTCATCAAATCTCACAACTTTTGCTTTTTCACCTTTAAATGGACCAGCAATAAGTTCTACAATATCCCCAATTTCAACACCTGCTATAAGAGGTTTAGCCTCCATAAAATGCTGTACTTCTTCTATAGGTACGGAGTCGGGTAGTACTCCCCTAACATGAGGGACGCCGGCTACGCCGCTTTCGACGATACCCTGATTCTCAGCCTCCACAAAAATATATCCTCTCATTTCTTCTGGTACCAATATAGCCTTAATGTCGATCTTGTATCTCCTCATTTTTGCAGCTATAAGTTCTGCCACATTTTTCTCTTGACCAATTGTCGTTCTGAGGGGGAATAACTGAGTTTCCATCTTATCATCCACTCGTGATATGAACTATCATCCTAACAACAAATCCTATCGCACCAATTAATATTATGCCAAAGCCGGTGATCTTAGATATATTCGTAAACTCAAATCTATTCGGTCGCCTTGCTATTCTAAGAACTCTAAGATATTCTTTAAAGAAATTCTTAAGCTTTGGCAATTATTCCACCTGTTTAAGTCCCAGCCAAGTACTTATATCCGTTTCTCTTGGCAAATATTCTTCTTCATAAATGTCGTGGTATTTTACTCCTGTTACAACAACCATTGTCCTTACATTTCTATCCATCGAGGGGTCTATTTGAGCGCCCCAAATTATAGTCGCTTCTGGATCTAGTTTACTGGCCACAACGTTAATTATCTTTTCTGATTCTTCTACTGATAAGTCATCGCTACCCGTAATATTAATTAAAGCCCCTTTGGCTCCTGAGATATCTATATCCAAAAGAGGACTTACTATTGCTTTGTTTATTGAATCCAGTGCCCTGTTATCTGAATCAGAGTCTCCAATTCCCATCATTGCTAATCCTCCATTCTTTACTACTGCCTTTACATCAGCGAAATCTAAGTTTACGAGTCCCGGTTTTGTTATCATCTCTGTAATTCCCTTTACTGCCTGCATCAAAATCTCATCAGCCACCTTAAACGCAGCGTTTATCGGAAAATTAGGCACTATTTTTAAGAGTTTATCGTTAGGTATAACAATGGCAGTATCTACAACCCTCATAAGTTTTGATAGTCCACCCTGCGCATTCCTCCTTCTTAATACACCTTCTATGGTGAATGGAAGTGTTACAACTCCAACCGTAAGAGCGCCTAATTTTTTTGCTATCTGCGCTATAATAGGGGCGGAACCCGTTCCTGTCCCTCCTCCTAATCCGCAAGTGACGAATACCATGTCTGAACCTTGTAACAGTGCCTTTATCTCTGGTTCATTCTCTTTTGCGGCTTCTTCTCCTAAAAGGGGAACGTTTCCGGCGCCGAGTCCTTGAGTTACCTCTCTCCCAAACAAGAGCTTATGATGAGACCTTGTGTACAAGAGATCTTGTGCATCTGTATTCATGCAGATGGTTTCTGCTCCCTCTATGCCTGCTTCCATAATCCTTGTTACAGTATTTCCTCCTGCTCCACCCGTTCCTACGACAGATATGTTCGTTCTCAGTTTGATTAACAAATCTTCCAGTTCTTCATCGATAAGATCAGGTTTCTTGCTTGTTTTTGTCTCCTTTTTTTCCTTTTTTTCTTCGTCTTCATCATCTATCCTCTTCATCACGTCTTCAATGATCTTTTCCAATTTAGGACCTCCAGAATCTCCTGTTTAATTTTTAATTGTTATACAAAGTATGTATAATATTTAGATCGGATATTTTTATTTCCCGTAACTATCCATCCTTAATATCTTTTTCTCTTACCACCTCTACTCCTAGCTTCTTGCAAATATTTAACATCTTTTTCCTTTCTATGCTTTTCATCCCTTTCCAGTCAAATATTACCTTATTAATATTTCCTACACTTCTATGAAGAACTTGCTCAAATACTTTTTCAGTGATATCTCCTATTAAATAAGAAGGCAATATATGTCCCACCGCGATTTTTGTTGTTAAGACGGTCTTGGTATGGGCTGGAGCGTAGTGGGGACCTCCCAAACCCCCGTAGGATTCAAAGGTAATGTCTTTTGTTGCATTCATTATTGCTTGAGAGACAATTTCACCTGCTTTGAGATCATTCCAGGCTTTCAAATCGCTTCCAATTTCGATAAAAGTTACGGGTTTTTTAAAACTCGTGGGACCATGGTGTGTAGCCTCTAAAGAAACATGATAGTCGAGGTTAAATTCCCTGGTTAATTCATGAAGTTTCATGAGAGCGAGTTTAATTGATGAAGGATCTGCAATACCGAATTGATCCAGATTTCCAGGAGCATGAACAGTTAGACAAGGCAATTTCGTCTTACTTTCATGTCTTGAAGCGAAAAACCATGCTTCAGGCATAAAATAATTTTCTAGATGATTTGACTTGGTAAGTTCTTCTTTAGTGGTAATTACCATGATATCTTCATATACATAAATAGGAAAACCCTCGAATTCTCCCTCTTTTTCAAAAGGAAAGTATTCTATGAGAGATTCTAAGATATTCATGCTAGCTTTGTCAACCGAAGATGTCACAATAATTTTCATCCTTTTCCCTCAAAAAACTGAGTAATTCACTTAGAGTGGGGGAGTTTCTAGCTCCAACTTTTGTTGTTTTAAGCGCTGCACATGCATTAGCGAGTTTTAACGCCATATGTATGTCATAGTTAAGTATACCGTATACGAAGCCAGCAGCAAAAGAATCTCCTGCTCCAGTGGTATCAACAACGTCTACTTCATACCCTCTGGAACTTATATTTTCTTCACCCACCAAAAGACTCCCTTCTCTTCCCATCGTAACGATGAAGTCAGATTTATATTTTTTTAGTTTATCCCACTCTTCGCCAAATAATCTTAAGGCCTCGCTTTTGCTCAAAAATACATACTTACAATAATTGAATATTTCTTCGATATGATCTAGTCCGAAACCAACCATTATGCTACCAGGAGAATAACTTACTTTGTGAAAAGTTTTACACGCCTTCGAAACGATATCTTTCTCTACGCTCGCGACATGTACCCAGTCAAAGTCAGATAATAAATCTTCTTCCAAGTCATCGGCATCCAGAAATTTATTCGCGCCTCTATATGCAAACATCCTTTTTTCTCCTGTTTCGTCGAATATGACTACTACAAGACCAGATCTTCCATCTCCTTTTTTTAAATAAGATATATCAACGTTGTTTCTAATCAATTCTTTTTTTAGAAGTTCTGCATATGTGTCATTCCCAACTGCCCCCAAAAAACTAACATCCATACCCAATCTACTTAAAGCCACGGCAAAATTTGCAGCAGAACCTCCATGCATCTCGTGCAGACCTCTTATGAGGACTTCACTATCTAACTCTGGAAAATCTTCTATCTGCAAGACGATGTCTATGTTTATGGACCCAATTGAGAGTATGCGCATGAAAAAAATAAGAAACGATCACTTAAAGAGTTTACTTTCTCAATTTATCAAAAGAACGGATCAAAAAAATTGAGAGAACTATAATGGCAACCGTTGATAAAAATAATAAAAATAGTAAATCTGAACCTTCTGTTCTCTGCGTATACAAATAAATTATGTCTGGATCTTTAAAGACCGGAGGTGCCTTTTCCTTATAATAAATTTTGAGTCTGGGCTCTCTCTCGCCTATGGGAAGTTTTAGAGTTGGATCAACCGATACCCATCCTCTCCCAGGAATAAACGCCTCCAACCAGGCATGACCGCTCTTCTCCAACAAAGTCTCTGTTTCCCCTCCGACAACCAAGCGTGCCGGAACGTCTACACTTCTTAACATAGCTATAGTAAGAAGGGTTTTGTCTATGCACACTCCTTTTCTCTTTTTGAGGGTAGTATCTGGGTAATAAGAAGGTTTTAAAGGATTCTTGTTGTACTCGTACTCAATTTCGTTGGCAACGAAATTATATATTCTTTTAACTACTGAATCAACATCTTGACAATCTTCCACTAAAAAATTTGCCTCTTTTTTTGTTACAGAATATGATTCCGGGTTTGCGAGTAATTCTGAAAAGAGAGTTCCTCTATCCACATAAATGTAAGGATAAAGTTCTTTGTCGAAGTTCCAACGGTTTTTTATATCAGGCGGTAAGTAAAAGGCTTTCATCTCAAGGTAAAATTGTCGGATATCTCCAGATTGGAGAGAGTCTTCGTATTTTATAAGTATATCATCCTCTTGCATCTCAATTATACCGGTAGTTTCCAAAGAAACTATTTTACCTGCCATTCCGTATTTCTTATCGGAAATATCAACAATTCGTCTTCCCTGAGACTCTATAGACCCATACTCTGACCTACCAGCGATATCTGTTCTTTTATTGGTGAACCTTAAAATGAGAATTACTTCGCAGGGTTCAATGTTGATATTTTCAATCGTACCGTATATCCTTACTCCATCGTCATTCAAGGTTATCCGTGAATCGATGCTAACAGAATTCAAATCTTTTTTTCCGAGTACAATGGAAGTTACATCATAGGACGACGGTCGCGGCTGTAAAAAGACTCCTCCCTCAGGATAATAAACCCCCTTTCCATTGGTCCTTACTTCCATGAAGGGATAAGCCGCCTCTATTACGTCTTCAATTGAGAAATACTGCAGTTCATTGAAATCTACATCATAAAGAACTGTATAGGTTTCGCTTTGAATAATTCCTGCATCATAAATCAAGGGTACAACTCTAGTTTCCGAGAGAACCGGGCTTGGAATAACTAATACGAATAAGATTATTAAGTTTATTTTTAGAGACATTTCCAGTGCACGTTTTTTAACTATTTAAAAATAATTATTGAGCAATAACATATTTCTAACTTCGGATGGAAGTAAAAAGAGTATAATTTTTCCCTGTAGAAGGATTTATGATAAGAATTTTTGATTAATAAAAGGCCATATCACAGTTAATAGAACAATAAGCAAACCTAAAATTATGCCTAACAGTCCCAATACCAATCCCCAGTGCAATTCACCGTCCTCACGATAATGATACATAATGGATTGATACTGTATATGGATGCCGATATAGAACAAATAGAGTATTCCACCACTAACAACTAAAAATTACTAAATAATATACTACTTTAGGCCAAAGTAAGAGCAATAATAAAATCGCTCCAATTATCATCCCTTTCATCCACGTCTTCACTTCTACACCTATCACTCTATGCAATATTAGAGGTATAAAGATTGGTCATAGTTCAAGCGCGGCAATACTTTTATACTGAGAAGGGGTCGATTTTTTTAATTTAAGTTAAATTGGCATCACTGCTTGCATACATCTTAACTTAACAGAACCTTAAGGGGCACGAGAACTCTTATTTAGACAATTAGGCAATCATAGATCAGAAGGGATCCCATAAGATTAAGTGATTTGAAATTCCAGACTCTAAAGTATACCGGGGAGGGAAAAGAGATCGAGAAACCAGTAGCGATTTTGACTATAACTAGGCACAAACCGAAAGATAATGAAAGGATGTCAATGGTCTTATCAGACGCAGTAATCGCTTTGCAGTGTTATTTAGAATTTGAACATGATTGGAAAGATAATCCTGAAGCACCATTATGGATTTCCAAGGAAGCAAATCAATATATCGAAGTAAACGGAGAGAAGATTCCATATCTGGGTTATTATGGATTAAAAATATGATCAAAAGAACTGCCAAAAAAGTAGGAATAAAAGGCAAAAAAATATCTCCTCATGGAATTCGACATAATTTAAGTATTATATATTCTAAGCATTATTAAGTAATATGATTAACGACTCAACAATGACAATTGCAATTATTATCTTTGTTTTGATATTAATTGCTTTGTTTCTCTCTGAAATAGTGATAATGTTCCCAGAAAGTTCTATTGAAGAGGAAATTAAAAGTAAAATCACACCAACAGATTCAGTGGTAAGAACTAAAGCAGTTCAAATTGCTAGAGAACATCCGGGAGAATGGAATATTGAACAAGCCTGTGATATATATGATTGGATAAAAGAAAATATTAGATATGTAAGTGATCCAAGAGGAATAGAATACATTGCACCTCCTAGAGAGACTATTATTGCAGGAGGAGGAGACTGCGACGACATTGCTATTTTGTCAGCATCTTTGATAGAAGCGATAGGTGGCTCTTCAAGAATCGTGTTGATCTATAAGAAAGGAGGAGGACATGCTGTCTGCGAGGTATATGCAGGGAATAAAAGGCATACAAAGGACTTAATTGATTATTTAGACACCCGATATATGTGGTCGTTCGCAGATTTCTATGGATGGGAAATAGATGAAAATGGAGGGTGTTGGCTGATTTTTGATCCAGCAGGCGGAAATTGGGTTGGCGATATAGGTATTTCTGGTATTAGAACTTCTGAGACTGAGTGGAGATGGGATGGAGAAGTAAGTTACATATATCCTTAAAAAATGAAAAATAAGGTCTGAGGTTAGGATCGAGTTCGTTTACTTTGATTTTTCAAAATAATTATTGGGCAAGAGAAAAAAAACTTTTATATTAGTTACCAAGATTCGTATTAAAAAGTTGAAAGTAATAGCATGGCGTTAGTAGCGCCGAGTAGGAGGATCGATAATGGCGCGAGTCATAAGGAGTTCAAATCCCTTCTTAAAAGATACAATTATAAAACTAGAAAAGATTTCTAAGGAAAATAATGCCAATATCTGGAAAGATTTGGCAGGAAGATTGAAAAAATCTAGAAAAAGGAAGGCAGAGGTAAATTTAAGCAAGATAAACCGATATAGCAAGCCAAACGATATCATAGCGGTTCCCGGGAAGGTCCTCGGAAGCGGATCAGTTTCACATCCGGTAAGCGTGGGTGCATTTAATTTCTCAAAAAATGCCCACGAAAAAATAACAAATTCTGGAGGAGAGTGCCTTTCTTTAGTCGAACTTGCAAGAAAAAATCCTAAAGGAACCA
>JABAOF010001101.1_pt4 | contig 18595 bp, 17 predicted proteins | sample 7062171 | NCBI WGS metagenome assembly JABAOF01 (sample SAMN14538628, study PRJNA623070) | marine sediment metagenome | biome: marine biome [ENVO:00000428]; feature: marine pelagic biome [ENVO:01000023]; material: deep marine sediment [ENVO:00002113] | place: India: Gulf of Khambhat ...
TAGAACGCAACTCATGGGCCTCATCTCTCTATACAAGAAGCTTGAAGAGGTTAGGGTTTGGAGTCGAACCGAGAAGACTAGAGGCACATATGTAGCCGAAATGAAATCAGCGTATGGCAATGAGGCAAAAATAATTCCTGTGAAAAGCGCCAAGGACGCTGTCGAAGGAGCTGACATCGTTGTAACAACAACACCGTCAAGAGAGCCCATCGTTTCAAGTGGTTGGGTTGAGCCAGGCATGCACTTCAACTGTATAGGTGCGGACGCACCGGGCAAAGAAGAGTTGGACCCAGCTATTCTGACGAGAGCAAAAATCGTTGTTGACGATTGGGAACAGGCGTCTCACAGCGGCGAAATTAACGTTCCCCTAAGTAAAGAAATAATAACGAAGCAAAATATCTGGGGTGAAATCTGTGGGATAGTGGCTGGTTTGAAGCCGGGCAGAACCTCCTCAGATGAAATAACAGTCTTCACCTCAACCGGCCTTGCGGTACAAGACGCCGTAACAGCGAAACTTGCCTACGAAAAGGCTTTGGCAAAGGGAATAGGAAAAACCGTCGAGATTGTTTAGAAAAAATCAGACCAAGTTCACGAACATTGTACTTGAATAGATGTGCAAACCCCTAAGGTAATGTGTAATACAAGGGATAGGACCAATAGCCATCTGAAGTCCCAACAGTGATCGAGACGGTTCCTCCCTGACCATAATGAGAAGTCCAATCCCACAAACATTTGAATATGACAGTTTCATTGGGGGGAAGCGAGTACGGAAGAGAAGGCGGTTGTTCCACAGTTACTTCAAAAATCTCTCCGACTGGATCGGTCACTTTTATAAGGGTAATGTTGGCTTGCGTGATGGAGTATTCAGAGTTTATGACTGTAGCATTGAAGTAGGTTGTGTTAGCGGGATCGAAAAGGACGCTATCAACTTCTAGGAGTATGGGGTCAGTCGTATGTAAAGGACTATGTGCTATATGCCCCTGTAAAGTGGACACTGTAATTGTAGCGTTTTTGCCCCGATAATTAGTCCAGTTCCATGAACACTTGATCATCATATAGGAGCCTGGACTAAGCAAAAGTGGAAGGGATGGTTCTGTCTCAGTGATTTCCAAAATAGTTCCGTTTTCCATTGTTATGGTTATTCTTGCAACGTCAAGGTCTATGATCGAGTCTTTAGAATTATAAAGAGTGACGTTAAAATATGTCGTGTCAGCGACAGTGGCGTTAACAGCGATGACCGTTAATTCCACGGAAGGAGTTTCAACTTCGAACGCTGAGCCAGATCCTTCTTCAACCAAAGCGATGATTTTTAGGGTTTCACCAGTGTAGTTCGCCCAGTTCCAGAGGCAATTAAAGGTTTCCACTTCGCCTTTGCTTTGAAACGTGTAGGGAAGAGAAGGACCTGTTTCTATCTCATCGTGAAGAACGCCGTCTTCCGTCAACACCATTATTCCCGTTATGTTAGCGGGCTCTTTCGAAGCGTAAGAAGTTGGACACTGAATAGTGACGTTGAAGAAAGACGGGTCCTCCTCGTTAAAAGTACAATCTGTTACGTTTATGGTTACATTTTCAGGATAAACCCTATCGAGGGAGATATAATAGCCCATAACCCAGAGATAGGAGAAGATTGCGCCAATTATCATGGCCAGTAATAATAGGAGAACAAGAAGAAGTTTTGAGATAGCTCTTAAATTCCGTATGAACTTCATATCGTCTCCTTCTGAATAGCACTATTAATTATTGTTTTGGTGTTGGAAGTTTGTTATAAGCATTTAAGCATTTTCACTATATCCATTGCTTTCGAGAGGCTATTTTTGCGCGCGCGTTGAGGCGATTCTGAATGTATTCCTAGGGGATTGTTAGGGTTTTTCAGCATAAGCAAAACTAATTATTTCAGACTTTTCTATTATTGATTGAATTCAGCTTGATTTGTCTGAAGTGATAGAATCCTTGCTTAGCGTTGTTGAGATGTTTGCGAACAATCCTCAACTTGTGCTCATTGTTTTGGGCTTCTTGCTGATACTAATAGGCTGGGCATTCGATATAGGCGGTATCGTTGCCATAGGCTTCTACATCTTAATTTTGGGTGTTGTTAGTAAGAAAAGCCGCGGAGAAATCTGCAGGTCACCTGTACATTATTAATGCGCGGACGCGCGCACATGCATAAGTTAGATATTCTCTAGAACAACAATCAAAGAAACTGTGTGAACCCATATGGCTATTGTGAGAGAGAAATTCAGCGGAAAATAACCATTGGTTTACCAATTTATAAAAATGTTTAACCTCGTTTAACTGCACACATAAAAAAGGTGGGTGACTGGAGATATCCACTTTACTAGGCGCGCGCGCCCAGGCAATCGCTATCTATTTTAGGCAACATTTCTGTTATTGACTTGACTACACATGGCATGGGAAAGACCACTTACTGCCTTCGGCATAATGCTGATCTTGATTGGAATTGCACTTGTCCTTATTCCAATTATAATCAAGCTCTTCCCAGGGCTCGATTTGGAAAGAATCCCTTGGTTTCTCCTTTATATGTATAAGAAAGATGGTTTCTTCTTTGTCACTTCTCCGCTCTTTATCATAATCGGAATCATTTATTTTCTTTGGATCCTTCTACGTCGATAGTACTCAACTTGCGCGCGCAATTCTGAAAATTTATATTAACCAGTTAAAAACGTAAAACGCCGTTTTGGTAGTTTGGTTATTGAAACATGGGCGAATCAGAGAAGCGTGAAAAGAGCTTCGTTTCTGAAGAGGCATATAATTATTCGTTTTCGATAAAATATCAAAAATAATATTAACTGTATTTCAATAGTTGATTTTCGCGGGTGAGTGGGGCTCACCTCTACCCGTTCCGCCGTATAAATCCCGGAGTAGAAGGTGAAGAGATGAAATTGAGTAGTCAACACGTGAGTCTAATAGCCGTTTTCGCGGCTTTGTATGTAGTTATCAATATGATTCAAATGTTTTCGATTGGTAATCCTTTTGTTTCTGGACCTGTTCAGTTGCGTGTTGCGGATTGCTTGATTGCTCTAGCTGCGTTGTTAGGGTGGCCTGTAGTTTTTGGAGTGACAGTTGGGTGTGTTGCAGCTAACCTTTTGAGTAACATGATGTATTTTTTGGGTCCTGTAGACATCATTATGGGGCCTCTTGCGAATTTCGTTGCTGCAGGTTTAGTGTTTTTGCTTTGGAGACATCGTTTGTTGGCTTGTGTGGTTGGCGCCTTGCCCATCGGCTTCATTGTTGGGGGATATTTGTGGTGGTTTTTTGATGTGCCAGAGGTTTTGGCATTCATGCCTGTTTGGTTGGGGATGATTGTGAGCATTACAATCAGTAGCCTCATAGCCGTCGCGATAATTGGCTATAGCTTGCTCACTATCTTAAGTAGCCCCAGCTTTGTTAAACCTCTGAAGTCTCTTGGATTAAAAGTTCTCGAAAAGGGTTAGCTAGAATGGTAGCCTAGAAAATACCACCATAACTGTTTATATGAACGATCAGAGTTTGATTTAGGATACCCGCTGAGGAGAGACAGAGGGAGAAAGGATGAAGAAAATAAGGATAAAGAGGTACCCCCCTCGAAACTTTCCAAATACAAAGTCTCTATGGGAGATAGTTGCACTTCCTCCTATATCAGATAAGGATGCCGAGTTCATCATGCTCTGCAAGGCTAACCCCAAACATCCAGCGGTAATAGAGGAACTGTCAGAGATCGTGGAAATCGAAGTAAACGATAAAGCCTTCAAAGAATTGATGTGGTTGTTCAAGAAATATGGAATACCTTACAAGCCTATTGATGAAGGAATAGAAGTGAGACATGTACACACAAAATCCGAGTTTCTTGACGACAAAAATCGTTGAAGCCATTTAGATTCTGCGCGCGCGCATAGATTCTTCAGAAAAGAGGCTCGATAATTCATCTACATGAAGCGTTCAAGTTTTGTTAGTCCAATGATCTCGTCGAAGTCTAGTCCCAAGGCGTCAAGAACCTGATCAAAAGTTGAGTGCAAGTATCCCACATATTTGTCCACGTCTACCTCACTGTTTGAAGCCAACTGAACAGGCTTAACACGAGGTTCCTTCAAAACTTTGACAAAACTTATCAAATCCCCAGCCTTCAAATCGTATCCCATTCTCTTGAGAAGCAAGGCGGCTCTCACATGCTGAGGTACAGTCTTGGTGTATGCTTCCGGAGCCTTGCCGAGAACAACATGGAAAGCCAGTTCTTCTGGACGATCTCCCCAACGACGTTGCTTCAACCTTAAATAGCGGTCCCGAATGATTTTCCGAATCTCTTTTTTGGCTTCCTCAAATTCTGCTGGAGACTTCACTTCCCCCAATCGCTCTTCCATCTGGTCGAAGGCTTCCTTGATGAAGACGGGAATGTGCCTCTTCTTTCCCGTCATTCCTTTAACGTCAACGCTTCCATCTGAGAAAATTCCTAGATAATTCTTTTTTCTGGAACTGAAGACGGAATAGCGATAAAATTTGTCTACCTCCAGTTCCATTCCAAGTTCCTTTTGCGACCATGCCTCGAGGGTTTTTATCTGATCTTGAGAAGGGCCTCTTAAGAAGATGCTGTCAGTGTCTCCGTAAATAACATCAATCCCTAACTCCCTAGCTTTGTTTATTGTCTGCGTTATGACGTGCCTCCCAATTGAGGCTGTAGCCTCCGCTACCGGAGGGCAGTACAGGTCGAAAGTCTCGGCACCAAAGACGCCGTAACTTGCGTTGAGAATAACCTTGAGTGCACTCTGGATAACATTGTACCAGCTTCGCAGATCTTTAGATAATGTTCTGTCTTTAGATTTCGGCTTGTACCACTTCACCCTAAGATCTCTAAGCGCCCCTATCAACAGGCTTTCAAGTGCGCTCCTTTTGGTGCAAATCCAATGAGGAGTTTCAGGAACCTTATTTTCTTTGCATTCATCGTGGGGACAAAGGATGGTCTGGTACCCTAGGTTGTAAAACTTTATTATTGACGGATAAAGGCTAGCGAAGTCCATGACTGCCACATTGAAGTGCACGCCAGGCACAGGCTTGACCACGATGGCTCCTTTGTATTTTTTTCCTTTTATGATGGCTTTTGTGGCTGTCAATCCTTTAAGGGCAAGTATGTCGTCGGCGTTTGGAATCAACATGTTCTTGCGTCGATGTTCATGATGGAGAAAATTTCGTATCCAACGGGAAACCCCTTGGCGACTCACATCTTCCATGGGCATTCGGGCGATCCTTGTAATTGCTAGAATCAGTTTCATGACTAGATCGTCATCAAAGGTGGTGAGAGCTAAAGTGATTTCAGCGTCTCTGAAGTTGTATCGAGCCAGTTCTGTGTAGGTTAATTCGGACAGAGATCTATCGAGTTCAATCTTTGTAAGCCCCACCAAAGCCTTGCCAACTTCATCTAGTGTCATGTCCCGATATCTCTGACCAAAGGCATAGATCTGAATCGACCGGTTAAAGAAGAATCTGTAGAGGTCAATGTGAACCCCATACTTGAGCAGACACACTCTTCTCCCCAGCTCTATTGGAATCTGACTTCTTTTCAAACCTAGATGATTCAGAGCTCGGTGATACAGATACCGCAGGTCGAAATCGTCCCCGTTGAAGGTGAGAAGAAAGGGGTAATCCCAAAGGGCTTCAAAGATCTTGTGAATCAACTCCTCCTCGGAACCACAATATTCAACGCTAACGTCAGAAGGCAGCTTTTCGACGCCCTCCCTAACGCCTTCACGTTTCAAAATCAAAATCTTCTTCTTTCCATCAGATCCAAGCAATGTTGCACAGATAACCTGGTATGCAGCTTCTCGAGGATCTGGAACACGAGTTGGAACAGGTGAAGCAACTTCGATGTCGAGGGCAACCCTCCGAAATTTGGGAGCCGGATACTCTAAAAGGCGTGCCCACATTTCTACTCGTTGCATGAATTCTTCTGATTCACCTCTGAAAAGCTCATAAATTCTTCTAACAGTATCTTCGGATGATTCAAGCCTGACTGGAATAAGCTTACCCTTCTCGATTTTGTACATCATACCTGGAGCTAAGTCGTTGTCGTAAATGTAGGATTGATAATACTTGATGACTGCCTCCCAAACTTTAACCGGTTGGTCCAAACCGGTTAGTTTAAGATAATCTTCAGGTATAATGTCTCTTATGCATCCACTTGGGCGACCACCTATAGCCAAGGGGTCTTTAGCCACAATCTTAGTTATGGTCACCTGTTTATCGAGAAGGGGATCATACTTCTCCACAGATTCGAAGTGGTCAAAACCGGGATGCGAAATTAGACGATTTATTTTTTCGAGTTCACTAGCTGGAAGATTTGTTAGACAGTAGGGCTTATGACCAGTTATATCGTCCCAGAAATAGATTTTTCCAGATTCTGGTTCATACAATTTGATGGAAGCGCATCCTTTTTTCCCGTTGTATGTAGCGGAAACGAAATATGAGGGAGGCAGTTCCCTAGGATTTTCTCGTGGAAACACAAGGCTTTTCGGTTTCTGGAGAGGTTTTTCAGTGGAAGGGGATTCTGTTTGCTTCGTCTCCACCTTTTCAGCTACCGTGAAGAAATCGTCTAAACTTCTTTTCATCATCTTTCTTCGTTTCCGTCAGAAGAGTATATTCTGTTCCTCTAAAAATACTCTTTGGGTAAATCGGGGAGCCATACTTCTGGAGATTAAATCTAAATTAATGTAGTAACTTAATATGTAGTGGTGAATCTATGCCAACTAAATCTCTATACCTTTATGATAGCTTTTTGAAAGAATTTGAGGCAGAAATCCAGCATGTAACAGAAAACCAGATAACACTGGATCAAACAGCTTTTCATCCGCGTACAGGGGGCGTAGCCTCTGACACTGGATACCTGGCAAAGGGAACCATAAAATATAAAGTCGTAAGGGCAGAGATAAACAGAGAAACAAAAGAAATAATCCACTTTCTTGAGGAAGAGGCAGACCTGAAACAAGGAGAGCTTGTAACGGGAACTTTAGATTGGGAAAGGAGGTACAGATTGATGCGCCTTCACACAGCAGCACACCTGATAGCAGCCATAATGTATAGGGACTATGACGCGTTGATAACAGGGGGACAAGTAGACTATAAACATGCAAAATTAGATTTCAACCTCCCGAAAACCGACCGAGAAATATTTGAAGCTGCTGTTGAAAAAGCCAACAAAGAAGCGAGCAAAAACGTTCAATTAAAAATATACTTTCTCACGAGAGAAGAAGCACTGAAAGTGCCTGGAATGGTAAAACTAGCTGAGAGAATGCCACCAAAAGAAGAGGAATTGAGGATTGTGGAGATACCCGGCATAGACATGCAGGCCGACGGAGGACCTCACGTCGAAAACACCAAAGAAATAGGGGATATACTTCTTGTAAAAATAGAAAATAAAGGAAAAAACAAAAGGAGAATATATTTCACTGTAAAATAGAGACGAAATTTAAGGCATGTACATACCTCATCGCAAAAAAGAAAAAAGAGCAAGCAATACTTCTAAAGCCAAGATTTACTTTTCAAAAGACAATTGTGATGGAATGCGGGCAGGCATCAATCTTTTATTAGGCGCCCCATTCAGACTCATAACTTGATGGTCAAATTGTTACGGGATGCTTGGACGCTCGCCATTGAGGCTTTGAGTTGGATTGAATTGCAACGTTTGAGCGAGCGCTTGGCGTTGGCGAAGGCAGCGAAGCAACTTGGAATAGACGATTCTAGGGCTATCGGGTTGGCTCATAGACTAGTGTCTGAAACTCTTCGAAAAAGAAACCTCATCGATTTTCTCCTAAATTCATTGCTAGCACCTCGTTCACTTAGCGATTTTAAACTGGGTCCACGGGCTTTTCTTCGCATATATTTGAATGAGACCAAGATGGTGAACGCTGACTTAGAGAAGGCTATTAGCATAGTCAGAATGGGACGTTCCATTTTGGGTTGGCGTGAACTAAAAGAGGTCGAAGAAGTTTTCGGCGAAATACTGAGCATTAAGCTTGACTCTGCTCTAGAGGGAATACATGATGTAGAGAAGGTAGGACTCTTAACGTATCATCCCACATGGTTTGTAAAGTATTGTTTTTTGCTGTTTGGAAGAAAAGAGGCGCTAAGATTCTTGGAAAAGGATGTAGAGGTTCCGCCAATTTATGTACGGATAAACACTTTGAAGGCATCTGAAGAAACGTTGCTCAAAAGAGTTGAGGAGGATGGTGTTCTTCTTGAAAGGGTGCCACAACTCGAGTATACGTATAAGGTGGTCCAAAACAGAAAACCTCTTTCCAGAACGCGCAGCTTTCGTGAAGGTTTTTTTTATGTTCAAGACAAAGCCAGTTGTTTGGCAGCTGAAATCACGAACCCAGAAGCAGGAGCGACTGTGCTTGATGTTTGTGCCGCTCCAGGAGCCAAAACAACCTATCTGGCTCAGTTGATGGAAAATGAAGGTAAAATTTTTTCTGTTGATTATTCAAGGCGGAGGATGATGGTTTGGAAAAGAGAAACAAGACGCATGGGCGTCGAAATAGGCTCTCCAATTGTCGCTAACGCACGAAAGAATTTGCCAATAAACCTTTTCGCCGACTTGGTGATTCTGGATCCTCCATGCACTGGCACCGGAACCTTCAGCAAGATGCCCTCAGCCAAATGGAGATTGACGAAGAGGTCGATATTAAGCATGTCCAAGATTCAGTGGGAGATGCTGGATCAATGTGCGAAATACACAAAGGAGGAGGGCTTTCTAGTATACTCCACCTGTAGCATAACCGTGGAAGAAAACGAAATGTTAATTGAAAGGTTTCTGAAGTGGCACCCAGAATTCAAGCTGGTGGAGACTTCGCCAAAGATAGGTTTACCTGGACTGCGAGGACAAATTAAATGTCAGAGACTCTATCCTCACCTTCATGACTGTAACGGATTTTTCGTTGCAAAGCTTCTAAAGAAAACAGATTGAGGGCGAGAAATTTCGAATTGCTTAAATTAGCTTTTTCGAGTCTTCTCAACATAGCATAAAACTTCTAAAATGGTTTTTGCAGCCTGGATAGCAGTTATGCCCTTGTCATAGTGAGGTGAAACCTCGACTAGATCGAAGGCGATTATCCGATGATCACAAACCTTGCCTATAAGATCTAGAAACATATGCATATCCAGTCCATCTGGTTCAGGATTTTGAACAGCCGGCGCAAAGGCGGGATCAAGGACATCCATGTCGATAGTCAGATAGATTTTTTCACAGTCAGCGAGGAGCATATCAATTCTTTTGGCTGTTTCTTCAACGCCGTCTCTTCTGATTTGCTGAACCGTTAGAAACTGAATGCCCATTTTCTCTGCGTAGTCAAGCTCTTCCTTGCATACGGCTCGGGTGCCAATCTCCAAAATCTTGTGGGGGGTGAGCTGCTCGTTGATTCTCCGCATGAAAGTAGTGTGGGATGTAGCTAAGCCCATATATTCGTTGCGCAGGTCTAGATGAGCATCAAAGCTTACTAAAGTGACTTTTTCGCCAATGCTTCCCATGGCACCCAAGGTTATTGTATGTTCTCCTCCGATAATCACAGGCATTTTCTTAGCATCAAAGAGTTCCTTTGTGACCGACTCTAAATTTTTTAGGGTTTCATCAACTTTCCAGGTGATATGGAGGTCTCCTAAGTCGTGAATCTTTAAATCTTCAACGTCTATGCTAGTTCTGAAGCTGTAGGTTTCAATGTTGAGGGATGCTTCTCTGATCATGAGGGGTGCAAATCTCGCTCCAGAGCGATAGGTGCTTGTCGAGTCCAAGGGAACACCTAGAAACACGTATTCGGCCTCTTCGAAATCTCTCTGGATGCCGCCGAAGACTGGAGACGGAGAAACGAAAAGTTCACTATATCCCATTCCTGATCAACCTCTTCGGAATTTTGTTTATGCGAATTACTAAATATAAGCCAATATTTAGGCATGCATGCCACATGTTGCTCAACGGAAACTAACGAGCATAACTCCCATTACAATCAAAAGAGTGCTTATGACAAGCTTGAGCGATATTTTTTCTAGTTCTCTTAGGTATATGTAGACGAAGAAGAGGACAAACAAGGGTTCTGTTTGCATCAGTGGAGCAACAACGGAGAGCCTCTCGTGACTCAATGCATAAAAAGATAAAACCCATGCCAGAGACAACCCGACGCCTCCTTTCCAAAACAATTGAAAATCTCTGCCAGAAAACTTAGAGCCTACTTTGTTAGGGGAGAATATTGATAGCAGGAGGAGCAATAGCAAGGATGAGGCGTATCCTATTGCAACGCCAAACAACGGTTCATTATAGATGTTCAACCCATATTTTCTAGCGGTGACGGAGAAGGCAACAGCTAAGCCTGCGAGCAAGGGGAAAACCAACCCTTTTTTGGGAATCCTTTTGGGTGCACTTCCACGCCTACCTAAACTTCTTTCGATATAAACTACGCCAACCATGATGCATATTATTCCAATCCAGTTTCCGGGAGAAATAACCTCGCTTAACAAAAGAACAGCTAAAAGTGAACTAAACATTGGATTGGTTGCAAAAATTGACGAGTTTACAGAAACCCCTACAACCTCTACGCCTTTATAATAACTTAAGCGGGCGATTCCAGGAGCAAGTATCCCAGCTATCACATAAAACAGAACACCCTCAAAATTAATCGAACTAAAATCTGTGAAAAGAAGTGCAAGCGGCCACAGAATAAGGTTGCCAGTGACAGTGAGTACCACTGCAGCAGAGACAAAGCTTGATTCATTAAGCTTCTTTCCAACAAGAACCACTGAAAAACTATAAACCATCGCTGAAAGCAAAGCTAAAACTATGCCTATCATGGCAATCTCCAATTAAAGTTGAAGCTATTAAAGCTAACTTTCTTACTCGATTCAGACAACATTCTTTACGAATTTTATCCAAGAAAAAGAGTGAAAGAATTATGGTTCTGTGCGCCTTCGTTTGATTTATGGTTGGCATTCACCAAAATCTTGTTTTCACTTATATTATCTTCTTTCACTCCGTCTCTTGAAGGATTCATGTTTATAAAAAACAAGTTGTCCATCGAATAGAAGGTTAGCTTCACAGAAATTTTTCAGAAAATAACAGGTTTCATAGCAACTGGAAGCCAATCAGATTTTGAACAGAGTCTTTAGTATAATATTTCCAAATTTAGTGCACGCTAAGTCTTTGCAGAATAAGTTGGAGCTCAAAGAGGGGGGATGGCTTATGGAATATACACAGCATGTACAGAGTTGCGATCTTCATTGGTTCTTTGATGCTCAATTTCTTCTTTGAGCCTTTCGATGTCCTTTCTTAGACTCAGTACTTCGAAAAGGAGAAACAAGTTGCCATTTTTGATGAATTGGTTCACTTTTTCTGAGATGGTTTGCTCGTTGATTTTGTATCCGACCTTGCTGGATATTTCTTTCAAAAGGATTTCTTTCGGATTCATCTTAACCAGCGTCAGATTACTCTTAGAAGAGATAACCGTTATGAAAACAGAATTATTACAAAGAATCCATTTTCCGGATTCAGAAATCTGAATAACCAATACCGGAAAACCTTACTCAGAGGCATGTACGCATGTAAAGAGATTTTGAGAAAAGAATTTATTACCTGATTTATTATAGCGGTAGTGCAAGGAATGAAAGATGACATCGAAATCGAAGTTCAGGATTGAAAACCGGGTAGTGTTTCTATTCTCAGTTTTCTACATTATCGCTGGAGTAGCTGAGATTGTATACGTCGTAGCCAAAAATTTCGCTACACCCCCACATATTGGAGTTTTAGGGCTTCTAAGCATGATCACCGCCTACAGCCTTTTTAAAATGAAAAAATGGTCTGTACTGCTTGTCTCCGCCCTTTTCTTGTTGGGGATCACTTTTAGCGCAATCACACTCTCCAACTCAGTTATACTGCAAACATTTGAAGGCGCGTTGCTTTTCCACATAGCACTGATTGTTTACATGATTATGTTATTAGTAGCCTTCATGTATGTAGTGGCGAAAAGGGAAAAATTCTCATAAAAGTAAAAGAAAAGATGAATTAACATCATGTATGCCCCCAAAAAGGGTCACTATATTGTTATCTAAGCAAGCTCGAGTTGTAATGTTGGTAGATTTGGATTACTTCTTCGCCCAGTGTGAGGAGAAGAGAAACCCACTCCTCAAAGAGAAGCCAGTGGTCGTATGCGTATATTCTGGACGCAGCGAAGAAAGCGGAGCCGTGAGCACGGCAAACTACATAGCGAGGAAGTACGGTGTGACTTCTGGAATTCCGATCTTCTTGGCGAAAAAGAAATTGAAGAATGAGGACGCCGTTTTTCTGCCAGTGGACCGCAAGTTTTATGAAGAAGTTTCGGGGATGGTGATGAAAATTCTGAGGAGCCATGCTGACCTTTTCGAAAAGGTTGGAATAGATGAAGCATATTTAGATGTGAGCCAAAAAACTAAGGGAAGTTTTGAAGAGGCAAAGGAACTTGCTCAAAAAATAAAGGAAGAAATACAGGCCCAACAGAAACTCACTTGTTCAATTGGCATTGGGCCAAACAAGCTTGTTGCAAAAATTGCCGCTGACATCCAAAAGCCTGATGGTTTGACGATCGTTAAGCCCGAGCAAGTTGAAGACTTTTTGTCTCCCCTGCAAGTCACTCGCCTTATCGGGGTTGGAAGAAAAACCAAGATGAAAATGCAAACTTTGGGAATTGAAACGATCGGTGACCTAGCAAAATATGATGTGCAGCGGTTGATTGAAGTTTTTGGGAAGAAGTTGGGAACCTATTTTCACAATGCTTCAATTGGAGTGGATGAAATTCCTGTACAAGAAAGAGGCGAAGTTGAATCCATAAGCAGGATTTCCACCTTGAAGGAAGACACGCAGGATTTGAAGATTATCCTTGAGAAGACCAATCAATTATGCGACGAAGTTCACGAAAAGCTTGTGCAAAGAGAACTCAGTTTCAAGTCCGTTGGAGTAGTTGCGGTTATGATAGACATGAGTGTTCGCAGCCGATCCAAAACCTTAGAAAACCCTACGAACGACCTAGAAGTCTTTAAGAAAACTGTGCAAGAACTTTTTGAAAGGTTCTTCACCGAAACAGAACTTGAGGCGAGAAGGGTAGGAGTGAAAGTCTCAAATTTTGTTAAGCAGAAAGAGAAGCAGAAAGAGATAATTGATTTTATAGGATTTGCTAAGAATTGAAGCTTTTGATGGTTTGCTTTCTAGCCCTTTATTTTTGGTGCTACAATACCTAAGACGCCGCTTATTAGGATCATTATACCTTCAGCTTCTTTCCCATAGAAGACGGTGATTACCCCCAGAATTATGTTTATGACTCCTCCAGCCAAGTAACGGCCTGTCCAAAGCATCGCGCTAGAAACTATCGCTACGATGCCTACTATAATAAGCACTGGTGATTCAATGTTGATGTGCCTATTTCCCTCGAAGATCTTTGATGCGACATCAATGATGCCTCTACACAAGAGCACCCCACCAATGATTCCCAAAATCATAGCTATTAAAGCAAAAGCATGTTCACTCTTCATTTTTGTCCATAAATATTTCAAAACCTAGGAATACTTATGGGTTCTTAACTGAAAATTAGGGCTACAAATGTTGATTTAAACTACAAGCAGAACTTTCAGATCTTAAACTCCAAGAGATACATACGCAAAACTTTCAAATGCATACATTCACTAACAGGATAAATGTCTCTGTAGGTGAAAATTATTGGAGTCGGTTCAAACTACTGCTGAGAAAATTAGGCGGCTTGAAGTTCAAGGTGCCAGAAATGTTGCCATCGCCGCTATAAAAGCGGTAGAAGCTTTGGCGAAGGAAACAAAAGCGAAGAACAAGAAAAAGTTTTTGAAGGAACTTTCAGAGGCAAAGGAACTTCTTTTTGTTTCAAGAGAGACGGAGCCCCTCATGAGAAACGCTCTTCGATGGATAATAAGTCAGGTAGAAATAAGTGGCAAAGAAGAAGTTAAGGAGCTAGCTGAAGAAGTCTCCTCGGCTTCGCAGCAGTTTCTAAAAAGTCTTGAAGATTCAAAGGAAAAAATCGGTGAGATAGGAGCTAGAAGAATTAAGAGCGGTTCAGTAATCTTTACTCACTGCCATTCCTCCACAGTTACATACTTGCTGAAAAAGGCTAAAGAAGAAGGAAAAGATTTTGAAGTTATATGCACAGAAACGAGGCCCGTCTTTCAAGGCAGAGTAACCGCGAAGGAGATGTTAGAGTTAGGTGTAAAAACAACCTTTATTGTAGATTCAGCTACACGCTTTTTCATGAATCAAGTTGATTTTGCGATTGTTGGGGCAGACGCAATAACCTCGCAGGGAAATGTGATAAATAAGATTGGAACAAGCATGATTGCCCTCGTAGCGCATGAAGCTAGAACCCCTTTCTATGTGGTTTCTGAACTTTTGAAGTTCGATCCATTAACAATGTATGGAGACTATGAAAAAATTGAGGAAAGAGACCCCAACGAAATTTGGGAAAAACCCCCGAGAGACCTGAATATAAGAAACCCGGCCTTTGATGTTACAAGAAGAGATTTCATTCATGGAATAATATGCGAAGAGGGAATAATTTCCCCCCACTCAATAATCGAAGTGATGCATAGAAAGTATCCTTGGGTTTTCAAGTAGCTAAACCGTTAAGCGTGTTATCCCCACATTTGCAACGCTATTTCAAGTTCCCGATGCGTCGTAGCATATTCACTTAATGGAGTGCCGCCTAAAGTGGCGTCCACAGCCTGTCGCATGGCTTTTGCTCCTGCAACTGTTCCGTCTCTGTGGCCGTGAATTCCTCCTCCAGCTTGAATTACGAAGTCTTTTCCGAAAAACTCAATTAATGCTGGGACTAATCCTGGATGTAAACCGCCTGAAGCAACGGGCAAAACTTGTTTTAAACCATTCATTTCTTCTCTTAATGCTCCACAGTTCTCTGCCACTTCCTCTCTGGTTTCAAACATTTTTCCAACAACGGTGCCCACGTGAAGTTGATCTACACCTATTATTCTAGATATTTTAGCTATTACTCGCATTGAAATTCCATGTTTAGGGTTTTTGGTAAAGGCTGAATGCCCAGCTCTATGGGCATGAATTATGAGATCGTAGTCTTGTTCACGTATCGTTTGAAGAGCAGCGAAACCGCACGTTAAAATGTCTACCATAATGTATTCTCCACCGTGGTTGAGCACGAATTCCACTCTTTTCAGCATCTCCTCAGTTTCTCCGGTGACGTTGACCATGTAGACTTTTCTTTCACCAGTTTCTTCTTCGGCTCTGTCTCTGCTCTCCAAAGTCTTTGTAACCCGGTCCTCGAAGGGATTAAACCTTTGACTGCTTAAGTTCTCATCATCCTTTACTATGTCGCATCCTCCAACCCAAGCTTCATAGGCGACCTTTGCATGATCCAACGTTTTCAATCCAAGTTTAGGTTTAATTATTGTTCCCACCAAAGGGCGGTCTTGAACCTTTAGAAGCTTGCGGATTCCTTTAACACCGTATTTTGGACCCTTGAAGCTTCTGATGAGCTTCAGAGGAAAGTGAATGTCGTTGAGCCTCAGGTTCTTGAGGGTTCTTAACCCGAAAACGTTTCCTGAAACGCTGCTTAATATGTTGGGCATGTTTCCTGACTCGAAAAGTTCTATTGGATAAGCTATTTTCACGTTGTTTGCTTCTATGCTGAAGACGTGGGCTGCAAGTTTCTCAACGTAAGGCTTTACGGTTGTGAGTTCCGTCCATGTCCCTACTGAACTTTCGGCTGCGACTCCGCCTGCGGCTTCCTTCATGTTGACGCCTTCCGGTTCAACATAAAAAGAGCAAACAACATCTGTTTCTTTAGGTTCATAGGTTAAATCGACATAATCGACGTACCTCAAAGTAACTCAAACCTCTTCATTTTGGTAATTGAATAGACTCATTTAAAGGCTTTAAGCGTTAATTTATTTGTTAAGTGAGTTTGAATGAAACTCAAGGCTAAGCTTTTAGAAATTCAAGCTGGTGGAAGAAGAATAGCCATTTTGGATAATGAAACAGCAAGTTTTTTAGGAGTACACTCCTCTGACAGGGTGAAGATAACCTATAAACAGGAACGATTGAATGCTATCGTCAACATAGCCAGCAACTTTCCACGCAACTATATTGGACTTTACGAAGAAATCTCAAGAAAGCTAGGAATAGAGAGTGGAGAAAATGTTGAAGTACAACCTGCGGAGACACCTGACTCCCTTAGTTATGTGCAAGCAAAGATTGACGGGAAGAGATTGCGGGAAAATGAAGTGAAGACGATAGTTCAAGATGTGGTTGAACGGCACCTGAGCGATGTTGAACTCTCATCCTTTGTAACAGCGCTTTATATCCATGGAATAAGCATGGAAGAAGTTGAAGCTTTGTCTAAGGCGATGGTGGAGACTGGTTGCACCTTAACTCTTGATGAAAAACAGATTCTTGATAAACATAGTGTAGGTGGGATACCTGGAGACAAGACAACGATCCTGATAGTTCCAATTGTCGCAGCTGCTGGTCTAGTTATACCTAAAACTTCGTCGAGGGCAATCACTTCTCCAGCTGGGACTGCAGACCGCGTTGAAACATTGTGTCCTGTCGATCTTAGTGTTGAAGAGATAAAGGAAGTAGTGAATAAAACGAATGGTTGCATGGTTTGGGGCGGCGCCTTAGAGTTAGCTCCAGCCGACGACCTTTTCATCCAAGTTGAATATCCGCTGGCAATAGATCCTTTGCTTCTTCCATCAATAATGAGTAAGAAGAAGGCCATAGGCACCACCCATCTAGTTTTGGATATCCCAACCGGGAGGGGAGCAAAAATAAAGACGATGGGTGAAGCTCGGGCGCTTGGACAAGATTTCATAGATCTTGGAAAACGTTTAGGAATTGAAGTTCAATCTGCAGTCACTTTTGGAGAACAGCCTCTCGGATACGCCATAGGGCCAGCGTTAGAAGCAAGGGAAGCATTGTCCGCCATCATGGGAGACGGTCCAGCTGATCTTAAAGATAAAGCGACAAGCATCGCAGGCATACTTTTAGAAATGGTTGGAATCAAAAACGGAAAACAAATAGCACAGAGCCTTTTGAAGGCAGGAAAGGCGGAGAGAAAGCTTAGAGAAATAATTGAGGCCCAGGGTGGAAACGCGAAGATAAAGCCTGAAGACATAGGGTTTGGAGACAAAAAAGCTGAGATAGCGACGAGAATAGAAGGCAGAGTTTTGTGGATTAACAATAAAAGTATAGCTCAGGTTGCTAGAGAAGCAGGCGCTCCGAAGGAGAAGGGAGCTGGAGTTATACTGAAGACAAAACTTGGAGAGTATGTTAAGAAGGGGGGAGTTCTCTTCGAGATATATGGTGAAAGAGACACAAAAATGGAGGCAGCCATAGAGTTAGCGAATAGTCTTGAACCCATAGGATTAAGCAAAAAACCTGAAGAGAGAATGTTGATGGATCGGGTTCCAACACGAATTGTGCACAAGAAAACCTTCATGCTAGAGAGATAAGATTCAGCAGATTTTACATTTCGATTTACGCTATCAACTTGAATTTCTCAGCGAAGTGGTGCAGTGATAGGGTTTGAACTCAAGATTGGAAATAAAAAAAGGGGGATTTTGGGTTTTGATTCTAGTTCTTTGATTTTCTTTGTTTCGGACCTTTGTTACGCCTTGAAGCTAATGCGGTTGGGATTGCAATGCCAAAGTAATAAAGGAAATAGCCGCTTCGATCTGAATTGACTGAATCAATGCATTCGGTTGTTACACAGACTTCGAGTTGAACCGTGTATCCGATAGAGTAGAGGAAATCGTCGTCTTCGTATGTTTCGTCGTCGTAGACTCTTACTCTTGGTCCTGTGTTGATGGTGTAGCATTTTGCAGTTGAAAACTGGAGTTTGCCTGCAGGGTTCTTGCCTGGAGCCACGATGATATGGAGATATGCGAATTCGCCTTCGTCTAGCCAGCCTATCTCCCATCTTATGTCGGTATCATAAGATTTTCCATCTTTTCCTTTGCTTCCTTTGCCCTTGCCTGGATTCGTATCCTCTTGCTTGTCACCAGTATGTAACGTTATCCAAGCGGGGTTTCCGCGGCTGTCCGTCAAAGTAATATTTGTACCTACGTACGCCTTGTAGCCCTCGGGATCTATAGTGAAGAAGTCGCCATTCGCAAGAGTTAGAGTGTTAGTTACGGGATCAAATGCTGTAGGCGTTGAATTGAGAGCCATGAGGTTGCCTCCCCACTTGTCCCACAGGATGAAATAGCGTCCGCCCTTGAAGTCGTCGCCCAGAAACTCTGGGGTGTTTTCGAAGTAGTAAGTGACTACCCACCAGACTTGAGGACCACTATGCAGTCCAGATACGTTTGAGCTGAGGCCATCTGAGGATATTGTAGGCGGTGTGAAGTCGCCGAGTGCACCTGAAAATGTGAACTGCTTCAGAGCCAAGGGGGGTCTATAGTTCCACAGGTTCTTACCGCTATAATCATCTAGATTTGAAACAGTCCCTAAGTTATAGCCCAGAACCTCAGTGTCAAGGATAGGATCTCCAACAGTGTACACAGGAGAAGTCTCAGTCCAATTAACCAGTAGCCACTCCATGATCTTGTAGTC
>JABAOF010023388.1_pt3 | contig 18592 bp, 17 predicted proteins | sample 7062171 | NCBI WGS metagenome assembly JABAOF01 (sample SAMN14538628, study PRJNA623070) | marine sediment metagenome | biome: marine biome [ENVO:00000428]; feature: marine pelagic biome [ENVO:01000023]; material: deep marine sediment [ENVO:00002113] | place: India: Gulf of Khambhat ...
GTTTTCCGCCATCAGAGCTGCGTCTTGAATTCCAAAGAATAACATTGTTAAGTCATTGGTGACCATCTTCCAGTTTCTCTTCGACATGATTAGTTCAAACTTGTGGATATCGACACAGATCGTGAACAACAGAGGTGCTTTGTAGGCGTTCCTTTCTCTGTCTTTAGACAATAACACACTGTAAAGCTGAGAAGCGAAGGGCGCTTGTTGACCGGCCCTCACAACGGTTTTTATCACCTCAGCAGACGGCATCTCTCCTGTGTATCTTCGGATCGACTTGTGGTGAAGAAGTGTCTGAATTACAGGATTGTTCTTCACGTCGTATTCACCTTCCTATAGAGGATAGTTGTTGAGGACCTATTTTAAAGACAGGTGCTTTTCCATCAATCTCTTGGGTTGTATGACGTCTCTCTCAGAAAGAATGTATCAAAAATTCCTTTATGCTACTGGATGATGCCGTCTCTCTCGTTGTTCTGTAGAGATCTTCTTCTCAGAAGCATTTGGTGCAGCTCTTCGATCTTCTTCTTGTTTATGTAGCCTTTGTGAGGACGGAAGCCGCCTGAGAACCTTCTTGGGATATGTAGTAGCTCATGAATCAAAGTCTTCTCTTTCTCTGAATCGCTCAATCTGTCGTATCGTTCTGAAATGACTTCGATCACATAACTGGCCGGTCGTCTCAGGGCTTCCTGCCATATCCTTGTCAGTCCGTGGATCCGGGCAACAGTATATTCCGAGTCTGACCCCTCACTTCTGTAGCAGTAGACATACTCTGGTACTACGTGAAAAAGATCCAGTCTTTCCACAATCTCATCCACTAGTTCTTTCACGTCTGATGCTTCAAAATACTCAATATTCAACTTATGCGTCTCCAGGTAGCCACAACAGCTATCTCTCCGTCCGTAGATGTAGGTAGCTAATTCGCTTTTCTGTTCAAGTCCATACGCCTAAAGGCTTTTAAAGCCCACTCTATAACGTACTGCGCGTGATTAAATTGGGCGGCAGTCTTGGTCTAGCTGTGTTCGTCGGTTTCATCTTGATGATCATACTTGGCTGGTTTCCTATCATAGGACTGTTAATAGCTGGTCTTGTCGCTGGACTAATAGTCAGGGGAGGAGCTGGGCGAGGCGCGTTGGCCGGCTTCCTCTCGGGCATAATTGGAGGAATTATAATAGGCATCATCCTAACAGTTGTCGGAACAGCAACGCTTGGATTTCTCGGTGCATTTCTGGGAATCCTGGCTGGATTGATGATAATAGTGCTCAGCTTGGGAGGGGCCATTCTGGCTCTCATCGGTGGAGCAATAGGCGGCCTAATAGGCAGATGACGTCGCCGCGCCTAACACTTTAGTGTTTCGAAAAATTCACGTATCCTAGACTTCTGCATATACACAGACATCTAGCGATACAGATTCGCTTTGCAGACCACCAAACTTTTTCGTCATGATCCTCTTCAATTCGACGCGCTGAGAGAGGTGTGGGATTTAGGCTCTTGGGCAAGGGTAGACCTCGCTTTCCTACGTTCCATCCCCGGATTCTCCTTTTGAGGTATGCCATATCGGGATTCTCACTTCTAATCATGGATCGTTTGTCTTCTGTGTCATGTTTTTCTTGATCTTCTTCTCTCTGAAGAATGGCTTTCAGAATTATGTTGTCTTCAGCTGGTTGACAGGAATTGTTACTCCAAAGAGTTTTCTATGCTGAATTCTCCGTATCATCTCGTGATCAAGATCAAAATCTGACCCAGCAACTACCTCCTGGGATGAGGAGCTGCGGGAAAAAAGTAGGTGATAGAGAACATGTTTCTGGGTTAAGCGACTGCTTGTCTTACTGCTCTGGCTTTTATGCTGAGGACTACAAAAGCCACCAGAATCACTGTAGGGATTACCGTTGTAATGCCTAGGAGATACATCATATTTGTTGTGTTTTTGTTGATGGCTTCAAGGTCCTGCAGCTGATTCTGTAGATTGGTGCTAATTGCCGTTTGGTCTTCAAGCATCTGTTTATAGGGTGATTCTACGTAGAGAGTCGGCCAGTAGCTCGGATGCTCAGACGCAAACCAAATTTCAGAGTGATTATTCCACAGTTCAGTTTTGGCCTTTACGTGTAGATCTATGTAGCCTGAGGCGACGTTTGTTGGGAGACTAAATGGTATCTGAAGACTATCGGACTCTCCGCGCTGAATTTCTATGGGCGTCGTCAAATCTGTATGAAATGTCTGTAGGTAGATGTTTCCGTCATCATAGTAATAATCTACACTGGCGGTCAGTTCGGTTACTCTTATCTTGTCATCCTTGTCGTTGTATATCGTAACTGTGAGATATCCCGTTTCGCCTTGATTGTACACACTTTTGTCAAATGTACATGAAGTGATTGTAGCGCACTGAGCAACAAGAGGAGTTGCCATAAGAAAGATGAATAGTACTGTTATGATTAGAAGTCCTTTCTTTATGTGCATTCATGTTTCCATCCTTTTGTATGACTTTCAGCTTACCTTAGGACGAGAGTAAAAGCATTATGAATCAACAATAAGGATTTGGAATTCGCGGTCTCATGCTGTGAAGGGTATTCTTTTCGAGTCTTAGCGACCCTGGATATCTATCGAGATGTTTGTGTCATTCATGCTTTGGATTCTGGATGAAGGCTCTGCAGTTCTTAGAGATTCGTTAGTCTGTCTTCAACAGCTTTCTTGAAGTCCAGAGGTTTTCTAGGCGTTATGATGTAGTTGTCATGATCCGTCCTGATTAGAAGACTATCCTTGAAATTGGTTATAGCCAAGAAGGCTTTGCCGAGACTTGGTATGTGATAGTAACCGCCGTGGAAACTGGCGCCGAATAGTCTAATGCCAAAGGGCATGAGAGTCTTCTCCACAGACTTGACATTCATAAGAGGTATGGACTTGCTTCCTCCAATAAGTATGGAAGTCTCTATCAAGATTTCTCCATCCGTCAAGATGTATCTTGTCTGATGTAACGACATGAAGATGGACAAGATGATTATTCCTACGAAAGCTGATGTGATTGATGCTGCAACTCCTACAATGAATCCCATCGGAGTGAAGAAGGCAGCATAGACGAAGAAGACTACGACAGCCACAATGAACACGAGGAGGGCTTCATAGCTTAATGCTATTATCCTTGAGATCTCAGGCTTGTTAATGATCCTCATTTCGCTGACTTAGGTAGGCTAAACTGATTAAGATTATGGTAAAGAGTTGCAGAAAGTTTCCCCCTTTACCCTTGTTATGTACCTTCTTCTTGCAAAGTAGTGAAGCTACTAGCGTTGATGTTATGAATATTGGCAGAACGAGGATTGATAGAGATTCTGGGACTATGATTATCTTGCGTGTTGAATGGGGATAGGCGAAGTAGATCCATCTATGGGTGCCGTTGTCGTGCAATCTATAATTGTGGTAGAGAAGTGGTGTTGTTCCACTGTCAATAATCACTTCTATGTTGGTTACATTCATCAACGCATGTGGAATCGCCACTCTGCAGAAGCCGGATGTTTGATCTGAAGTCATGTTGGATACAAATATCTTGATCGTATTTTTCTCTTGGAAATACTCTAAATCTTCGATGGTGGAATTTGAGATAACATCTACAGCCTTCTCCATGGAAGTGTTGAAACTAGAGAATATGCCCATCAGGGGATGGGTGTCTCTATTGTCTCCGTCAATAATACGTGGAGAATCACCTATCCCATCATAGTCTGAATCAGCGTCAGAATAGTGGCTCCAGTAGTTCCCTTCAAAACCATTATTCCAAACATTTGTTGAGCCGTAACTGTAGACTTGCTGGATATTATTCTCGAAGTTGTTATGGAAGATCGTGTTGTTGCCGGAACGGTTAGGGTTGATTCCAATTCCATTATTAGAGATGGTGTTTGTAATAATAGTATTGCCGGAGCTTTCTAGGTACAACAAGATGCCATAGTCTTCGCTATTTTCGATCATGTTGTTCGAGACAGTTTTGTTGTGGGACAGGGCTAGGTGGATACCATGCCTGTTCTCGGATAGTCTGTTACAGGTTATGAGGGAGTTGTTAGTGTTAGCAAGTAGTATGCCCTGTCCATTCTTCTCCAACGACAGATTGTCAACAACGATGTTGCTGCAGTTCAGTAAGGCTACGTAGCCGGCGTCCGGCGGAACTTCATCATCATGTTTGTCAATCCAGTAGTAGACGGGTCTACCATCAACAAGGTTTGAGATATCAACATCATTAAAAGCATCCTCCAAATCTTCGAAATATAACCAAAGACTATACGTATTATTCATCATCAAGTTATTCCTAAGCAAGTTTCCAGGCCCATGAAGACCGACGCCGAAACCACCGTTACTCGATACTATGTTGTCCAACAACGTATTGTTACCAAAAGAAATTGCAATACCAATGTCAACGTTATTTGACGCATTATTGCCTGAGACTGTATTGTTATTACACAGAAATTTGACAACAATACCGTCAGCGTTGTTAGTCAAGTTATTCTTGGACAATGTGTTGTAGGATGACGCGGTTAGGTCAATGCCTCGATGATAGTTATCTGTTATACTGTTGTGGGATATGTTGTTATTGTTTGAAGAGATGAGTTGGATCCCGTTCCAGTTGTTCTCAGTTATGATGTTGTTAAAGATGGTGACGTTAGATGAGTATGAGACCAGAATCCCATTGTCAACCACGGTACTGCCACAGTTGCGTATTGTGAAGCTGCTGATAGAAACATTCTCTACTTGGAAAAGGTGGAAGACGTTGCCGTAGTTGTCGCCGTCTACAGTTGTGGAGCTCTTGTTTTCACCTGCCAGTGTTAGAGACTTGTCCACAACAACATTCTCATAATATGTTCCTTCTTCAACAAAGATAGTGTGTCCATCTAATGTTTTGGGGGCATCTATTGCTGCTTGTATGGTGTCGTAGCTGTAAGAGGTGTCAGTGTTGTGGATTGTGGCTATGTAGATTGGGTATCCTGCAGTCTGCCATGCCGAAATTCCTCCTAGCATGTTGTAGACCTTTGTGAAGTTGTATGAGTCAAGAATGCCAGAAGCTGTTACGCTTCTACCTCCTGAAGCACAGTATACAATAATCTCATCGTTCTCATGGCCTGCCAACTCTCCGATTCTTTCCTCAAGTTCTGCTACAGGAATCCAAACTGCCGCGTAATTGTGACCACTATCATACTTGCTCTTGGTTCTAACGTCTAAGACAACAAGGTCTGGAAAAGTGCCGTTTGTAATCATGTCAAAAGCTGTGTCTACGTCGATGTTTTCATATGGTGATGCGTAGATGACCCGGAGGTCATCTGTTGCGGCACGCATGCTCAAGAGAAACCCAATCAATGAGATTGCGAACAAGAACTTTCCTTCGTACCGCATCACCCATCATATTTTTCGATTCTGCTTGAAGAATTTCCTCAGCTCTGAGGCTTTTGAATTCAAGGTTCGTTAACTCTCGCTCTAAAACCAGTGATTTATTCTGATTAATATGTGTTCATTATAACAAAGGCTCGCCTCTACCCACGACTGCTCTCATGGGAGTGCTTTGCTCAAAGGATCTTCGTAAGCCGAAAACAATCATGCAGACTCTGAAAAGCTCTAATCAGCAGTTCTTCTGCCCGGAATCGTGTGTGACAGACCAGTAAGTATTTTTTGAAGATTGCTATATATCTGGATAGAATGTCGAGGAAGACTATTTCTGCCATAGCACTTGTGCTGACGATGGTATGCGTGCCCCTAGCGAATTTGCGTCTTCAAGCATTCACAAATACGGCTGACAAGTTGCCACTGGATGATCTTTTGGGCTGGCCAGATGCTGAGTTCAAGAGTTTTCTTGGTTCTGCCTTGAATACATCTCTGTGTCAAGACGAAGATTCCGTGGAATTTGCAATAGGAGTCAGAAGATACGATGACAGAGCCTACAAACAGATTGCAGATGCGATCTCGAAGATGCATGGAAAGATCATCAACACTATCTCGGTGAATCAGAGTGCTAAGATAGTAGTCGCTGATGTTCCTCATGAAGCCGTCTCGCCCTTGAGATGGGAACTATTGAGTGAAGGATTGGCCAAGTATGTTGAACCGAATCTGAGGATGCATGTGACTGCAACACCGAACGATATCGAATGGCGTGAAAATTGGGGATTAGACAAGATAGGCGCACCTTTTGCTTGGAATGAGACGACTGGAAGTCGCTCGGTAGTAATTGCAATAATTGATACTGGTGTTGACTTGGATCATCCAGATCTGTCCGACAACATATGGATCAACGTTGATGAGGATTTAGATGGAGAGGATAATGACGGAAACGGCTTTGTCGACGATATTTGCGGATGGGACTTCGTGGATACCTACGAGGATGTCTGGCCCGGAGAGGACGGAACAGAAAGAGACAATGACCCCATGGACTTTCATGGACATGGAACGCATTGTGCAGGCATAGCTGCAGCTGTTGGAAACAACACTTTAGGCGTCTGTGGAGTCACTTGGAATTGCAGGATAATGGCAGTCAGAGCAGGCTACAAAGGAGATGACGAGGGAGGGCATCTGGAGCTTGATGACGCAGCCGGGGCTATTGTTTACGCTGTAGACAACGGCGCCCAAATAATTAGTTGCAGTTGGGGGACGCATTATCCTAGTCAGATGATCCATGAAGCCGTTAGGTATGCTTATGAAGCCGGAGTTCTTGTGGTGGCTGCAGCTGGAAACGAAAATTCTGATATGAAGCTTTATCCTGCGGGCTGGGATGAAGTGATGGCTGTATCAGCCACAAACAAATATGATGACCGACCCTTCTTTCCGAATTTCGGAAACTGGATTGAGATTGCTGCTCCTGGTGAACTTATCTATTCCACAGTGTTTAACGATTCCTACGCTTTCATGGATGGAACCTCGATGTCCACGCCCTTTGTGGCCGGTGTTGCGGCCCTTGTATGGAGTAGATTTCCCGATTGGAATAGGGATCAGATTAGAGGCCGCCTCCTGTTCACCAGTCACGACTTGGGTGAGCTTGGTTTCGATCCCTATTTTGGACATGGAAGATTAGACGCAAGAAACGCCGTTACGTGGCCACAGGAAGCTCATGACCTTGCAGTATTCGGAATGTACTCAGATCCAACCATCCCAGAGGGACAACCATTTCGCATAGATGCCTCCTTGATAAATATGGGGAGTTCAGATGAGCAGAACGTGATCGTTCAGTTCATCGTCAACAACAGTATCATCAAATCGAAAGTTGTGAATCAACTGATGTCGGGCCAGCTTCAACCTATCAGCTTTTTGTGGGATACATCTGGATTTGATGAAGGATACTACAATCTCACGCTTTATGCTGTTCCTGATGAACATGAAAATCGAACAGAAGACAACTCCTTGTCTAAGCAGTTCTTCGTCAGATCCCCTCGAATACTCAGGGTCCCACAAGATTTCGTAACGATACAGGATGCTGTTGACGAAGCCTTGGAAGGAGACATCGTTAAGGTGGCCTCTGGAAGGTATCATGAGCAAGTCTTCATCTATAGGAATTACGTTAAGCTTATCGGTGAAGATACATCCACCACAATTGTCAGCGGAGAACTTGAGCCGGGCGATGTTATTGCAGTCTGGGGAGCGGATCACGTCGAAATCTGCAACTTCACAGTCACACGAAGCAGTCGTTCACCGACAAGAGAACAACCTTTCAGTGGAATTCTAGTCTTCTTAAGCCAGAACGTGAATATCGTAAACGTATCAGCAATTTCCAATAAGGCTGGAATCTTCCTTTACGCTTCTCACAATGTCACGTTGAAAGGAAACCGTATGCTGGGAAACAAGTTCGACTTTGGAGTTGACGGAATCGAACTTCAAAACTTCATCCACAAGATAGATGATTCCAATATAGTCGGAGAGAAACGCTTGTACTACCTGAAAAACAGAAGAAACAATATTGTTCCCTCATCTGCTGGATGTGTGGTGCTCTTCAATTGCTCCAATATAGAAGCAGAGAATCTTGATCTCACGCATAACTATTTTGGACTTTGCTCCGTATCAAGTGACAATGTAACAATATCCAACCTCACTTCTTCTTTAAATCATATTGGAGTACACGTGAGAGACTGCGTCTCGGTAACTGTGCGGAGTAACAATATAACCGAAAATTACGTGGGCGTAAAGATCCAGGAGTCGTCTCAATGCAAAGTGGAATCCAACATTCTAAGTGGAAACGATATCAGTCTTTGGCTGAGCTCTTCGTATGATAACCTTGCAGTGAGCAACGAAATTTCCAGAGCCTCTTTGAAAGGGACATCTCTAACAAATGCACACAGTAACATTCTAACGCAAAACGAGTTTACCAACAATACATATCAGAAATGTGTAGCTCTCCATCTTGAATCATCCGGCAGCAATAGAATCTACCACAATAGCTTCATAAACAATAGAGAGAACGTATTCAGCGTGAACTCAGAAAGCATTTTTGATAATGGCTATCCCAATGGTGGCAACTATTGGAAAGACTATAATGGTACAGATATCTACAGTGGTCCTTGCCAGAACGAAAACGGAAGTGACCTAGTAGGAGATGCTCCGTTCACTGTTATTGAAAGCATTCAAGACAGATACCCGATAATGAGTCCCTATCCATGTATTCATGCAGTCGCTACGGGGGAAGTGAGATTATACAAGACCGTCGTTGGGGAAGGTCTGGCAACAAAGATCCAAGTAGAAGTGGCTAACATGGGTCACTTCACAGAAAACTTCACAGTAACCGTCTATGCCAATGCAAGTCGAATCAGTGAGCAGTCAATGAGTCTCTCGTCAAGAACAAGCGAGTCTCTGATTTTCATCTGGAACACTACAGATTTCCTTAAGGGCAATTACACGATAGAAGCTGCAACCAGCGTCATCATAGGCGAGGCATACACATCAGACAACAACTTCACTGATGGATGGACAATCATCTCTATAGTTGGTGACATAACTGGTCCTGAAGGTTACCCTGACGGTAGATGCGAAATGAGAGACGTAGGACTCGTTGCCAGACACTTCGGATGCAGCATAGGCAATATCTGCTATGAGCCGAACTGTGACCTGACTGGTCCAACACCAGGAGTTCCAGACGGATTCAACGGGATGAGAGACATAGGGTTGGTCGCGAAGCAAATCGGAAAAACGCTTGAATAGCGCTTACTTCAAAAGTCATAGAAGACTGGTCCGCATGTTATATAGGCCAAAATTGTCGCATTATATGTTCATGAGGAAATGGTAGAAGGGAGGAAGGAAACGAAAAACGTTCTCTACCATCTCCCCATACATCACAATTATGTATAGAATATTCTTGATTTAACCTTTGGCTCTGCAATTCATTATAATTGTGCTGCAATCAGGAAAAACAAGTGTCTTTGCGTTGCCTTGGCACCATACTGCTACTCCACAGAGAGTATGACCACAAATGATGTTGGCACTATGAGCAGTTGTAGAACAACCTTCTTGGAAACTTGTGCCGTCTACATTTCTTGTTCTTGAATTGTGAAGTGGCATGAAGAGACCTGAACGATTTCCCATCATTTTAGAATCTCGCGCAGGAGTTTTGCAAAGAACACTAAGGCTAGAGAAATCGCTATAATGCCTATCCTATTCTTACAAAGATCGGCGCGCGAAAGGGTTAAAATCCTGCATAAAGATTTCTACATGAGCAGCATGAAGTTTTGCGACAGATGCGGCTCTCGCATGAAAAGAACACACGAAGGTTTTCGTTGTCGAAAGTGTGGGCACACAATCCACGACAGTTCAGAAACACTTCCAAAAGATGTGAAGAGAGTGGTTCATTCCAATCTGGTCTATGTTGTTGATAAGTCGCAAGACAAATACGTGAAAGTAGTTCGCACATGTCCAAGATGTGGAAACAGTGGCGCATATCGTTGGTTTTCAACCATTTCGGGTGAGCACGCAGGTATCCGAAGAGAAAGGACGATCGAGCATTTCAAATGCACAAAATGCTCCCACACGTGGACCGAAACTGCCTAGGCGGAAAGCGAAGCTTACTTAGTGAGCTTGTACCTCGTCATTGACATTTCAACATACGAGGATTTTTCATCTTCACACTAAAACCACATCGTAGATCTTTATCTGTGCTTCATAAATCTCATGATCTATTGCAGTCTTAACTAATTCCTATGTTTAATCAGTTCCCTCTGTACACTGTTGCATTCATCTTTGGATTCTTAAGCTACTCCATCTCGGTCTCATCATTGCCATTGATTCATAAGTTTGGACTATTTTCCGTTCTCTGTGTCTTTGTGTCACTCTTTGCTTTAGTGGCAACAAAGCTTCATGAGAATGAGGAAACGCAAAGACATTCGAATCAATAGCCTACCCTTTTTGCGGTTCTCTCAACTGTTCTCTCATGGCGGGCTTGGCACGCGTTATGTTTAAGTTGGGTCTGTAGACGGCAAGTTCAGAGTATCTGTGCTGTTCATGTAGAAGAAGATTCAGCAACGCTGAGCAAGATCCTGTCGTAAAGTTCAAGATAGACGAAGACGTCATTTTTCAACCTGTCAAAAGTTTTGATTCTAGACCTGATCTTGCTCAAGTCTCTATCAGTCATTCCGATTCTACCGCCAAGAAAGTTTTGAACCATTCGTCTTTCCCTGTCCGTGAAAATGTAGGTTCTCATATCCATTCGTCTGAGTCTACAGTAGAGAAAAATATAAAAGCTTTGCATCTACAACGTCGATCGGGTAGGTATTTTCAACAGAAAGCCTAACAAAAAACTTGAGCCACAGAGACTTGAAGCCCAGAAGAAGGCAAGCGAGGAGCCACAGCAGGTGGGGACTGTAATGACACATCTAGAATAATCCTATAGAACTCTCGTCTATAATTTCGCACTAGAAGATCCGCATAGAACTCACCTATAGAATAAAAATCCACACCCCTACTCTGCTTTTCTTACGGGAATCAGAGTCTTGAAATGGAATGACTATAGATTTCTTTCTGCTCTGTAGATTCTTTTGCTCGACGGCAGTGTCGGTGGAAGTCTATTGCATCTCTACAATCGTCAACGTATTGGAGATGAAATCTTGAAAGTGGAGGCGAATCCCAAATGCTGGCGGATTTGAGGAGCTTTCCTAGTCCAAATCGGGCTGTTCTTGTTAACGTGAAATCTTTGTCTTGTCAGTCACTTGTATGAGCTTCTGGGGTCATCTGTTTATCCTTCTGTTCGAACCGGCGCGTGTATGTTTATTATTGCTTCATAAATCTAATAAAACGAAACATCAAGACCAATAAGAGAGAAGAGAATGCGAATCCTTCGAACACAGAAGTCTGCTCACGCTCTCAGTATATTACTTTGTTTGATAGGTGTCGTCTCTATTTTTGTGACGTTGTGGAAAACATGGTCTCTGGTTTCGTCGGCGGAGAATCCTTTTTCAACTTTTCTAGGGCTTCTCTGGACAGAAAGCTTAGATTTTATCCCGTTTCTTGAGTTTAAATTGATATACCTCGTCATTCTTGGAGATACCGCGCTCGTTTTAGGAGTGTTGGTGTGGGTCTTGAGTCGACAGTGGCTTCATCTTCCAGGGAAAACCGTCTGGTTCAAATGTCCATTCTGCAAGAAGAAGTGGAGATCAACCGGAGACAAAGCTTTGGTACACTGCCCCTATTGTCGTCAACTGGTCCATCCAAAACTGACTGAAAAGTGATTCTTTCACTTCTTGTTGTTCTAGAAACCTCTGAAGCCGGTTAACTGGACTCAGAGTCAGCCAGTGACTGATGGCCGCATATGTTTTGTGGGCGTCCGTTTTCTATCAGGAAAGTAAGTGCTAAAAATGAAATGTGCTATGTATATGATATCAATTCATGAGAAAAGGGGTCGGATAGATCTGAGGCGAATAGACGGGAAAGGTCCTGAAAGATATGTTGTCTTTTCTCAGGAGGAATTGCTCTCTCTAGTCATTTGCATAACATTGGATATCAGCGAGTATATGCTTGGGATTCTACTTCTTCCTCTTATAGGAGACCTTCTGGACATAATTGGGATCATCTCCTGTTTTGTGATGTTTCGCTTGATCGGGATCATATCGTTGTTTGAACTTGTTCCTGGCGCAGACATAGTGCCTGTTTACATTATCACTTGGCTTGTCTGGTATCTCATTAGGAAGCGAAAGGAATTGATATAAAGCCTTCCGCATAGCATTATTCGATTGATAGTGGAGACAAGAGGAGGAATGACAAATTAGCGGAGATGAGTTGAGGTATCGGGGACCTGTCTGGAGCCGTGCGAAGACTGGTCTGATCGTGCTGCTGGCGTTTTCTGTGGTCTTTGTAATAATATTCTCTCTGACAATGATTGTAAGCGTTGGTGTAGGGCATGCCGTTCTTCTTGTTGATCCCATTGCCAGATCGATTAGTGAACCGATACTAGGACCGACATTTGCGATAAAGGCTCCTTGGGTTAGTACAGTTAATGTCTATTATGCTACAGATTCGTACGAAGCCACTGTCCCGTGTTTCTCTTCTGATCAACTTGAGATGCAAATCGAGGTCTTGGTGAGATGGTCGCTTGATTCTAACAAGATTAGAGATCTCTTCAACAACTATCCGAATATGAACTACAAGAAGACTGCTATACAGTCTGTTCTGGAGGAAACCATACGATTGATTACTAAGAACTACACTGCTCTTCAGACAATAGAGTTCAGGAACGTTGTGAGAGATGAAATAGAGGCGACTATTATTGAAGAGCTGCGGACTGAACCGTCTTTGACAGGAGCCTTGATGAGTCTAGAGTTCGACTTAAAGAACATTGGGTATCCAGAGAAATACACTTCTGCAATCGAGGATAAATTGGTGGCCGAACAACAGAAGATACAAGCAGACTTTGAAAGGGAAAGGATTCTCATTCTTGCGAATGCAACGGCTCAAGAGGTGATCATTAAGGCAATAGGAGGAGCAGAAGCCAGGGTGATAGAGGCAAACGCAACAAGAGAGGCTATCGAACTGGTTCTAGAAACGGTTGGTGCGGATGGAAACGAGACGAGAATTGTAGAGCTGTATCTTTGGGTCAAAGCATTGGAGAAGATTGCTCCAGACGTGGAGATACTCATTGTTGGAGCTGACGGAATTCCTGTGTTGATCCCAAGCAACTCGACAACCCCATAGAAAAGAAAAATCCCTCTCTTTTTTTCGTGCCCGAAACCTATGTAGAGACCATAATATGCTCAGTCAATATCCTGTTGATATCCTATTCTTCTCCAACATGTTCTAATGATTGGAATTGTTTGAATCTGTATTCAATAAGCTTATAAAGTAGTATCTGTATTCTATATCTGAGGAAAAACTGAATGCAGTTTAACCACATTGAAAATTGGTTGAGCGCTGTAGGATTTGCATGCTCAAACAGCGAGAATACAGATGCAAACTACAGGGTTCACTTCAAGAAGTTCTTAGCCTTCATAGGCAAAAATGCTGAAGAGATTGTAGAAGAGTATGAAGGCTCTTCAGACCGGAAATTTAGAAGGCGTTACGCACAACTTGTGAAAGCGTTTCTCAGGCACTTACAAAGCCAAGGTTATTCCAGCTCAACAGTAGCGGGTGCCGTTGCTACAGTGAAATCATTCTTCAAATATTCAGACTTGCCTTTAGGCTTCGTGCCGAGTTTTCATGCAACCGTTGAGTTTCCCAACAGAGACATAACAAAGGAAGAGATTCTGGAGATTTTAGGTCAAGCGAGTGTTAGGGACCGTGCTTTCTTCACGATCATGTGTCAATCAGGACTACGACCGGGAACCATTGCGAACCTGAAGATTGAAGATATAGAAAACATCTTAGACAAGGATACGCCTATACCGTGCCGAATAGTTGTGAAAGAAGAGAACACGAAAGGCGGCTTCATGGATTACTTCACTTTTATAGGAAAAGACGGTGTTGACGCTTTGAAGGCTTATCTGATAGGCCGCAACGAACAGCTAACCAGAGACAGCTACCTATTCGCAAAGCATGGGCATAACAAGCCTGTTTCGCCCGGCGTCCTAACCCATACTTTCAGAAGAATAGCTGACAGGTTGAAACGGAAAGGACTTATGGACTTCAAAAAAGAGAAGAAGAACTTCAAAGTTGAAAATGAGGGTGGACATGATAAGTCCTTCGTGTCACGGTCCACCATTCGACTGTACAACCTTAGGAAGTGGTTCCGCAAACAAGCAGGGCACGCTGGACCTGACTTCGTAAACTTCTGGATGGGACACACTTCAGCTTTAGACGTGGACTTACACTATTTCTCTCGCGACGTAGAGCATCATAAGAAACAGTATAGCGAGAAAGCGTTACCGTACTTGCGATTATACAAGGCGACACCTTCCGAGACTGAAAAGACGATTCAGAGCCAAGCGGAAGAGATCGCAGAACTGAAACGAGAAAGAAGTGAGACTGAGAAGCGATTGACTCAGCTAGAGAAAACGCTGGAAAGTATGGCTAAACAGCTTCAGAGTCTTACAGAAGAAAAGCGGTCAGTTTAATCGTTTGCTATTTCATCTAAGGCTTTTCCGATTTTTCCAATCAACAGGTCCATTTCGTGACTTGTTAAAGTGAACTTTTCAATTCGCTTCTCTAATCGTAGAAGCGAATTTGGGAAGAGAAACCTAGTCTCTGAATTTTCGACAGCTTCAACTAACAACTCTTTAATTGAAGGGTGCATTTCTGCAAGAATCTTTATCGTAGGAATTATCTCGAAAGTGTTGTGATAGTAGTAAATGCTTCCGTTCTCTCTATATCGTGTTTTGGGATTAAGACGTAGCTCAATCATTTTTTCATAGAGCTTCCGCATATATTTGTAAGAGTTTTTCGTTACCTTTTTGAATTTGGCTTCTTTAGGATACCATAAACCATGTTCACTATAAACTTTGTCTGTTAGGTCTAGAGTGTTAAGCCATCGGTGAACTGAGGTTCTATGAACGTCAAGTTTTTCCGCAATGTCTGAAGCGCTTATTCCAGATTTGCTCTTTTGTTGCACAACTTTGTAGCATTTCTCCAAGTTTTCCATTAATCTACGTTTTCTCTTGTCCGACATTGTAGCTACACAGGATATATTTCTCACTTTGTAGCTACTTATAGGTTGTGGTCACGATGAAGAGCATAATGCTGCGAATACGGGTTGAACCAGAGTTTAAGCAGCAATTAGAAAACGCTGTAAGGGAAGGCAAAGCCGAGAACATGAGTCAATTGATGCGTAAAGCGGTTGACCGATTCCTGAAAGAAGTGGATTAGAATGACCCAGGACAAAATCACGGTAGACCGCGAAAAACTGCACAGGCTTCTCGTTGACGTTCAGAACGCGCTCGCAGAACTCAAGGAATTGAAGGCTGCGATAAAAGAGTGAGCTGGGCGTGGACATACAGCTCCTTAGATCCGAGGCTCGGCGTGCAGACGTCAGCACGGTCTCGGTGAGGACCCGTATCCACAGAGTCCAGCTGCACCAAAGAGGTTAGAAAAATATGAGTGAGCAAGAACATAAAACTTTTTTCTCGCCAGGATCCACAGAAGAGCTTCACCTGTTTGAACAGGCGCAAGGACCTCATGGCGAGAACGGCTTTGCCATTTATTATGAGAAGGATGATCAACTGAATTTTGACGCTTCATACGAAAACATGGATGAACAGGTGTACAACCCGTTACCCCGTTCTCTATGGCCCTTACCCAAGTTTCCAAATGAGCAATACAGAGTTTCAACCGTTACTGATGTGAAAGCCGTGTTTGACCTAGTGCGCGGATACATCTATGAGTTTGTTGAGTTGCCGCATGACACCTTATACGATATTCTCAGCTTATGGGTTGTGGCATCTTATATTCCTGAAAAGTTTGATTCTGTCCCATACTTAACTTTCTTGGGACCTAAAGATTCAGGGAAGACGCGAGCCCTAGAAGTGTTGTGGCAGCTGTCTTACAGAAGCATGCTGTCACCAAGTTTCTCAAGTGCGGCATTATTCCGAACTGTTGACCAGTATGGTCCAACAGTCTGCTTAGATGAAAGTGAGATTTACGGGAGCGAGCAGAAGACCGAAGCAATCGCGGTCTTAAACGCTGGGTACAGGAAGGGTCAATTTGTTCTCAGGGTTAAGACTGAGAACGGGAGTATCGACCGGTTCAGCTGCTTCAGTTTCAAGGCTTTGGCGTCAACTAAATTGTTTGTGTCAACACTGGATTCAAGAAGCATAGGGGTTCACATGAGAAGGAACGTGAGAGACGTTCCTTTATTTCTTGACATGGAACGAGCTGCATCTCTCAGGCTTATGCTGCTCATTTACCGAATGAACGTGTTGAAGGATAAGACGCCTATTCTAGAGGGTGTGGAACAGGTTCTAGAATACTTGCCGGTTAAACATGGCCGGGTTGCTGAACTGTTCTATCCTTTGGTTTCTGTCAGTCCTGAAAATGTGCGTGAACGGGTAAGCGAGTATGCGAAGCAAGTCTATACCTCCAGACTGGAGGAAGAGAAAGCAAGTCTTGAAGCTGAAATGGTTGAGGTTCTGGTGAGTCTTAGAGATAGGGTCGAAGCTGGAAAACTGACTATTCAGGACATAACTGACAAGCTGAATGAGGGGAAATCTGAGAAACAGCAGAGAGGCCCTAGAAGCGTTGGGAGACAGGTTAAAGCGTTAGGTTTCAACTCTACCCGGGTCTCAGGGGGACTTAGAGCGATATTCTATGACATGGACCTTCTAGATTACTTGGCAGCTAGGTATGGATACACCTCTGAAAAAACGTCACTAACTTCACTAACGTCACTAAGCATGGAGCATACCATAGACGGTAAGAGTGACATTAGTGGCAAAAGTGACGTTTCTCTAGGGGTGGATCCCTCACTAGACGATCTAACAACAGTCTATTGGACAGAAGAATATTCAGAAAAGAAATGTGGGGTATGCGGCTACATCAAAATGTCAAGCTGGGAAGCTATGACAAACAAGAACGAGAAGATACAGCTCTGCGAAGACTGCGCTCAAACCTTTCAGAAGGAGCAGAGGAAACCAGAGGGGTGAAAAATATAAATTGTCAGGTATAAGTTTAAACAGATATAGACACAAGAGAGTGTCGGGTGGAGGAATTGGTTGGGAAATGGCTGGAAGAAGGGGAAGCCGGGATTCGATCCCGGCTCACATTTTTTTTGAGGTGTAAAGAATGATTAAGTTCGCCGTATTCAGCTTCATGCTGATAACGGGCTTGCTAGCTTTCACTTTTCTCTCTATGAATACCACTCTAGCGAGTGTTCCGCCTATTCTACCGTTAGCAGTTTTCGGCTTGGTGTGTTTCATAGTTCTCTGCGTAATCATATTGTCTAATAGGAGAAGATGAAAAGTGACTTACACACGTGGAAGCACTCTAAGAACTGAGCGAGAAACGGTAGTAGGTCCAGAAGAGTTTCAGCAAATGCTGGACAAGGCTGAAAGGATAGAGGATTTGTTTTTCAGCTTACGGGCGAAGGCTCTCCTATGCGTCTTACGATTGACAGGGAAACGGCGTTCTAGTGTAGCAGCTCTTAAAGTGAGTGACGTTCAAGTGAAAGACAATCTGCTATTTATGACGTTCACAGTTTTGAAGAAACGAAAGGCAAACGTGCTATCAAAAAGAGTGACTAAATCGATTCCGCTACAGGATCCCTACACCCTGCCTATCCTACAATACTATGAGTTTTTACAGGGTCTAACACCTACACCGGAATACTTCTTTCCACGCGCTAAGAGCCTGTTTGGTTTCGGTAAACTCATAGAGATTGACACGCATATCAGCGGTAGGCACGTGTTCAACATTCTGAGAGAGATAAGCGAAAAGGTTTGGCCTCACCTGTTCCGAGAGACAGCAGCTAAAGATGAGTTTGACAAGGATTCTTCACTCATAGGCGCGTTCCGTGTAATGCACAGACTAGACTTAGAATCCTACACCACAGGTTTCAATTACCTGCGAAGATTCGCTACACATATCATAACAAGGGAAGGAGTTCCAGATAGACAAGGCGAGTATGTGATAGTTAGACACTAAGGCTCTCTCTCGTTTCTAAGTGTGAGTTTTCAGAATATTACTAAGGGAAAACCGATACGTAATGCGTATCATATATAGATTCTTTATAAAATGTTCTTGAATAACCCGTTTTTGAGCTTTGTCGATAATCGATCGTCATATAGATATTTATAAACAATAGTGAAGAAGAGAGGAGAGAGTTTCTTTTCTGGCTAAGTCCTGTCCTATTTCCTAATAACTATTTTTAGGAAGTACGTTATGACTTTACAAGTAAAAACCGCGGAGCTTTCTTGTTTCAATCCTGTGTAATTAATGGNNGTCTTACAGAAGCATGCTGTCACCAAGTTTTTCAAGTGTATTTTCGGAAATACTACATAATGAATTAATTTCACCTTACGGATTACACTTTCTAGACGGTTTCCACGTAGAAATTACAGAGTCTAGCTTTGGCTATAATCCACAGCTCCTCATAACATGAGGGACAGTAGAACTCAAGATGCCTATTGCTTCCACACGGGTTTTTGAAATGCCACCAAACCTTTTCGCCTATGGGCAGTTCTCTACCGCAAGAAAGGATGGAAGCATGGCTAGTTTTCAAGTCACCAGACTAGAATCAGCCGCG
>JABAOF010004040.1_pt3 | contig 18586 bp, 13 predicted proteins | sample 7062171 | NCBI WGS metagenome assembly JABAOF01 (sample SAMN14538628, study PRJNA623070) | marine sediment metagenome | biome: marine biome [ENVO:00000428]; feature: marine pelagic biome [ENVO:01000023]; material: deep marine sediment [ENVO:00002113] | place: India: Gulf of Khambhat ...
GATGGCGATATTCGCCTCGACATCAGTGGTGAGAGCGGGGGACTCCTGATCGGAAAACATGGACGGACACTCGATGCCCTACAGTACATTCTTAACAGGATCTATCAGCGGCGTTTTGGAGACGGTGAGAGAGTGTTTGTGGATGCGGAAAACTACAGAAAACGCCGGGCCGAAGCCCTTGAGAATCTTGCCGTGCGGTTGGGTGAAAAGGCAAAGAGAAAAAGGAGGGCTCTCGTTGCTGGGGTCTTTAATTCTCGTGACAGGAGAATCATTCATATGACCCTGAAAAATGATGAGCTTCTGGAGACCGTAAGCAAGGGAGAGGGTTTCTATAAGAAACTTGTTATCCGTCCTATGGCGACTGCGGACCGAGGACCATATACTGAAGAGACAGATACTGAAGAAAAAGAATAGCCGGACTGCAGGAATTCCTCAAAAGACATGGCGGTCGGTCGAAGACCTGGCCGCTCTCACCTGACACGGTCGTGTCAACATGCATCGTCTTGACCATTCTCTATGATAATCCAGTCTGATTGGGACACAATTTCCGCCATATCGACTCCCTATGGAGAGAGTGGAATTGGCGTCGTTCGGTTGAGTGGTCCTGCGGCGAAGAAGATTGCCCGAAAACTATTTCGACCGAAACATGGGAGGAAGTCTCTCGTATCCCATAGGGTGACCTACGGCGAGATTGTCGATCCGGTGGATAACACTGTCATCGATGAAGTCTTGCTGCTTTTCATGCAAAAGCCCAAGACCTATACTCGAGAAGATGTGTTGGAGATTCAATGCCACGGAGGGTATCTGGTTTTGCGTAAGATCCTCGAGTGCGCCCTGAGGGAAGGAGCACGGCTGGCCCAGCCTGGCGAATTCACGAAACGCGCCTTCCTGAATGGTCGTATCGATCTTGCTCAGGCCGAGGCGGTTATTGAGACGATCAAAGCAAAGACACCCGCGGGATTGCGAGTGGCCAACGAGCAGCTACAGGGTAAGCTTTCCGGGAAAGTTCTGGAGATAAAAGAGATCTTGCTGAGCGTGCTTTCAGAGATTGAGGCGCAACTCGACTTTCCCGATGAAGATTTGGGGGAACTCGGATCGGATGGGATTTATGGAGATCTGGAGAAGTGCTCGGAACTATTGCAAGGGCTGGTCTCCTCTTTTGATGACGGAAGGGTTCTGAGAAACGGCCTTGCCGTGGCAATTGTGGGAAAGACAAATGTCGGGAAATCGAGCCTCTTGAATAGACTTCTTGGAGACGAAAAGGCTATTGTGACGGCACTTCCAGGGACGACTCGGGATGTCATTGAGGAGACGATGAGCCTCTCTGGGCTGACGCTTCGGATTGTTGACACGGCGGGGTTCCAGCAGTGGCGGAATATTGTGGAGCGGGAGGGAATTCGGCGAACAAAGAAGATGATACGAGAAGCGGATCTCGTTCTTCTCGTCGTAGATCGGAGTCGCCCGCTGAGTGCTGAAGATCAGGTGATCTTCAAGCTGATAGGCAAAAAGAAGCATCTCATGGTATTGAACAAAATCGACCTGTCACCGAGGGTGGACAAGACCAAGTTAGACACCCTTTGTCCCGATGCCTCTCTGGCGGAGGTCTCAGCCCGAACAGGAGAAGGAGTCGAGGCACTCAGGGAGAAGATCCATGCTTTTGTTGTTCAGAAAGGCATGGAGGGGACTGGGGACCGAATAGTCGTGATGGCGGCTCGCCATAAATCCGCCCTAGAGGAAGCTCGAAAAGCGGTGGAGAGGGCGAAAGAAAGGGCCGGGCGGCATGACTTTCTGGATATTGCCGCCTTGGAGATTCGGGGGGCCTTAGACCGGCTTGGGGAGATTGTGGGGGAGATCTATTCTGAGGATCTACTCGACAGAATATTCAGTCAGTTCTGTATTGGCAAGTAGTCTGATGAATGTTTCACGTGAAACATTCTTGTCTGGCCAGAAAGAACATTAGGAGTGGCTCCTGAAGAAATCGATGTTTACTCCGTCGGGGGTTTTTGTGACGGTGTCAGTTGTCATTTGTCCGTGGTCAGTGGCAAGGAATAGTTCAAATCAACGAACGACACACGGCATCTGTGGTTCTTAATCTTGCGTGCGGGGATGCGAGTCTCTGAAGAGAGACCGACGGACCATGGACAAGGAGCAATGGCTTTGGTCTTAACGATGCAATCTGCAATTCCTGTATTCGCTGCGTGGTAGTGTTGTACGATGGGTCACACCAAGAAAATCCTCCTCATCAATCCCTGGATTTATGACTTTGCTGCGTATGATCTCTGGTCGAAACCTCTGGGACTCCTGTCCCTCGGCGGTTTTCTGAGGACCCGGGGGCACCGGGTCTTTCTGATTGACTGCCTCGATGTTCACAGCCCGTGGATGGAGGCGGAGGGGAAACCGAAGCCGCCCAGGAAACCTCATCACTGCGGAAAATTCTTCAAGGAACCGGTAGAAAAACCCCTCCCCCTGGTGTCCGTTCCCCGAACTTACAGTCGATACGGTCTGACTGAAAAAGCCTTCTTGAGAGGACTTCAGGAAATCGAACGGCCAGACCTCGTCCTGGTGACGTCACTCATGACGTATTGGTATCCAGGCCCCTTCCGTGTTATTGAGCTGGTGAAAGAGATGTATCCAGAGACCACCGTTATCCTCGGAGGGATTTATGCAACACTCTGTTATGACCATGCGCTGACGAAATCGGGAGCTGATATCGTGTTTGCCGGAGGTGGCGTTGACCGTGCCCTTGCCCTGATCGATGAGGTCCTCAATACCCCCCCTCACGGTAACAGGCAGGCCTCCTACCCTGTTTTTGATCTATACTCACATTTGGACAACGTCTGCCTTGTCACTTCCCGGGGGTGTCCCTATCGATGCCTCTATTGTGCTTCCCCTTTTCTCGAGGAGCACTTCAGTCAACGACGCCCTGGTGACGCAGTTGATGAAATAACCCACTGGGTTGAGAGATTTCATGTGTTCGATATTGCTTTCTACGATGACGCCCTCTCCATAGATGCCTCCCGTCACTTTGTTCCCATTCTCCGGCAGATCCTGAAAAGAAACCTTCCTTGTCGTTTTCACTTGCCCAATGGAATCCACGCCCGAAGTCTCACCCGAGAGACGGCCGAACTCATGGCCCGCGCTGGATTCAAGACGATCCGCCTCGGGCTGGAGACCATCGATCCCCTGAAACAGATCGAAACGGGAGGGAAAGTTGACGGTGAGGATATCAGGAGGGCCATCGCATATCTGCGGGACGCCGGTTTTTCTCGCCACGAGGTAGGGGTCTATCTCATGGCCGGTCTTCCGAAACAACCCTGGAATGAGGTGCAGAGAGGGATCGACAAGGTTTGGGAGTGGGGGGCTACCCCGAAAATTGCTGAGTACTCGCCAATTCCTCACACGCCCCTGTGGGAGGAGGCTGTGCGATATTCTTCCTACAATTTAGAAAGAGAGCCCTTGTTTCAAAACAACTCCCTCCTACCGTGTCATTGGGAGGGATTCTCCTGGGAGGACTTGGCGGGCATGAAAGACAGACTCCAGAAGCGACTCAGAGATGAAACCAGCGTGCGGTCGCTGTTAGATTAATCCCGCCCTCGGCCAGCCATCCTATGCGACTTCCGTATGACGGAAGACGACGGGTTCAAACTTTTCCAGCTCTTCCAGGGGGATATGGCAGAAAATACGATGCGCTGTCTCGGGTCTACGCCACGGCGGCACCTCAGCTTCACAGATCTCTCCATTGCCAGCTAGCAGGGATCGCCGGGGGCACCGGGTATGAAAAGGACATCCAGGGGGCGGGTTGAGGGCGCTCGGAACCGGCCCGCTCAGCCGGATGTGTTTCTGCTCCACCGTCGGATCCGGTATTGGGACTGCCGAGAGCAGCGCTTCGGTGTAAGGATGGTAAGGGGGTGCATAGATCGCTTCTGCAGGACCAATTTCCATGATTTGGCCCAAGTACATGACAGCAACATAATCTGAGAGAAAACGGACCACGCTGAGATCGTGCGCAATAAAGATGATGGTTGTACCGAACTCCTCCTGGAGGTCCATGAGGAGATTAAGAACACTTGCCTGAACCGATACATCGAGGGCTGATACAGGCTCATCACAAATAACCAGATCCGGCCTACTTGCGAGGGCCCGGGCGATACCCACCCGCTGTTTTTCGCCCCCGCTCAGTTGTCGAGGAAGCCGCTCGTAATAGTACCCATCTAAACGAACAGCGCGAAGGAGGCTGATAACCCGATCTCTTATCTGATTCTTTGGAACGATCTTGAATCGCTTCAAAGGTCGAGAGATCTGTTTTCCGACAGGATAGGATGGGTTTAGCGTGGAATCTGGATTCTGGAAGACCATCTGCATCTCTTTAATAAGCTTGATATTCCGCTCCTCGAGGGGTACATCGATGTCCAGTCCAAGAAACTCCGCCTTCCCATCGTCCATTTTCTCCAGGCCAATGATGGCTTTTACGAGTGTTGTCTTTCCGCACCCCGATTCGCCGACAATTCCGAGGGTTCGTCGCTTGGGCACCTCGAACGTCACGTCATCGACCGCCTTGACGTACTTCTCCCTCGCCAACCCCAATAGGTCGAGGACAGATTTCGACTCCTGCTGGTAGTAGGTTTTGAGATTTTCGACCTTGAGTACATAGTCCCTGTATGCCTCGGCAGGTTCGGAGGAATGGAGTTTGCTGAGGACATCAGCAGTCGGGGCCCAGGCATGTCGGTCGATTTCTTCCGCGTAGATACAGCGGGCGCAATGACCCTTTTTGATCTGCCGAAGCTCAGGCCGTTCCGATCGGCATTTGTCTGTGGCGTAGTCGCATCGGGGCGAATAGATGCATGCGTTATCAGGCCTTTCGGCGGGAGGCGGCACACGGCCCCGAATCGGATAGAGAATTGCACTCGCCTTACTGGATCCCAATTTGGGGACGCATCGCATTAGCCCTTGGGTATAAGGATGAAGGGGATCACTAAAGACCTCTCGAGTCGTTCCTTGTTCGACCAATTCTCCTGCGTACATGACCGAGAGCGTGTCACTGACTCGAGCCACCACGCCAAGGTTATGGGTGATGTAAAGGATACCGGTGTCAAAATCCTGTTTCAGATCCTCAATCAGATCGAGAACAGCGGCTTCAACCGTAACGTCAAGGGCCGTGGTTGGCTCATCCATGACTAAGAGGACCGGATTGTTAAGAAGGGCCATGGCAATGACGACCCGTTGCTGCTGTCCACCAGATATTTGATGGGGGTATCGAACCATCACATTGGACGGGTCGGGCATATGGACACGTTTTAGCATCTCGATGGATCTGTCCCAGGCCTCGTCTCTGCCGATCTGTTGGTGGAAGGTCAATGTCTCGGCAAGCTGTTCTCCGACGCGCAATGACGGGTTGAGAGCCTGCATGGGGTCCTGGTAGACCATAGCAATCTGATTACCTCTGAGTTGACGTAGTTCCTCTTCAGAACGACCAACGAGATTCTTCCCCTGAAATTTGATACTTCCCCCGACGATCTTCCCATTGGGACCGAGGAAATCGACGATACCAAATGCAATGGTACTTTTCCCGCAGCCCGATTCGCCAACAAGGCCGATGGTTTCGCCTCGGTGAGCTTTGAAAGACACACCGCGGACCGCCGGCACGTCTCCCCGACGGGTTTCATAGGAGATGCAAAGATCATCCACATCCAGGATCGTATGGTGACGATTTTTGTCTCGGACCTGTGATTTCATCCCCAGTTTGAATTTCCTCTCTATTGGTACCGCATGGACTCTTCTCGCAGTCCATCGGCAAATAGGTTTAGCCCAACAACGATCGAGGCGATGGCAAGGGAAGGCCAGAGTGCTGCCCAGGGGCTGCCGGCTAGAATGAATTCTCTACCTTTTGCAACCATGCTTCCCCAGTCAGGAGACGGCGGGGGAAGGCCGAGTCCCAAGAATCCGAGTGTTCCCATGGCGAATATCGCATAGCCGACCCGAAGCATAGCATCGATAATAATAGGGCCCCGGGCATTCGGGAGTATTTCCACGAACATGATATACCAGGGGCTTTCCCCCCTGGTCTCTGCAGCTCGAATGTATTCGCGGGTTCGGATATCGAGGGTCAAGCTGCGAACGAGTCTGGCGATCCCGGGTGTGCCGACAATGGCGATTGCGATAACCACATTCACCGCTGATGCGCCGATAGCGGAAACGATGATGAGATAGAGCAGAATGACGGGAACCGACATCATGGCATCGAGAAGGCGCATAATGATCTCGTCCATCCATCTGCCATGGTATCCCGCAATTAAGCCCAGTGTGGCACCGATCACAAGGGAAGCAAACACTCCCCAAATGGCTGTTCCCCCGGGAATCCAGGCTTGGTCTGAGAGCGGCAGGATAACGAGGACGACCCGGGCACCGTAGATCAACCGCGACCACAAATCCCTTCCCAATTCATCCGTTCCCAGAGGATGGGCGGCTGTCGGTCCCTGATTGGGTGCTCTCCAATCTATCTCAACAGGGGTGTAGGAGGTTAACCTCGGAGCAAAGATCGCCACGAAGACCCAGAAAGAGACGATGAGAAGGCCGATAGTCGCCGTTCGAGAGGCGAAGATGAAAGAGATCCCGTGGCCAATCCGACCCATCAGGGTGGGTGGCGTCGGGGAAATAGCCAGTGTCGTCCCTTGTGAATTGGTTGCCATTAACTCATCTCACATACTGTTCTAACATACTGTGTGGTCTATTGATACCGGATGCGTGGGTTAAGGAAAGTATAGATGATATCGGCTACCAATTGTGTTCCCACGGCTACCGTTACGAGGATCATAGCACTCGCCTCGAGGGCGTTTATGTCCTTGTAGAGGGCGGAATCGAGCAGATACTTGCCCAGGCCGGGGTATCCGAAAACGACTTCGACAATGACGATTCCCCCCAAAAGCCAATTGACATGAAGCATAATAACAGTAATCGGCGCCATCAATGCATTTCGTACCGCGTGTTTGAAAACAACCCGCCAGTAGGGCAGTCCCTTGAGGAAGGCCGTCCGGATATAAGGTGCCTTCATTGCCTCTACCATGCTTGCCCGGGTAATTCGCAGAACGTAGCCGAGCTCGATCAGTGTCAGAGTTGTTACGGGAAGGATAAGCATGTCGAGCCTCTCCCAGGGTGCCTTCTCACCAAAAACGGTTGCCCCTGGAACGAGCTTCAGCCATACGGCCATGATCAGAATCAGAAAGATTCCAGTAGCAAACTCCGGTGTCACCGAAAACATCATGCCGCCGATAGAGAGGGTTCGATCCCTCACGCTCCCTTCTTTCAACCCTGCCATCAGGCCGAGTAGCAAGGCTAGGGGCATGACGATAACAAAGGCGATTCCTGCAAGGACTAAAGAGTTACGAAGACGCAAGAAAAGGCTTTTCGAAACAGGTCGGCCGGTTCTCAGTGAGAGACCGGGATCCCCCCGGATTAGACCCTTCTTGAGAGGAATGTACTCGCCAGGGGCACCCGTACTCTCCATCCAGCCCGTACCAACAATGAATGTCCAGCGCTTCCTACCCGTTCCTCTTTCCCATCGGACGGCTGTGTTGTGGGTATCAACACCCCAAAAGGTGCTGATGCCTTTCTTATCGGTTCTCCACCTGCCATTGTCATTCAATTGGGAGACCGTGCCATCGGGCCCTCGTCTTAGTGCAACGAGGTTGTCCCCCTCCAGTTTCCAGCGAACCAAGGCACCGTCCTCGTCGACGGCCCACCATTCCTCGAAGCCCTCTTCTAGAGTGATTCTCCTCAGAGGCAATCCGATTAGCCGGCGCGCCTGCCACTCGCTCCCGGCGAGCCAGTAGAGATACCGAAGGTAGACGGGTTTGTCCAGTCCCATCTGAGCGAGAAAAGAGACTTCCTGCTCTGGTGTGATAAAGGCGCCCAGAACATTCCGCGCTACATTACCAGGAGAAGCCTCGGTGATCAGAAAAACTGCAACGGAGACGAGAAGCATGGTGAGAAGGAGAAGAAAGAAGCGCCTGACGATGAATTTGGCCATGACTTTCGTTGAGCTCAGCTTCGAGAGAGGAAAGGTAAGAGAAGCCTAAATGGGCCAGCCTGCCCAGAGATATTCCCCTGCGATATGGGATGGACAGGCTGGCGTTTTTTGGCGACTAACGTGCTTTATGCAATCCAGACTTTGTTGAAGAGCATATAGCCGTTTGGATGGCCCTTGACCCCCATCAGTCTCTTGGAAGTCACAAAGAAGTAATTGACCCAATAGCTCAATCCGATCGAGCCCCGCTCCCACTGGATGTTTTGCAATTTACAGAAGATCTGCCGACGGGCCTCCAGATCGAGCGTCCCGTTCGCCTGTTTGAGAAGGGCAGAGAATTCCGAGTCCACCCAGCGGGTCTCGTTCCAGGGAACCGGTTTGCCCGTGTCATCGGCGATGTAGGCCAGGTTCAGAACCATCGTTCCCAGCGGGCGATGAGCCCAGGTCGTAATGCCAAGGTCAACTTCTGTCCATTTTTCCCAATACTGGCTGTTTGGGATAGGCTGGATATTGACTCTAAATCCTGCCGGGGCAGCATCCTGCTTGAGGATTTCGGCCCACCGGACAATATCCGCCCAGCCGCTTCCGACAACGAGATTGATATCCAGCCCATTGGGGTAGCCCGCCCGCGTCAGAAGTTCTTTCGCCTTTTTGGGGTCGTATTTGGGAATAGGCTGCTCGCAGTACTCGGGATGTTTAGGAGAAACATGGACGTCTTGCCCCGGAAGGCCCTGCCCCATATAGGCAAGACTCAAGATTTTTTCCCGGTGCTGGCAGAGTTTCAGTGCCATCCGCACGTTATTGTCGGTCCAGGGCTTCATATCCACCCGCATGCGGAGTACACGGGTCTGGTTGGTCGTAATTGCGATGATATTGACATTTGGATCGTCCTTCAATGCCTGGTAGGCGCTCACGGGGGAGCTGTCGCTGGCATCAATCAGGTCGATCTCTCCGGCCTGAATTGCAGCGATTTGGGGGGCCATCTCTGTCCCCATGTCGATAAACTCCATGGTATCCAGGTAGGGAAACCCCTTCTGCCAGTAATCGCTACGTCGCCGAACCACACAACGTTCTCCTTCTTTATAGACCTCTAAAGTATATGGGCCCGTCCCGTGAGGTGCCTTGATGAAGTCTCCTTCAAAGGTCTTGTGGTTCAAAACAAGGGCAGGATAATGAAATAGATGTTCCGGCACACCGAGTTCCGGCTGTTTGAGATGAAGCTTTACCTGGTATCTATTGACTTTTTCGATCCCTGTAACGTCGAGGTAAACTCCCATCATGCCAAGGAGAGAGGATCCCACATCTTTGTTCAGCCACTGGTTCAAGGTGAACACGACGTCATCTGCCGTAAACTCATCGCCATTATTGAACCTGACTCCCCGCTCGAGATTCAGTGTCCAGGTTTTCAGATCATCGCTAGCCTCCCAGTTCTTGAGCAGGTAAGGGTGGGTAATGTTGTCCCTGTCCGTATAGGTCAGGTACTCGGCCACCTGGCGTAGCTGATTTGAGGGTTCAATCCAGGAAAACTGAGCCGGATGGGTTACCTTCTGGACAGCGGCCGAGACTTTCAAGGTTCCCCCGTATTTGGGTGTTGCCCCAAAGGCCTTTCTTGGCCTCGTCAGTCCTGCAATTTGGCTGGCTGCCCCAGCGGACATACCCAACAAGGCTGCGTATCGAACGAATTCTCGGCGTGTCAGCTTTCCCTGTCTGAGGAATTCAGCCAATTCAGGAATCCATGGGTGCATTCTCTTCTTTTCGTCCATAGTAGTCCCTCCATTTCTGAAAAAGATAGGAATTACATTGACCTCAGAATCTGAGGCCATCGTCTCGTCAATGCCCCAGGTTCAACCGTAACCCTCAATCTCATCGAGGGGACGACTGCCCACCCATATCACGAAAGGATTGGCTTGTCAACATTATAATATAGTTGCGTTTCCTGTGTTTTGTGGACGCTCACCTCCCTGCGGGTCATTTGCGGAGACAGGGGGTTGGACCTGCCCGGGCTCTTGCCCGAATTCCTCTAGACCACTTATGCCAAGTCATTTCCAGAGGTTCCCAGTAGATAGGGGGAAAGGAAACTCTGAACCAGAACTTGTTGTTCGTGGTTCGTCGTCCGTTGTTTGTGGTAAGAAAACTAAGATTTACCCATCCACGGGATTCAAACAGGGGCTTCGGGGTACTTCATTTTCAATGGAATGAGGTGAATTGATAGTTACAACTGACCACTGACAACCGACAACTGACAGCGTCAGGAAAAGATCTCTGAGAGCTCGAGCGATCCCCCGCAGAGTTGTTTGGGGGAGAGCGCACGAGAGAAAGCGGATTTCTTGGCCCCCAGTTAAGTGAACCTATTTTGGGAAAAAGCCCTAGGGCGACGACCGCTGCCTTCTGGCGTCAAGGTCCTTAACGATCTCACTGACCTGACTCTGAACTGAATCCTTCAAGGGCCTGGGTCGATGATTCTCCAAAATCCATCTCAATTTCTCCTCGGCCTTGTCCTTGAACGTCTTGCTTCCCCCGTTCTTCCACCCCTTATAATCCTGCCGGTCTGAGATCTGTGACATCCAGATTTCTTCTTTAAAGTGTTTTAGGGTGTGTTCCAAGGAAAGGAAATTGCCCCCTGGTCCCACCGAGTCAATGACGTGGACGGCGAGTTTTTCCTCAGAGACGTCAAAACCTCGAAGCACCCGCCGGGCACTGCCGATCATCTCATCGCACAATGTCAAGAGCGTCAGGGAAGATGTGAAACCCGATTCCATGTAGCCCACGTCGTGCACTAGATCGGATCCTGCGAGAGAGGACAGTATCAGGCTATTACCGGCTTCGAAGGCCGCCTGCTGGTCGAGCGTCTTGGCATCAGTGCATCCACCCGTGCTAAAGGCGGGAAGGCCGTAGAAATGTGCCATCTCTGTTCTGACGATTCGGCTAATGAACGTTTCAGGTGCTCCATAGGAAAAGACGGCGGTTCGCGGATCGAGCAGATTGGGACCACCGCCATAGACAAAGGGAGCCCCTTTCTTCTTGAGCTGGGCGAGAACCAATCCGCTCAAGACTTCAGCATTCGAGAGGGCAAAGGCGCCGGCTAACGTGACTGGGGCCGTGCCGCCTGCTGAGGGTGCAGGCACGTACATGACAGGGATTCCATGGTCGACAGAAAAGAACAGCTTATCGATTGACTCCCTGGGGTGTTTCAGCGGAGAAATCGGTTCCACATAATGACAGATGAAAGGGTCCGCTTTGAACGCCTCATCAGACCCCCTGACGGTCACGCAAATCTCGTATATGCTCTGGATGCCGTCGAGATCCCAGCTGGTAAAAAGAACCGGTTTTGTCGTTGTCCGTACCATGGCTTCAAAGTGATGGACGTCTTCACATCTCTTGGGGATGTCTGTCGCTAGGGCAAAGGACATGACAAAATCTATGTTGGGTAGATAATCCACGACCCTGGCCGCCTTGACAACGTCTTCCTTCAGGCTTGGTCTTCTTTCTCCGGTATAGGGGTCGAGGGTGAAAGGGGTCTCGGACCCCGGTCCATAGTAGACATTATTTCTCTCTAGAAAAAGCGCCTTTCTGCCATCTCGGTCATTGAGGACCACGCTCTTGGGCACACTCGCCAGTGCTTCGTCCACCAGGGATGACGGTATTTTGACCCTATTGCCATCGACCACTCTCGCACCTGAAGCTGACAGTATGTCGATTGCTTCTGGAGAATTGAAATCCATGCCAGTCCGCTCGAGAACCTCGAGAGAGGCATGATGGATTCTTTCTTTTTTTTCTTGAGAAAGGTAGGCCAGTAGCGGTCTCTGTTCATGACGAGAATCCGTATTGATTTTCATGGCGTCTTTCCCTGCTCTCGGATCCCAAGGCTGGTGAACGGTTTCTAGTAAAGCGGTGCATGACCCTATCAGCAGAGCCTCCTGAGGCCTCACCTATCGGCTGTCAGGGGTCCGGTGGTGTGATCACCTTAAATCGCTCATACAAGAATGAGATCGATCGGTCCGTGTTCAGACTGTATCCCTGTGGTCTCTCGACAACCAGCAATAAACCCAAAAACGGAGGAACGGCGACTGATAGGGCCAGGATCACATTCTGTCTAATGCCTGAGCCAGGTCCTCGATAAGATCATTTACGTTTTCAAGCCCCACTGATAGCCGGATGAGGCTCTCTGGAATCTGGGCCTTTTCTAATTCTTCGTGGGTCAAATCCGCAAAATTTGTGCTGGGAGGATGACAGATAACGCTCCTCGAAGAACCCTCGTGGATGGCATGGGTAATCGTCTTTAGCGAATCAAGGAAGGCAAAGGCTTTTTCCTCGATCCCGTCATGGAGGGAGAATGACAGAAGCCCCCCAAAGAGGCCGTTCATCTGCTTTTTGGCCAGGTCATGTTGCGGATGGCTGCTGAGACCGGGGTATTTCACCGCGGCGATCTTTGGATGGTCGGCCAAGAATTGTGCGACCTTTGTGGCATTCTCCGTATGGCGAATCATCCTCAACTTGAGGGTTTCGAGGCCGAGAAGAGAGAGCCAGGAATTGAAAGGCGATGGCGCCATTCCGTACTGCAAATACTCGGTTCTTCTGATCTCATCGATCCAGTCTTTTCGGGTTACAAGAACACCGCCTAGCGTCGTGGCGTTGCCGGTGATGTACTTGGAGACAGACTCTATGACAGCTGTTGCCCCGAGTTTCAGTGGCTTCTGGCTGACCGGTGTCGCCAAAGTATTGTCGACGATCAGCGGCACATCGCATGAGGTTGCAATATGGGAGAGTTTTTTCAGGTCAGCGATGACCAATCCTGGATTACTGGGCGTTTCGACATAGATCAATCGGGTATCCTTGCCGATCTTCTCTTCCCATGCTGACAGATCGGTCGGGTCATCCACGACATGGACCTTTACCCCGAACTTTACGAAGGTTCTCGTGAACAACTCGAAGACACGCGTGTAGAGCCGATTTGAGATGACACACTCCGCCCCTTGCTCTAACAGATAACTGGCTATACAAAAGATCGCTGCCATTCCGGAGGAGGTGGCCAATCCAACTTCTCCGCCTTCGAGCAAGGCCATCCGTTCTTCGAAAATATGGGTGGTCGGGTTGTTACGTCGGGTGTAAAGATAATCCATATGGGGGTCTTTTTTGTCGAAAATTCTCGATGCGGTTTTTGCGCTTTCTAGGGGATAGGAAACGGTCTGATACAGCGGCGGAGATAGAGACTTTTCGGAAATCGCTTTTGCCCTTTCAAATCCACCGAGAATACTCAAACTTTCATCATCGAGATTTGCCTGTTTCACTTGGATATCCTCCACGGGTAAATTAGTTAGATATGACCGAAAAATGCCCTCACCATATCGAACTGGAGGGCATTTCTTGACGTCTTGGGGACAGCTTTCGACAGATTTCCTCTACAAGTCCAGAATGTCAGCCACCCAGTCCAAGTCCAATTTCTGCAGGGTTTGGCGTGTTGGGGTACCTGACTCCGGGTCCCACCCCGATTGACGATAGTATTCACCCAACGCCACCTCAAATTCAGTTTTGTTAACCTTCCAGCCGTCGCTTGGGCCACCCGTAAGCCCTTGTCGGAAGAATCTTTCGGGGAGTTTGTCCTGCTCCCGGGTCACCCCTTCACGGGTATTGAAGGCTCGCATCAAGTTCAGGCGGCGTTCCCCCACGGTGAGTAATTCATTCAGGGTAACCTTCCACCCCGTGACCGCCCGAACCATCTTCACGATCTCTTCCGGACCGTAGAGTTGCCATGAGGGCCCGCACGCGAACTGGCAGAGGTTAAGGCTGTCCAGCAGGCTGTGCATATGCTGTGTCTTGCGAGCAAAATTGACCTTCTCAGGTCCCAGGCTCTGGGGCTCCTGGGGTGTCGTCAAACCCATAGGGCGAAATCTATCTCGGTAACTCTCAAAGCCCTTTTCATAAGATGGGTCATGGTCGCTGCTCATATGATCGGCGCCAAAAGGATTGGCGGCATAGATCAGTGCGAGACTCCGTTTCACCTGGGGCATGTGGGCCGGTACCTCCTGTCTCTTGCTGGTAATGAGAAACTCTGTTCCCCGGCCGAGTCGCTCTGCCGCCCTGGCAGACCCTTCTGCGAGCACATCGCCGAACCCTCGTCTATTTCCGATCATCTCTGTTAGCTTCACCATGGCGTCGGCATTTCCGAAGTGGAGTTCCAGGCCGTCGGTGTCCTCTTCGGTTAGGGCCCCTGCTTCAAAGGCTTCCATGGCCCAGGCGATTGTGGCACCACATGAAATCGTGTCCATGCCGTATTTGTTGCACATCTCGTTTGCTTTGGCAATAGCAGCCAAATCACCGACGCCGCAATAAGAGCCGAAGGTGGCAACGGTTTCGTATTCTGGTCCGCCATAAAGAGGATCCACCCGGTATGGTCCCTCATTGATATCGACAATCCGCTTGCACCGGATAATGCAGCCAAAACACGTGTCCCGGCCTTCTTTGTCTTGTTTGCCTTCGGCACAGCCTTTAAGAATGCGGCCGTACATTGTCGTGCCACTAATCTCATTCCATCTGTCGAAGACGCCGCTTCTGTAGTTGAAGCTTGGTAACCCCCCCGCCGCTTGCTGGGCGTCAACCACATTTGCAGTGCCGTATTTGCCCAAGCCAGCGACACCGGACGTGGGAAAACTCTGAGTTCCCCACCGTGCCAATTCAGTCAAGGCCTTCCTATCTGCCAAAAGGGGTTTGCCCTTTCCTCGGACCGCAATAGCCTTCAAATTCTTGGACCCCATCACCGCGCCCATACCCGTGCGGCCGTTGGCTCGATTGCACATGTTAATGAGAGATGCAAAGCGCACCATTTTCTCACCGGCAGGGCCGATCTGGAGAACTTCGATTTTCTCATCACCAAGCTCTTTCCTGATTGCGTTTTCGGCCTCACCAGTATGCTTTCCCCACAGGTGTGACCCCTCCCGAAGTTCGGCCTTCCCATTGTCGATCCATAAGAATAGGGGTGACGACGCTCTTCCTTTGAGGATAAGCGCGTCGAATCCAGCGAACTTAAGTTCTGCTGGCCAGAACCCACCACACTGAGAATCCCCAATGGCGCCGGTGAGTGGGGATTTGGCGGTGGCTGTCATCCGGCTCTGACCTGAAATGGGGGCACCGGTCGTTACCCCCAGGCTGAGGGCCATAACATTGTCAGGGCTCAGGGGGTCCACACCAGCGGGCATCTCCTTGAGGAGATACGTGAGATTGAACGCACTTCCTCCCATATAGGTTCGATAAAACTGGTCAGGTTGTTCCTCCACCGTGAGCGTTCTTTTTGAGAGGTTGACATGTAGAATCCTTCCGTTGTATCCGTACGACATCCCCTCTCCCTCCGCCTGGTAGAAATAATTGTGAAAATGGAGACCCTGTCGTGAGAAACTTTGATTTTTTCTTGCCAACAAGATTCTTTTTCGGTTCCGCAAAACTATCCAAAATAGGGGAGCTCGTCAAGTCTCTCGGAAGAAAGGTGGCCCTCGTCTCTGACAAACAGCTCGTCGATCTGGGTGTGACCCATCGGGTGAGAGCGTACCTTGAGGAAAAGAAAATTGACGCCGTCGAATTCACGGAGGTGACCCCCAATCCACTTTCTACCGTAATAGACAATGTGGCCAAAACGATGAAAGGGGAGAGAATTGATGTTGTTATTGGCGTGGGCGGAGGAAGTTCTCTCGATTTCGCCAAGGGATTGGCGGTTGCCCTGTCCCATGAAGAGCAGATCTGGAGCTATGTGAATGTGAGAGGAAAGAGTCTTCTCCGACCGTCAGCGAAAACGCTGCCCGTCGTTGCTGTCGCAACAACCTCGGGCACAGGGTCAGAAGTTACGCCCTTTGCAATCTTGACAAATCCGCACACCTCAGAGAAATGTGCCATTGTGGGTGAACACATCTTTCCAAGAATCGCCATTGTAGATCCTGAGCTAACACTGACGCTGCCCTCGAGGTTGACGGCATCGACTGGGATTGACGCCTTGTGTCACGCGATTGAATCTTACCTTGACGTATGTGCTCACGGTGTGACAGAAATAGCTGCTCTTGAAGCGATGAGACTGATTTCAACAAGTCTGCCAACAGCGGTACTCGAGAAAAATAACCTGGAGGCAAGGACGAAAATGGCGTGGGCCGCAACGTTGGGTGGTATTGCAATAAGCAACGGCAATGTAACCCTGATTCATGCGATGGGACATCCGATCAGTGGACGGTTTGACATAGGTCACGGCGAGGCAATGGCAATGGTACTCCCGGGGGTAATGAAGCATAGCTGGGAGCTTAACCTAGACAAGTTTGCAAGAATCGCAGAAGCCATGGACGTCGTGAGGGGTCGATTGAGTCTGAGAGAGATGGCAAAGAGAAGTGTGACTGCCGTAGAAAGGCTCCTGGGTGAAATCGGCTTGAAACTGAGACTGAGTGACTATGGCGTCATGGAATCAGATCTCAATGACCTGGCTGAGGATACGACAGGATACATGGTTGGGTGTCTTGAGGCTCATCCGCGCACCTTCAGTCTCGACGAGGTCAGAGAGATTTATAGGGAAATATTCTGAAGGATCGCGAGATCAATGTGGATGATATGGAAGGAGTCTCTGGAACTTTCTGACTGGCCAGCCATCGGGTGTCAGTGGTCGATTGCACAGACACCGTCGCCCTATCTAAGGAGGAACGGCATTGGGTGAGTCCCTTCTGACCCCCTTGGTTGCCCCTGATACTCCAGCCAGGCAATGATGGACGATGGACGGCGAAAGAGGGCCAGAGCTTTTCAATACGTGCCGTAGGTTGTGGCCATATGGATCATGGCCTCAATGTTTTCCAGTTTCGCGTTTGCTGGTGCTTCGCACCCAGAACTCAGAATGAATCCACCACCACCAGCGCACTCATCGATGAGCTCCCTGCATCTGTCCTCTACTTGAGTGACAGTTCCAAATGCGAGGTCGGTGCACGGGACATTACCTTTCAAGCAGAGGGTATTTCCCAGAATCTCCTTCGCCTTTTTCATATCTGTATTTTCTAACTCCATGATAATCCGCCTAGGGGGAAGATCCTCGAAGAAGTGGAGCAAAGGCGTCCAGTTTCCATCGAGATGAAGAATGACCGTACAGTTCTCTTCGAGAAACTCCTCGACTATCTTTTTCATCCAGGGCCAACAGAGATCTTCAAACACAGTGGGCGACACCAGGTCGGCTGTAAAGTTCTGAATACTTATTTTTTGGATATTCGAATCTGCCATCCGCCCCCAGAACTTATTGACAGCAATCATACCGGGGGTCATCAGATCATTGACCTCTTTTAGCTTCTCTGGGCAAAGAAGCATATCCAGAAACCCTTCAGTCCCGCGGGCATAGATTAGCATATCGGATGGGATTGTCGTCGTCGGCCCAGCAATGTTGACGACATCCTCTTCTTCCCACATTTTCATCCACTCAAGATGCTCTTGACTCTGGTGGGTATAGGTTTCTCTTATTTCCTCTATGGAGATTCTCGATGGGAGAATCAGGGAGGTAAATCCCTCTTCGAGAATCCGATCATAGAGATCGGGTCCGTATGTGGCCCCTTTTTGGACGAATTGTGGAAGCGTGTTCGGTGGGAATTCCCAGTTGAAATAAAGGGCACTGTAAGGGGACGGGAAAACATCAGCGAATGCGAAACGCATACTCTGAATGTTCAGGGCATCGATCTCTTTGCCAAAGTATTCATAGATGTCACGGAGAGCCTTGTGGGATTTCCGGACGCTCCATCCAAACTCCGCAGGTGCCATTCCGGCCAGGGTAGCCGCCAAATAGACGATGTATGGCGACACGGGAACTCGATCTGGTTCGTCAAGATGCACGGCCTTCCAAAATCTTTCCTTTGATGTCATGAGCGTGAGTCGGCCTTTTTCTGGGCTTTCAGAAATTCAAATAGCTTCTCGATGGAGAATCCGCATTGTGTGGGGTCCTTATAACCTTCCCACCCCTTCCGTCCCCACAGGAGAAACAGAATTGCCTTTTCCTCGTCATCCTTTTTCTTCCCGCTCATCGATCGGGCCTTTCTGAGAAGGGAGTCCTTTTCTCTCGAATCCATCCGTGATAACGTGAGAGAACCGATTACAAAAATAGCAGGGAGACGATTTGGAGGTCAAGGAGAAACGAAAAAGCCGAGTCGGGAAGAGTCACAAACAGGGGAAAGAGGGTGGTAATGATCGATATGCATCGCAACGGTTCGTTGACTGGTTCGATCACTCACTGTGTGAAAGATAAGAATTCAAGCCACGGATTTTGGATGAGTTTCCTGAGTTTTAAAGAAAGAAATTTCTAACTCTCTAATGTCTCCACGAAATTTTCAATTGGGTAGTAGAACTATCATATCTCCTCGCTCCCGTGCTCTCCCGTTGACCCTCTTCCCACTGTTGGCCGAACAAGTGGGAACGGGCCGTCGTTCAAATCCCTTTTCTCGCTTTTTGTCTGATGAAAACGGGCTTCCATAAAAGCACCAGCTTCTCTCGCCCGCTCTCCCCCGAGGGAATCTGGGGAGGAGATCGCTCGAGCTCGCAGAGTTCGCAGAGTGAGAAAACTGATGGACCAGG